>Ga0187843_10002571_pt1 | contig 10916 bp, 10 predicted proteins | sample SpaLakP09_SKY_43_FD_134516 | JGI IMG/M metagenome (GOLD analysis project Ga0187843, IMG submission 134516) | Oligotrophic lake water microbial communities from Sparkling Lake, Wisconsin, USA - SP09_SKY_43 | ecosystem: Environmental > Aquatic > Freshwater > Lake | place: USA: Sparkling Lake... | reverse complement strand
CGAGGACGAGTCGCTGGCCAGCTGCTACCGCGAGAGCCTGCGCGTGGCGCGCGAGCTGGGTGCGGAGTCGATCGCCTTTCCCTGCATCAGCACAGGCATCTACCGCTTTCCAGCGGCGCGCGCGGCGGCCATTGCCGTGGGCACGGTGCGCGGCCACTCCAAGGGCCTGTATGTGCAGTTCTGCTGCTTTGGCAGGGACGACCTGCTGCTCTACCAGGCTTTGCTCGGCGCGCTGCCTGGCGCACACTTGCAGGCAAGCCCGCCGACCCACCCGCTGTGAACCGCCCTTTCATCCAGTTGCTGCGCACGCTGCTTGCCGGCCTGGCCCTGCCGCTGGCGGCGGGGGCGCAAACCTTGCCGCGCGAGCTGCACTACTTCGACATCCCACCGATGAGCTTTGCCGATGCCAAGGGCCAGCCGGGCGGCAGCATGGTGGAGCGGCTGCGCCAGACCTGGCCGGCGGGCGTGGAAATGCCGCCGCTGCGGCTGGCACCCTTGAAGCGCTCGCTGCACGACATCCTGGAGCGGCGTGAGCCGATCTGCCTGCTGGGCGTGTTCATGACGCCCGAGCGCGCCGCGCAGGCCTGGGTCTCGGCGCCGATCTACCGGGAGTCGCCCTCGGTCTTCATCGCCACCCGGACGCTGGCCGAGCGCCTGAAGAAGTCCCCCTCGGCCCAGGCCTTGGTGACCGACCGCAGCCAGCGCCTGCTGCTGACGGACGGCGCCTCCTACGGGCCGCTGGATGAATGGTTCCAACAGCGCGGTGGCGCGGTGCTGCGCGTGGCCGCGCCGCCGCCGCGCCAGTTGCGCATGCTGCTGCGTGGGCACGCCGAGTTCATGTTCAGCGACCAGGACCAAGCCGTGCAGCTGCTCAAGGAGCTCGGCCCCGAGGGGCAGACGCTGGAGTGGTTTGTGCTGCCCGGCATGGTGGCGGCGCCCACCCGCCATGTGATGTGCCAGCGCGACCTGGACCCGCAGTGGCTGCGGGCCCTGGACGCAGGGCCTTTACAGCTCGAACTCAGGGCCCCAGCAGGCCCTTGAGCACGTCGGTCTCCTTGGGCTTCTTGACCTCGGGCGCGGGCTGCTGCTCGCCTTGCGTGGGCATCTGCACGCCCAGCATGCCCATGTAGGTGGACTTGGTGCGCACGCGCGCCGCCCATTGCGGCTCCCAGGCCTGCTTGGGGTCCGTGGGCCGGGGCGGTTAGGTCATCGACTGCTCGGGCCCGTAGGCGCTCATGCGCAGCATGCCCGCCCCCCTTCTGCGCCCTGGCCAAAGATGCCACCCGAGATGGCGCAATCGGTGACGGCGGGCTGCAGCAGCACCTTGTCCTTCAGCAGCTGGGTGATGCCGCCGGGGGGCTGGTAGTCGTGCAGGGCGAAGCCGGTGTCGGGCAGCTCGGAGCTGCTCCACAGCACCATTTCGGCGCCATCGTCCTGCCGGGCGCCGGGCTTGGCGCCCATGGCGCTCAGGAACTAGGCACGCGCATGGGGCAGGGCCTCCCAGCGCACAGGTTCAGTTCGAGGGCCTGGATGGGGTCAAGAGCGAAGGCGTCTATGACTTCGTGCTGCAAGCCGTAGGCCGCACGCCCAATGGCAAGAAGATCGCCGCCGACAAGGCCGGTGTGGCCGTGACGGACCGCGGCTTCATCAACGTCGATGTGCAGATGCGCACCAACGTGCCGCACATCTTCGCCATCGGCGATGTGGTCGGCCAGCCCATGCTGGCGCACAAGGCGGTGCACGAGGCCCATGTGGCGGCCGAAGTGGCAGCCGGTGCCATCCTCGGCGATGCGCACCTGTCCAAGAGCCAGTTCGACGCCCGCGCGATCCCCAGCGTGGCCTACACCGACCCCGAAGTGGCTTGGGTCGGCCTGACCGAAGACCAGGCCAAGGCGCAAAGCATCAAGGTCAAGAAAGGCCTGTTCCCCTGGTCGGCTTCGGGCCGCGCGATCGCCAATGGCCGCGACGAAGGCTTCACCAAGCTGCTCTTCGATGAGGAACCCCACCGCATCGTCGGCACCCGTGCCGGCGACATGATCGGCGAAATTGCCCTGGCCATCGAGATGGGCGCCGACGCGGTGGACATCGGCAAGACGATTCACCCGCATCCGACGTTGGGCGAGAGTATCGGCATGGCTGCGGAAGTGGCGCATGGTTCTTGCAAGGAATTGCCGCCGGCGCGGAAGTAAATCGTTACGGCGCGGACTCAAGAGCCCTGGACGGGAGACTGTCCAGGGCATTGTTCTTGCCATTTGGGGATTCCTTGGCCCCAGCAGATTCCTCATGTGCCTCCAAGGCGCCCGGGCCAGTTCTCCCAAAGCGTCTGGTGCACCACCTGAGAGCAGTGCTGCTACTGAAGTCGCCGCGACTGCTGCGGCCCGATGCGTGTCATGACCGCTATCGCCTGCATGGCTGGAAATCGTTGTATCCAGTCGCGCATTGGGCTGCTGGCAATGCCACCGTGCATTGCCGCGTGAGCCGAGCCCGGCTGTGAGAAGGCGGCGATGCACCAAGCGACGAAGCTGCGGGGGTGTCGTCGCCGGATTGGGCGAAGCGGCGTAAACGGTCCCCGGTGTCGAGGGCATTCAGCGCATGAATTGGTGGACCAAGGGCTGGGGCCGGTTGTGTCCGCCGCTGCTCCGTGGTCGCTAGGTCGGAATGCGACTGACTCAGGGCGCCCAAGAGGCGCTTCAGGCGCTTCAGGCGGATCAGCGCCGTGGCCTTGGGTCGACCCTAACCCGTGACATACTTGTATTCGAACGGCCGAAAGGGTTGGCTTCTGCGGCCTCTTGTTCGACGCTGGAGCTTGCTGCGTTTTGGGGCTCCAACGAGAATGTCGGCGATCGGGGCACAGACCCCATGAAGCGCAGAGATCTGGAGGAGGCTCTCAATGGAGACGGCGCAGTTTGAGCGCATGGTGGCGCGCCTGGAGACGACCAGCCAAGAGCGCCCCTGGCTTTACATGGCCCAGGTCATCGGTTTGGTGCTGCTTGGCTTTGTGATTGTGCTGGCCATGGCAGGCTTGGCCGGGCTGGTGCTTTTGGCCGCTGTGGGAGGGTTGATCTGGATGGTGGTGGCTGGGCCTGCCGCGGGATGGCTTTTGGTGGCCAAGTTGGGCAAGTTGGTGATCTTGGCCATCATTCCGGTGTGGATGCTGGTGAAGCACTCATTCAAGGCCTTGTTGATCCGCCTGCCGGCTCCGCGAGGGCGCGAGTTGCCTCCGCAAGATGCGCCTCCACTGTTCAAGGCTTTAGATGGCATGCGCCAGCACATGCGTGGTCCCCGGTTTCATCACGTACTCTTGGTTGACGACGTCAACGCCGCCGTGGTGCAGCGCCCAGCCTTTGGGTTGATGGGCTTTCCACGCAACTATTTGCTGCTGGGCCTGCCTCTGCTGGAGGCGATGAGCCCCAATGAGGCCATGGCCGTGGTCGCCCACGAGTATGGCCACTTGAGCGGTGCACATGGCCGTTTTGGCGCCTTCATCTACCGGCTGCGCCTCACATGGTCCACCGTGCAACTCCATCTGGGCGCATGGCAAGGCCATCTAGGCAAGCTACCCAGCCGCTTGGTATCTTGGTATGTGCCCTATTTCAACGCTTACACCTTTGTTCTGGCCCGACGGCAGGAGTACCAAGCCGATGCCGCAGCGGCCGAATTGGTGGGCCTTCCTGCTGCGCAAAGCGCGTTGAAGCGCAGCAATGTCGCCATGGCCTGCCATTCGGCCTTCATGGACAAGACCATCGACACCGTCCGCCTGCAGGCGCTGCCCCCGAGCGACCTGGCCGTGCGCTGGGCTCAGGAAGTGGCTGCAGAACGAGTCACCGATCTGCACTGGCTCAGCGATGCCTTGGATCGCCAGCCCAAGCCGCTGGACACCCATCCCACCCTGCGCCAGCGTTTGCGCGCCCTGGGCATGCCAGACGAAGCCCTTGGCCACAGCCCAGGCTCCTTGGAGGGGCCGTCCGCTGCCGAGGTGTGGTTGGGTCCTCAACTGACACAGTTGCGCGAGGCGCAGCAAGTGGCCTGGCGGGAGTCTGTGCAGGAGGGCTGGTCTGAGCAGCACCAAAGCTGGTTAGAGCGTCGCAAGGCCCTGGCTGACTTGCATGCATTGGAGTCACGCAGCAGCGACCAAGAGTTGGAGATGCTGCGCCTGAACTTGAACCTGGACCCTGAGTCTGACCATCGAGAGGGCCTGGCTGCCTTCAATGCTGCGCACCCCGACCATGCACTGGGGCAGTTTCTGGAAGGAGTTGCCCGCCTAGACCAGAAGGACGACAGCGGCCTGGCCCATCTAGAGCGCGCCATCGCCCTGGATGCAGACGCCACCAAAGGTGCCAGCGAGAAGGCCTGGCGCTATCTGCTCGGCCGGGACTCCGTCGCGGCCGAGGCCTGGGCGCAGCGCTGGCGAGACCGGGACGACTGGGAGCAAGAGCGTGCGCGGCAGGTGGACAACCTCAATGACCAGGAGCCGCTGTTGGCCCCCACGCTGAGCCCTGATGCACGCGCGCAAGCCACCACTCTGATGGCGCGCCACACCCAAGGCGTGAAGCGGGCTTGGTTGGTGCGCCGCCAGATCGCTATGGATCCGAGCTTTGAGACCTATGTCATCGTGTTGGAGTTGACGGCTTGGGCCTCCCTTCGTAGCAAGGGTCCAGAGATTGTGCAAGCCCTAGCGAAGGAGGAATGGCCCTTTGCAACCCACTTGTGCTTGTTGAAGTCTTTCCCCGGCTACAAGGCCAAGTTGGATGTGGTGGGCGACGTCTTGTTGCGCTAGGCAGGGCCTGGATTTTGCCCAAGAAAGTCCGCTTCTGAGTTGGCGGACATAGCCACGCTGACGACAAGAGCAAAGGCCGCCAGCAAAGTCGTGGATGAGAATGTGCTGGTGCACAGCACCCATCCAGCAGATGGCCGAATCAGGGGCGGAGTTTTGAGCGTCCATGGCAAGCAGAGGAGCAAAGTGAAGTCGGTGTCATCAACCTGCCTTTGCCCCTGCCAAGTCGCCTGGTTTTGGACAAGCTGCGAGAACGCCAAGATAGATCGCGTTCGCTACCCGGCGCTCTTCGATTTGTCCTGACCCATTGGGCGCGCCATATGAACATGAGAATTCGTGCCTTGGGCTATAGGTGCGGCCGTCGAAGTCGGTGCGGCTCACCCATGCATTTGCGGCCGGTGTGGAAGTAACACCGCATCCGAGCGCCATGAAAGGCCCGGCCCGGCCCGGTCCGGACACGGGTCGGGCTTTTTCTTTGCGACTCTGCCCTGTAAATTTTGGCCTGCAAATGCGGTGATTTCGCGCGCTATTCAGCGCTCGGATCGCATCAATGCGCGGCATCATGCGATGGCCGGCAGCGGAGGCAAAGGCGCACCGATCGAAGCGCTGAAGCTGGCGGCATGCTTGAGGTTTTCAGTGTCTGTTTGCACCGCAGTAAGTGGGAACTAGCTGGGCCTCTTGTGTCGGGCTTCAGAGGCCTCGGCACAGACAGTTGGCGCGAGTGAGAACGGCCTTTGGTTGACTTGGCCATTGAGGAAGAGAATAGCTATGCAATTGCTGTGGGAATTCAGTACCGCCGGGCGTTTGGGACGTGGCGGGTTTTGGCTTCGCCACCTGACCGTGCTGCCCGTGAGCCTCTGGCTCCTTGTATCTGTCGAAGAGATCGCGGGTTCACCGTTTGATCTGATTGCTTCTGCAATCTTGCTGCTGATGCTGATATCAATTTGGGGCCGGCGATTGCACGACAGGGGGCATTCCGCCTGGTGGATTCTGCTGGTCGCCGTGCCTGTCGTAGGGGCGCTTTTGCTTCTGGGCGAATGCGGTTTGCGTGGCACTTCCGAGCATGCCAAGCGCTTCGGTTCAAGGTGCAGCCAACACCTGGATTACTTCACTGTGCAGACCGACAGTCGCAGGAGTACCCAGGCATGAGCACGCACCACACCATCAACGACGTCACGCAGCTCAATCCAGTTCGCGTCATGGCCATCGTGGCGCCGAGTTCCGTCGACGAAGTCCAAGAGGCTTTGCGCCGCACCAATGGCCCCGTGTCCATAGGTGGGGGGCGATTCAGCATGGGTGGGCAGATCGCGAGCCCGGGTAGCTTGCACTTTGACATGCGGGCGCTGAATCAAATTGTTTCGTTTTCGCCCTCAGACAAGACCATCCTCGTGCAGGCTGGAGTGCGCTGGTGCGATATCCAGCGCCTTGTTGATCCTCATGGTCTGGCGGTGAAGATCATGCAGACCTATGCTAATTTCACTGTAGGTGGTTCCTTAGGTGTGAATTGCCACGGCCGCTACGTTGGACTGGGGCCTTTGGTCTTGTCGGTGCGAGCCATCAAGCTCGTGCTGCACGATGGCTCAGCGATAGAGGTAAGCCGCGATCAGCGACCGGAATTGTTCTTCGGCGTGATTGGCGGCTATGGTGCGCTTGGGGTTGTGGTGGAGGTCGAACTTGAGCTGGCTGAGAACAAGCGGGTGAAGCGCGTTGATCAGCTGATGCCGTTGGCGGACTATTGAGAGTTTTTCAAAAACACCGTACGAGGCAACCCGAAGGCCGTCTTCCACAACGCGGACATCTATGCGCCGCACTACGGCGCGGTTCGCTCGGTCACCTGGGTCGAGACTGAAGACGGTGTGACGACCAAAGAGCGTCTGCAAGCGCTGCGCCGAAGCTACCCGCTACACCAGTACTTCATCTGGGCGATCTCAGAAACTCCGTTCGGCAAGGAACGGCGAGAGAGGCTCATCGATCCCTTGGTGTACCTGGGCAAGAAGGTTCACTGGCGCAACTACGAGGCTGGCTATGACGTTGCTGAGTTGGAGCCGCCTTCGCGCTCTGATCGAACGTATGTGCTGCAGGAGTACTTCGTGCCCGTAGAACGGCTCACCGAGTTCGTGCCCGTGATGGCTGCGATCTTGAACCGGCATCGAGTCAATGCGCTGAACATTTCAATTCGGCATGCTATGCCCGATCAGCACACAGTGCTCAACTGGGCACCGACCGAAACCTTTGCCTTTGTGCTTTACCACAAACAGAGAACGCGCGAGAACGCCAAATCACGCGTGGGTGTTTGGACCCGCGAACTCATCGATGCGGCTTTGTCGGTTGGCGGCACCTATTACCTTCCTTACCAGCCTCACGCCACGGTCGAGCAGTTTCACCGTGCATATCCAAAGGCGGGTCAACTCTTTGCGCTCAAGAGTGAGTTGGATCCACAGTTCCGGTTTACCAATGTCTTGTGGGATAAGTACTACCGGGCTTGGCGCCAGAAGGAATCCAGAAATGCTAACGATGAATCGACGTTGACCGATTTCCATCAGGTCTTCGGCGATGTGGTGCTTTCGGATGCGTTTTATCGTTTCCTGCAAAACGTCTTCCGTACCATGCCGGAAGACCGGCTCCATCATCTGATCGGCGAGTCCTGCAAGCTCCACCGCAGCGAGGAGGACATCTACCGACATCTCCAACGAGAGATCCGCTCAATCAAACCATTTGCAGCGGATCTGGTCTACGCTTTGCCAGCGCTTTTCAAGCAGAAGGCGGAAATGGCGCGGCAGACACTGGCGTTGCTGGCGAGCCTGGGGCATCGAACCTCGTTCAACGGCTATGTCGAAATCGGCTCCAAGGGCCGCTACTACCGAGGCTTGGCAGCTGCGCTTTCATTGACCGGGCCGCAGGTGTTTGTCGATGCCGAGCCACCGACCTATGCGCCGATTGACATGCTGGAGCGTGGGCAGGTCAGGCTGCTGGGCGCTCATGTGGGGCTGGCCGAGTTTGCGCCATTGCCGACTTCAGAACTGGCGGACGCAAGCTTTGATTTGGCCACCTGCTATATCGGCTTGCACCACATGAGCCCGGAAACGCTGCTTGGCTTCTTGAATTCGGTGCATCGGATTCTTCGTCCGGGCGGCATCTTCATCGTACGAGACCATGACGTGGGCACGCCTCAGATGCGTGCCTTGGTGTCGCTGGCGCACACGGTGTTCAATGTCGGACTGGGTGAGAGTTGGGAGGTGAATCAGCGTGAACTGCGCTACTTCGAGTCGGCCCCGACCTGGGTGGAACGCTTGGATGCCGCCGGCTTTGATGACAGCCGCGAGCGCCTCCTGCAAGACAACGATCCAACCAATAACACCCTGTTTGCTTTCATCAAACGCGGGGCTCCCCGACTGGACGCCTTGGTGGTGAGAAATGATGGAGAGACAGCCTGATGCGTCGCCAATGTTCACTGGTCCTGTGTTTCATGTTGGTCTGGCTGGGCGCGATCTCTAGTGTCGCTGCGCAGGCGCTGAGCAGCGAGGTTCTGGCGCCGGCGGAGCACCGTCGCTCGCCGGACCAGACCTTTCTCACTTTCCCTGAGTGGTATCTAGTGCACAGCCCGGCGGAATATGCGGGTTTCATTGCGTCGGCTGATCATCCCAGTCGCTTTCCCTTGTATGCACACATTGGACAGTTTTGGCAGTCCTATGCAGCCGTCAACAACGAGATCGCAAAGTACCCCTTCAATGCTGGCTATCACCTGATGGTGATGGTGATCGGCCTCAGCACGACGGTGGAATATGCCCTCAAGGCTACGTATGAACACACCATAGGGCGAATGGCTGAGGCCACCAAGTCAGCGCGGCAAGTGCCCGAAGAAAGATTCGCCGCGCGTTACGCTCAGTCCTATGTGGACTTCATCCGCGCGGATCCTTGGTACAAGTTTGATTTCTTGGCCCAGCTCAAGCTGCTTTGGCAAGACGCGCCCAGGACTGGGCCGAATTTGATTCGTCGTTGGGAGCGGCGCTTTGCCTTGACTTCAGAGTTGCTGGTGAAAGAGGGCTATGCCCGCCTCATCAAGCTGGGTTCGCAGACTGTTTACGATGCTCCGGAATCGACTACCGCCATTGTGTTGAGTGCGGCGGCATCTCCTGCTGCAGCCTACCCGGACTTGCAGCCACTGGGCCTCAGTCGCAGTGACGGCGTTGTGCTGGCCACGATTCCGCGCTACGAGGGCTTTACCCACTACAGCCAGTGGCTTGCTTCGCAGGGGCTGGACTTTGTCGAGATCGCCGGAAACAGGGGCGAGGTACTGGTCAGCCAAATCGGGCCTGAGTCCTGGTCACCTAGTCGTGGTCGTATTCTGTTTGAGCAAGCGATATTGACTCAGCCCGGACGTAAGCGCGTGGTGTTTGCCATACCGATTGCTGGGCTGGCCCATGCTTTGCGTGAGACTGCGGCGACGCGTGACGTTGTCATCCTTGAGCATGTGTACGACTTTTGAGATGCCTGCCAAGCGAGGGGAGCCAGGGATCCAGGGTCAGGCCTTTAGTTTGAACCCTTCAGATTCAAGACGTGGCTGCTTTCGAGGCCAAAGAGATGCTGGCCTATCTTTACAGCGGGTTCTCGGTAGACACCAGCGTGTGCACTGCCGCGCACGACCGCGCGGGCTTGGAGCGGCTGCTGGGGTACTGCGCACGGCCACCGTTTGCGTAAGAGCGGCTGTGCAAAGCGGGGGGGAGTTGGTCTACCGCTGCGCCAGGCAGCACAGCGAGAGTATCGGCATGGCGGCGGAAGTGGCGCATGGGTCTTGCACGGACCTGCCGCCGGCGCGGAAGTAAGAAGTGGCGCACTCTCTGACGAGACACAAGCCCCGGACGGGAAACCGTTCGGGGCTTCATCTTTCTTCCGCCCATCGGCCTGTTCATGCCGCTGGCAGGTGGCCGGCATAGACTCCCGCCAAGCTTTGCCACCGGAGACCGCAGCCATGTCCGTTCGACCCTCGATTTGCAGCTTGGCTTGCATCACCGCCTTGTTGTTGCTTGCTTGTGGCGGAGGGGGTAGTTCCGTCGCGGCTGAACCCAGCCCCACGCCCACCCCAACGCCTGCACCCACCCCGACTGCGCCGCAGCTGAGCACCTTGCGCAGCGATCTGCAAAGCCCCTGGGGCATGGTGCAACTGCCCGACGGCCAGTGGCTGGTGACGCAAAAAGGTGGCAGCCTGCTGAGGCTTCCGGCCAGTGGTCAAGGCCCCTCGGTGACCATCAGCGGCGTGCCCGCGGTGACCTCCGCGGGGCAGGGCGGTTTGCTCGATGTGGCGATTGATCCCGACTTTGCGAACACGCCCTGGGTCTACCTCAGCTACGCTGAACCGGGGCAGGGGGCGGAGGCGGGCAAGTCCGGCACGGCCGTGGCCCGCGGGCGTCTGGTCGGCAATGCACTGCTCGATGTGGCGACGATTTTCAGGCAGGCGCCCAAAGTCAGCGGCAGCGGCCACTTCGGATCTCGCCTGGTGTTTGCGCGTGACAAGAGTTTGTTTGTGACCCTGGGCGAGCGCCAGCTCGGTGCACCGGCGCAAGACCTGGCACAGACGCTGGGCAAGGTGGTGCGCATCCAGCGCGATGGCAGCATCCCCAGCGACAACCCCAACTTCGGCGCGGGCGCCCGTGCCGGCCTGTGGAGCGTCGGGCATCGCAACCCCCAAGGCGCGGCCTTGCATCCGGCCACGGGCGAGCTGTGGGTCAGCGAGCATGGCCCGCAGGGTGGCGATGAGATCAATATCGGCCGGGCCGGGGCCAACTACGGCTGGCCGATCAAGAGCTATGGCTGCAACTACGGGGATCCGATCAGCGAGGGCTGCCGACTCGGCGGTGGCGTTCATGCGCCGAGTTATGTGGAACCTTTGACCTATTGGGTGCCGCTGTCGGTGGCGCCGGCCGGCTTGGTCTTCTACACCGGCCGCATGTTCCCGGAGTGGCAGGGCCAGCTCTTCTCGGGCTCGCTTGCTGGCCAGGCCTTGTGGCGCCTGCAGCTCAGTGGCAACACCGTGCAATCGCGCACCGAGATGTTCAAGGATCAGGGTGAGCGCATCCGCGATGTGCGTCAGGCCGCCGATGGTGCTTTGCTGCTTTTGACGGACAGTGGCAAGCTCTTGCGCTTG
>Ga0187843_10002570_pt1 | contig 10917 bp, 12 predicted proteins | sample SpaLakP09_SKY_43_FD_134516 | JGI IMG/M metagenome (GOLD analysis project Ga0187843, IMG submission 134516) | Oligotrophic lake water microbial communities from Sparkling Lake, Wisconsin, USA - SP09_SKY_43 | ecosystem: Environmental > Aquatic > Freshwater > Lake | place: USA: Sparkling Lake... | reverse complement strand
GATGTCGGACCGGGATCGCGGGTTTCCGATTTTGACGGACAAATATAAGGGAGTTTCCCTTTGAAATGCCGGCATTGCGAAAAGGAGCTGAGGGAAAAGTTTCTCGATCTAGGAGTCATGCCCCCATCCAATGCTTATCTCTCAAAGGAAGATCTTGAAAAGCCAGAGCCCAAGCATCCATTAAGACTTTTGGTCTGCACAAATTGTTGGCTAGTGCAGACTGAGGACTTTGTGGGAAGGGATGAACTATTCACCTCGGACTATGCTTATTTTTCATCGACATCCAAGAGCTGGTTGGAGCATGCGGCCGATTATTGCGAGGAGATCGTTCCCCGCTTGAGTCTCGGGTCCAAGAGTCTTGTGGTGGAGATTGCGTCGAACGATGGGTACCTACTGAAAAACTTCTTGGGTGCTGGCATTCCATGTTTAGGAATCGAGCCAACGGCCAGCACAGCAGCAGCAGCCGAAGCGTTGGGGATTCCGGTCATGCGACAGTTCTTTGGCGAAAAATTAGGCCAGGTCTTGGCAGCAAAGGGCAAACAAGCGGATCTAATTATAGGCAACAATGTCTTTGCCCATGTGCCAGATATCAATGATTTTGCAAAAGGGCTGAAAGCCTTGCTCAAGCCCAAAGGGACAATCACTTTGGAGTTTCCGCATCTCATGAAGATGATTGAGTTGAATCAATTTGATACGGCCTATCATGAGCACTTTTCTTATCTCGCTTTGGGAACTGCAAAAACCATCCTTGAAAAGGCGGGATTAAGTATTTGGGACGTGCAGGAGCTGGCTACTCATGGAGGCAGCCTAAGGATATACGCGGGACATTCGAATGAGGCGCATCCAGAAACTGTCGCGGTGGTGGCAGTGCTGGCTGAGGAGAGGCGGTGGGGAATGCAAAAACTCGATTTATATAAAACTTTTCAGTCTAAGGCAGATCATATTCGGGACGAGTTTCGGGCTTTTTTGGAGTCACAAAAGGCTTCAGGGCAAAAAGTGGCGGCTTATGGAGCCGCTGCCAAGGGGAATACGTTGTTAAATTATGCTAAGATTAAGTCAGACCTCTTGCCATTTGTGTGTGATGCCTCTCCCTCCAAGCAGGGCAAATACCTTCCCGGTAGCCATATTCCGATCTGCTCTCCTTCCGTGCTTTATGAAGATCTCCCTCAGGAGATTTTGATTCTTCCTTGGAATCTCGCGGAGGAGATCCAGCAACAGTTGGTTGATTTGCAGCAAAAAGGATGCCGATTTATAACTGCAGTTCCTAAGATTTCAGCGACGGGCAGTAAGCGGTCATTTTAGCGAGTATGAGCCAAAAATTCAACATTGCCCTTACCGGTGCTAACGGATTCGTTGGGCGGCAGATCCTGAGGGAGCTGCTCCGAAGGAACTGTAGTGTTCGTTGTATTGTTCGTGATAAAAAAAGCCTTCTAGAACTTGTATCAAGCGAAAAAGTGGAAGCGATCGAGGTGAAGGATCTGTTTCGGATGAGGGACTCGATGCTCCGCGAGGTAGTAGAGGGCATTAAGATATTGATACATCCTGCTTGGCATGTTCCACCGGGAAATTATCTCGATGGGGGAGAGAATCTGACCTGTTTGCACGGGACACTGAATATTGCCACCGCTTTCATTAAGGCAGGCGGGGAAAAATTCGTAGGTGTGGGAACTTGTGGTGAATATGCAGTAAGTTCTGATCCTCTTAGGGTGGATTCTCCTTTGGGTGCACGAACATTGTATGCCGCAAGTAAGGCGGCAGTTTTTCAGGTCCTTACCAATTATCTGGGACCCCAAGGAGTTTCATTTGCATGGTGCCGGCTTTTTTATCTTTACGGAGAAGGAGAGCATCCTGACCGCCTCGTCCCTTATATTCACAGGCAATTAGATCGTGGAGAAAAAGTATTGATTAAAGAAGGGGCGCAAATCCTTGATTTTATGGATGTACAGGCAGCGGGAGCTGCCATTGCCCAGGTCGCTTTAGGCAAAAATTCAGGGGCTTTCAACATCTGCTCCGGAGTTGGCACAAGGGTGAGGGACTTAGCTCAACGAATTGCGCGTGAATATGGGAAAAGTGACCTACTAGAGTTTGAGCATCAAAATAGCGAAGGTGAAAACACTTGCATCGTTGGATGCCCTTCTATAAATTATTAACACAGAAGGCTTGTCTGAAAACTGAAAAATACAAATGAGAGCATCCTATAGTCCGCGAATGGATTTAAAAAACAGAACAAAGCTCGAGACCGTAATACCGCTGGACACACCGTTCGTAGTATTTGTTGACCCTTCGGATGCATGTAATTTTAAGTGCCGTTTTTGCCCAACTTCTGATCGAGAGTTAATGAAAAAAGTTGGTAGGCCGTGGAAGCAAATGCCACTCGAATTATTTAAAAAAATTGCCGATGATATGACAAAGTTCCCTAAGAAAATAGAGGTATTGAGGCTTTATAAGGATGGAGAGCCATTAATCAATAAAGACTTCCCTGCAATGATAAAATACGCAAAAGACATAAAAGCGTCCAATCGTATCGATACAACTACTAACGCGTCCCTACTTACGAAAAAAAGAGCAGAAGAAATTGTGAAGGCAGGACTAGATAGAATCAACATATCGATCTATGGAATAAAAAGTGAACATTATAGTGCTTTTTCAGGAGTGAAATTAGAGTTTAAACAAATATTAGAAAATGTTCGCAATTTTTATGAGATTCGTGACCAGTGTGAAATGCTTGTTAAAATAAATGGAGACCAATTAACTGAAGAGGAAAAAAATGTATTTCTAGAGTACTTCGGTGACTATACAGATAAGATATACATAGAGCACACCATGTCCTGCTGGCCAGAGTTTAATTTACGTGGTGTAGACGTTAACCCAAAGGTGGGGATATATGGGCAACAAATAAAGGAAGTCGAAGTGTGTCCTTATCCTTTCTATAGCATAGCAATCAATTCAGATGGAGTTGTGAGTGTTTGCTTTTTGGATTGGGGAAGAAAGTTGAGCCTTGGAAATATTAGGGATGAATCCTTGAAAGATGTATGGGAAGGTCGGGCGATGAAGCAATATAGAAAAATGTTTTTAGAAGGGGAAAGAAAAAATCACCCCGTTTGCGGCACTTGTGGGCAAATGAGCCACGGAAATCCTGACAATATTGACCCCTTTAAGAAGGAAATTTTAGAAAGACTTAACAATATTGGTTACTTTGAAAACAATTAAGCATTAATTTAATTGTATATTATATTTAGGCAAAATACTTTCTAATATGTCTAGGCGGCGGGATACGGTTTTGGAAATACTACATATCACAGCTCATTGCGGGGGGGGCGTTGGGACGGTACTGCAAAATTACCTAAAATATAAAAGTGGAGATAATAGCCAAAAACATAAAGTAGTTTCACTGGACAGCATAAATCCAGAAGCGAAAGATTTATTAAAAAAGATTGACGTTGAATTTGTCGATAAAATTTATAAAAAACATTCAATTTTAAATCAAGAAATTAAAAGTGCTGACATTATTGTATTTCACTGGTGGAACCACCCGTTGATAATGGACGTTTTGGTAAATGTAAAGTTACCTGCATGTAGAATTGCAATCTGGAGTCATATTTCTGGGACGCCGCCCCCCAATACCTTTACCAACAAACTATTTGAATACCCTGACATATTTGTTTTCACAACACCATTAAGTTATCTTAGTCCAGAGTATAAAAATTTAACCGAAAAAAATAAAAAAAGAATTAGACTAATCTGGTCGACTGGTGGAGTTGAAAGATTAAGGCATCTGAAACTAACGAAGCATAATTATTTTCATATAGGATATATAGGCAACCTCGACTTCACGAAGATACATCCTGACTTTGTGAACATATGTAAAAATGTGTCGCTTGAGAACACAAGATTTACTGTAATCGGTCCAATAAATAAAAAAATCTTGGAGCAAGTCAAAAAACTTAAACTAACGCAACGAATACGATTTACTGGATATATAAGCGAAAAAGACAAGTGGAATGAGCTTAGTACATTTGATGTATTTGGTTATCCACTTGCTTCACATCATTACGGCACATGCGATCAAGCTCTGCAGGAAGCGATGGCAGTTGGAGTTGTTCCTGTCGTTTTGAATAATCCCATGGAATCTTTTATGGTTCAAAACAATGTAACAGGGATTGTAGCAAATTCAACTTCAGATTATGTATGTAGTTTGAGTAGATTAAAAAGAAATCTCAAATTACGCAGGGAACTTTCAGATAATGCTAAGAAATATGCTTTCCAAGAATATTCATTAAAAAAAATGGCGCACAAGTGGGATAAGACATATGCAGACTTAATTCGAATTAAAAAAACCCCGAAATTCTGGAAAAGACCATCGAAATCCATCAAGCTGAAATCCTACGCTGTATTTGTAGAATCATTGGGCGCAAACTCGGGTATATTTGATCAATACTTAACTGGTAATAATATTGAGAAAGTAAAAGCAATCGACCAGATGGCATCACTTGGTCGCAAAGAAAACTGGACTTCTGAAAATAAAAGTACCGTCCACCAGTATGCTAAATTCTTTCCAAAAGATAAAATTCTTCAACTTTGGAGTCAAATAATGAAATCGTGACATGAAAAACAGCGCAACGTTCAATCTCGAGTCGCGTGTTAACAGTCTTTTAGACTTTAATGATATTGTCTTAATTGGGGCCGGGCAGTTAACGAGGATGGCTATTCAGTTATGGCCATCATTTATCAAAAAGCCATTATATATCTTAGATACATATAAGTCTGGCCAAGTTGGTAATATAAAAATAAAAAAGATGAAAAACTTTTCTCCCCAAGATAATGTCATCTACCTCCTTTGTGCATTCAAGCTGGAGGCAAAAGAAGTTCAAAAGATATTCGAACAAGTAGATCAAGATACTATTTTAACAATTTACGACTTTTTTGAAAAGCATGTACGTGGGCTTTTTTCCAATGGTTGGCGCTGCCTCAACCCGAGCCGGGAAAAAAGAAAAAAGTTAAGGAACCTTTTAAAGTTATTTAGCGAATTCGAATCAAAACAAAACCTCATTTCAAATATGGATTGGCGTTATAAAAGAATATTAAATTTAAATAACAAGCTTGTTTCCGAGGAGAAGAAATATGATTTATCGTCATTTGGCAAGCGTAATCAAACGTATGACATTGTCTTAGATGTCGGTTCATATGACTTATCTTTTTCAAAATTTCTTCATGAAGCTAATGTAAAAACGAAGAACTATATTGCTTTTGAGCCAGACGCTGTTAATTTTAAAAGGTGCAAGAGAAATATCTTCAAGCTAAAAAAACTTAAACCGATCAACATACAAATATTAAATAAGGCTCTATCCGATAATGAGGCCCCTTCGTTTTTCCATGAGACTGGGACTCTCGCTTCGCGGATAATTAATAAAAAATACCAAGAATTTAATAAAATAAAGCTAATAAAGCCGATAATCCTAGATAAACATATGGATAAAGTATTAAGTCAGTATCCTGGTAAAATCTTAATAAAAATGCATATTGAAGGATCTGAGTTAAAAGCCTTGAATGGATCTTTGAAAATAATCTCAGAAAGAAAGCCGGACCTCTTCCTTAATTTATCACACGACGAAGAGTCGCTTTTAGAGATTCCCCAAAGACTAAAATTATTAGGGTATAATAAACTTTATCTTACTTGCCATGCCTTGTTTGGCGAAGGCTTGACACTGTTCGCATGTGCCTGAGAAGGATGGAAAAAATGCTTAAATTATCTAAACTTCATAAGCGGGAAAGAATATGTCGGCTTTGCGGAAGCAAGCAAAACCTTCGCATCGATGAAATAAGCAGTTTAGTTGTTCCATCAAAATATCCTTTAAAAGAAGACCTTAAAGTAACTTTATGTAATTCGTGTGGATTTGTTGGGAACCTCTCAAGTTCAACGGGACCGGATTATGAAAAATATTATACAGACTTTAACAAGCATCACGTAAGAGACGGATATTTAGCAAAACTGGATAAAGATTATTTTTATAAAATATTTAATATTATTGAGAGCTACGACCATAAAATAATTAAGGGTGCTACAATATTAGACTTTGGATCAGGTGCCAAACTATTATCCCAGATTGCGCGGTCTAAAGGGGCTAAAATATGCGACAGCTTAGATGTCGGCCACCGCATTACTGACCGAAAATATGATATCGTTATAACAACACATACTTTCGAGCACATTCTAAATTTTAACAAGGAACTCTCAAGAATTAAAGCCATGTTAAAAAAAGATGGGCTATGTTTAATAGCAGTGCCAGATTTAAGGGGTTACAGTGAATATTACTATGGCCCGTATAACTGTTTTGATTTAGAGCATGTTAATCATTTTGATTTTGAGACCTTATCCTTAGCATTGAAGAAAAATAATTTAGCACCTCAAAAAGTGCTTGAGTCTCATAGATTGGTCAATGAAGCACTTGCTTATCCTGAGGTATTGATCCTAGCGAAAAAAACAAAAACCCAAATCAAAAAACTGTACAAAACAATTAGACAGCCAAGAAAGAAAGTTCTTTCAGCTTACATAACGAAATCTAAGCAAGATTTAAACAGATCGTTTAAATTTGTTACAAAAAAACATAAGATCTTTGGCAAAAAAACTGCTTTATATGGTATCTATGGACTATCAAGTTCCGCGTTTCGTTTTTTAAGAATCGCGAAAAAAGAACTTTACAATATTAAATTTGATTGGTTTGCAGATAGTGATAACCGGTTAAATAAAAAACGGATATTTGAAATTCCAATCTTGAACAAAAAAGAATTCATAAAATATGCAAAGACAAATCAATCAAAAACAATAATTGCTTTTATTGTAGCAGTAAACGCCCACCGAATTGTCCAAATGCTGAAAAATTTTAAACTAAATAATCTAAAGATAATGCAAGTTCCACCAATATGTAAAAATAGATTATGACAAACAAGTTTTTTTCTAATCGAGAGAAGACTGCGCACTCCAACTTTGTTAATAAAAAGTTAAGAAAGGCAGCGCGCTCTTGGCACACAATAAGCCGGATTCATAATTATCAATATATGTTTCAGTGGATGGGGCGTCCCATAATCCAAGATCCACAGGATATTTGTTTGTTGCAGGAGATTATTTGGTATGTCCAGCCTGATTTAGTAGTTGAAACTGGTGTGGCTCACGGAGGTTCACTTATTTTATCCGCTAGTATCCTGGCAGCTATCAGCTTCGGCGAAGAACTCAATAGCTTACCGGTGCAAAAACGTAAAGTACTTGGAATAGATATAAACATTAAAAATGCGAATCGGAGATTGATATTGCAACATCCTCTTGGCAGAATGATTGAACTATTTCAAGGCTCATCAATATCGAAAAGTATATTTGACAAAGTTGAGGTGATGGTGTCAAAATTCAAACGTGTGTTAGTTATATTAGATTCCAATCATACAGAAAAGCATGTTTACAATGAACTTCTGTTTTATTCGGCTTTCATTCAACGCGGTTCTGCAATATTAGTCATGGATACTGGTATTGAATATGCTCCTCAAAGCTCTTTCAACAAAAAAAGACCTTGGGGACCAGGTTTTAGCCCCTTAACAGCGGTCAAAAAGTTTTGTTCAACAAGCATGGGGAAAACATTCAGAATCGATCAATCGATTGAAAAAAGGATTCTAATAACATGTGCGCCGGAGGGTCTGTTAATAAAAACGTAAGCAAGATAGTCGTATTACTATTTTTTGGAATACTAGTAAGATATTTAGGGAATTCTTTACCCAGATATTTATAAAACTTAATCCTTACCATTTTTTGTCTGTCCATTCTGTTTGTTCCTTGGATAAAAATTTAAAATATTTTGCCGAAAAAAGCATAAGAAAATAGCAAAAGGAAATCTTCTATATCTTGGAACAGTCTCATCTGCTAAAATGCATCCTCAGTCTGACAAAGTCTTCGCAAAACTATCACAACTTGGTTTTAGTATTAATGTGGTAGGCGGGCCCGACCGGTGCCAAGTTGCCGGCAACGTGAGGCAGATTGGTGGTAAAATTAAAATATTTGGCGAAGTAAAAAATGTTTTACCTTTTTATGCAAAAACGGATTTTTTCATTTATTCACTTCGGGAAGACCACTAAGGGACGGGTGAGCAGGTTTTATGAGGTGTAATGGCAGCTGGATTGCCAGTTATTGCCTTTAATAATCCAGCCGAAAACACAATCTTGGCGGAAGGAGCGGGCACACTTGTTTCGAAACCAGCAGATTTCGTACATAAGACTCTAAAATTATTAAATAATGAAAAGTATCGAGCAAAACAAATAAGAAAAGAGTATCAAAGAATAACAACCGAAATAAAATCCAGCATCATGGTTGAAAAACTAGTAGCGTTATTAAAACAAACTGCAGAGCATTCGGTAGCCATTCAGTTAAGGCGCAAGCCATCCTTTTTAAAAACTAGCCTTCTTGAGCTATATGCATTAAATTCATTTTTTGATGGCGAAAAATTTATAAAAAACTTGAACAAAAGTCCAGCTTCTACTTATAACATGGCATGCCGAAAATTAAAGAAAGTGCTAGAAAGTAGTAACCCAAACATATTATGCAGCTTAAACTCTAAGAGTACGCCGGGACAATATCTTAAGTATCTTCCTAGTCATAAAGGTTTTTTCATGTTAAAAAGAATAAATAAGTCTTTTAAGCCTTAACGGATAGAGATGCAATATTATGGGAAAGTGTTTCTATCGGCGCAAATTAACGGCACAGAAAGCTCGCATTGACACGACCTAATATATCCGTAGTCATTCCGACGCGAAACCGGCAGGAATATCTGCAGCATGCGATTCAAACAGTGTTGGATCAGTGGGAGGAAGGCGTGGAGTTGGTTGTCTCTGATAACCATTCGACTGATGGAACGTGGGAATATCTGCAAAGTCTGAATGACGACCGGATAAAAATATGTCGGCCAGATATACCTTTATCCATGACAAAGCATTTCGAATACGTTTTAAGCCAGCCTGGCGGAGAATGGATAACCCTCTTTGGAGATGACGACGGTCTGCAACCCTATTTTTTCAAAGCAGCAAAAAAACTCATTCAGAAGTGGGGTAAGGACTATTCCGTGATTTATGGTCCGCGGGCTTATTTCTTCTGGCCCGGGGTGGAGAAAATCTACGGGGAAAGTGTCGTTAATTTTCGGGCTTGCGGGGATTTGCAGCCGGCTGTCTCGAGCCAAAGCTTTAGGGAACTAACTTTTGGAAGGGATAAGTATTTTGATTACCCGCAGTTCTATACTGGCACGATATTTTCCCGAAAACTTCTTGAAAAAATACGGGACCGACACAAAGACGGGAATATATTTCACTCGATTGTACCCGATGCGAACAGTACTGCGGTTATTTTGCTGAACACAAAAAAGTGTCTCAAGATCGGTCTGCCACTGACTTGGGTCGGGTCTTCACCGAAAAGCAATGGAATTCAACCGAAAGTAGTTTCGTTAAGTAAGAACACAATCGTCAGCAGCATATTAACCGATTTCATCTCTCTAAACAACAGCTCTGAAATTAAGGCAGCCAATGAATTCGCGAATATAATAAAATTGATGAGCAATAAGGCATGTTACTTGGAGGCTCTTTACCAAACATCCAATGCTAATGACTACAGAACAAAGAAACTTTTTTGCAAACGATGGCCAAAGCATCGAATGTTTCTTGCGATTTATGAGGAATATTTGGAAAAGAAAAAAAGTGGCGGAGAGATTTTAGAATATGAAAAGCTTTTTCGGGATAACAAACTTTCGTTGACGTTATTTAGGCTCTTGTTAGTGATTGATCCCTTCCTTGGCTTCCCGTCATGGCTTCAATCAAAAACACGGAAACGAATTCACCGGATTTTCTTTGGCAAGAAAGAGCAGGTAATATTCACCTGCTTTAAGAAAGGTGTTCACGAAAACATATTGTCCGCTAACCGAGAGCTCCAGTCCGAACCGCTGAGCGGCAGGATCAGCGAAATTATTCGGCAACTTGGGGTGGCGTAATCATGCGAAATTCAATCCCGCGGATGTTTGTTTAAGGTTGAGCGATCCGGGGCTGCTTTCTGCAACACACAACGCATAAAGCGGTTTGTCGGACTAGCTCTCTTCTGATAAAAAGGGACATGTCTTATCCCGCAGTTGAAACGATTCGTCATGGGAAGCTCGTTTGTGCTCTGATTGTGAGAACAGGATTCAAAACGAAAGGGCTGAAATTCCTCACCCCTAACAGGTACTCTCAGCAACTCGCCTGGATGTCGCACCCGAAAGGGAAAACAATTGATGCGCATATCCATAATCTTGTGCCGCGGGCGATCACACAAACCCAAGAAGTCTTGTATCTTACCAAAGGAGTGCTTCGGGTCGACTTCTATACGAAAAAAGGAAAATATCTTTGCGACCGTATCCTCCGAAAGGGTGATTTAATTATGTTGGTTTCTGCTGGGCACGGATTCGAAGTTCTTGCGGATCTAGAGATGTTTGAAGTTAAACAAGGACCCTATCTTGGTAAAAGGGACAAGGTGCGATTCAAGACGAAGCCTTCCCCGAAGATGTGACAACCGATCTGAGTGAAAAAATTCATCGGCCTGCGCCGATCGTAATTTTTGGTTACCGGCGTTCCGGCCATTTGATGCGAGTTTTAGAGGCACTCGAGTCCCAACCTTTGGCGAAAAAAAGCAGGGTCTTTATATTTTTGGATGGGCCCAAGGGGAAAGAGGACAGGGCTGATGTCGAAAAAGTTAGGGAAGTGGTGCAAGGGAGAAAGTGGGGCTTTGCGGAGACTTTAGTTTTTGGATCAAAAGAAAATCAAGGGTTGGACTTGGCGATCCCACAAGGGCTTGGTCGTGTCTTTCATGAAAATGACAGGGCAATTATTGTTGAGGATGATGTGGTTGCATCCTCCGGGTTT
>Ga0187843_10002569_pt1 | contig 10918 bp, 11 predicted proteins | sample SpaLakP09_SKY_43_FD_134516 | JGI IMG/M metagenome (GOLD analysis project Ga0187843, IMG submission 134516) | Oligotrophic lake water microbial communities from Sparkling Lake, Wisconsin, USA - SP09_SKY_43 | ecosystem: Environmental > Aquatic > Freshwater > Lake | place: USA: Sparkling Lake... | reverse complement strand
GTCTTCACGTCGACCGGCTTCGGGTAGGCCGCGGTGTGGCAGAAGGACTGCATCACCAGGTCGGCGCTGAAGCCCAGGCAGGCCAGGTCCTTCAGCTCGTCGCGGGTCATCGGGCCGGTGGTGTCTTGCGAGCCGACCGTGGTCATGCGCGGCTCGCAGTAGGTGCCCGGGCGCACGCCCTGGCCTTCGGCCAAGCCAACGGCACGGCCGACCATCTTCTGCGCCAGGGTGAAGCCGGCCTTGGTTTCTGCGGGCGCTTGCGGCAGGCGGAAGGTGGTGCTTGCTGCCAGCCCCAGGAACTCCCGCGCTTTGGCGGTCAGCGAGCGGCCGATGATCAGGTTGATGCGGCCGCCGGCGCGCACTTCGTCGAACAGCACATCGCTCTTGAGCTGGAAGGTGACGGCCGTCTTGCCGTCCTTCTCGATCTTGCCCTCGTAAGGGTAGATGTCGATCACGTCGCCCATCTCGAAAGCGGACACGTCAACCTCGATCGGCAGCGCGCCGGAGTCTTCCTGCGTGTTGAAGAAGATCGGGGCGATCTTGCCGCCCAGGGTGACGCCGCCGAAGCGCTTGTTCGGCACGAAGGGGATGTCTTCGCCCGTTGCCCAGATCACGCTGTTGGTGGCGGACTTGCGGCTGGAGCCGGTGCCGACCACATCGCCGACGTAGGCCACGAGGTGGCCCTTCTTCTTCAAGTCCTCGATGAACTGCATCGGACCGCGCTTGCCGTCTTCTTCCGGCTTGAAGGCCGCGCCCTCGCGGGTGTTCTTCAGCATCGCAAGGTAGTGCAGCGGGATGTCCGGGCGGCTCCAGGCGTCGGGGGCGGGCGACAGGTCATCGGTATTGGTTTCGCCGGGCACCTTGAAGACGGTGACGGTGATCTTCTTGGCCACCTCGGGGCGGCTGGTGAACCATTCGGCATTGGCCCAGCTTTGGATCACATCCTTGGCGAAGGCGTTGCCGGCCTTGGCCTTCTCGCTCACGTCGTGGAAGAAGTCGAACATTAAGAGTGTCTTCTTCAGCGCGGCAGCCGAGACGGCGGAGACATCGGCGTCGTCCAGCAGGTCGATCAATGGCTTGACGTTGTAGCCGCCCACCATCGTGCCCAACAACTCGGTGGCCTTGGCCTTGGAGATCAGCGTTACAGTGAAATCACCGTGCGCCACGGCGGCCAGGAAGCTGGCCTTGACCTTGGCGGCATCGTCCACGCCCGGGGGCACGCGGTGCGTTAGCAGGTCGAGCAGGAACTCATCCTCGCCAGCCGGCGGGGTCTTGATCAGCTCGATCAGCTCGGCTGTTTGCTGAGGCGAGAGCGGCAGCGGCGGGATGCCCAGAGCGGCGCGCTCGGCGGTGTGTTGGCGGTAGGCTTGAAGCATGTGTTTCTCCAAAAAAAGCTTGGGTCGAACGTCAGGGTGAAGTCGGGGTGATGACCTTCAACCCCTTAAAATAGTCTCGATAGAAACCGTCATCGCGGGTGACGAGGGCGTTGCACTGCAGCATGGCGTGTGCGCCCACCAGGAAATCGGGAATCGTGCGCTGGACCGTCGGGGTCTTGCCCTCGGAGGCCAGTCTTTGCTTGTACTTGCGCTGCATTTCGCCGGCGCGGATGGCGGCGCGCTGGTCGAGGGCGAGGAAACTCAAGCCCATGTCCTCTAACACGTCCATCACGTCGGAGCCGTGCCCGAGGCCGGCTGTGACTTCGCTCAGCACCACATCGCAGACCACAACCGGCCCGGCGCTGAGCGCCAAACGCAGGCAGGCTTCAGCGGCGTCTGCCCGGGGATCTTCGCCCAGCAGATCGATCAGGATGTTGGTGTCTACCGCGATCATCCGGGTCACTCAGATGTCGATGGGATCGCCGGGCGCGCGGCCGCGCAGCTCGCGCATGATGTCGTCCGTGGTCACACCCTCGGGCAGCTTGAACTTGCCGCGGGCGCGCGAAATCGCATCGTCCACGTTCTTGCGCAGGATGATGCGGCCGCCTTCGAGTTCGACCTTGAGCGTCGTACCCTTGGTCAGGCCCAATGCATCACGCACGGCCTTGGGCAGTGTGATCTGACCGCGTTCGGCGACAGTGGCTTCCATGGGGGGGCTCCGGTGCATGCCATCCCGCCTCGGGCAGGTATGGATAGGAAAGTATGCATTCATTCTACATACTTTCCGATATTAGTGCCGTCGTGAAACTGCTCGTGACCCCAGTTTCAGATCAAGACTTGGGGGCGCTGGCGCTAGGCGCGGCGGGTGTCGGCACGGCGGCTGCAGCCGCTGAAGCTGCATCCGCGGCCTTGGTCGCTGCCGAGGCGGCGTTGTCGGCTGCCGAAGCTGCCGCCGTTGCTGCCGAAGCGGCTGTTGCTGCGGAGGCCACCGCGCTGCTGGTTGCCGAAGCGGCAGAGGCCGGGACCGAGGCCACGGCGGCCGACGCTGCAACTGCCGCCTTGGCAGCAGCGCTGGCGGCGCCTCCGGCCGCTGAGGCCGCAGCGGTGGCGGCCGAGGCGGCCGAGGCGGCTGCTGTTGCGGCGGAATTGGCTGCAGCGACGGCCACGGCGGCCTTCGGCTCAATGCCCAGGGCGCTGTCCGCGCCGTGATTGAGGCCGGCGGCCGCGGCGGCGGCGCGCGCGATCCGCATGTTCTCGATGGCGGCGCGCTGCTCGGGGTGCAGGCATTCGTCCACCAGGCGCTGGCCGATCTTGGTGTCCAGCAGCATCGACTTGTTGGCGATCTGGATCATCAGGGTGCGGCCGGTCACGTCCTCCAGGCGCAGCGCGCCAGTGCTGGAGAGCACCGGCTTCATGGTGAAGATGCTCTTTTGCCACATCACGTCTAGATACCCCTGCTTGGTGTTGCGGGTGATGCTGACCGACTGCTTGAACTCGCAGTCGTAGGTGCCCAGGTAGGCGCGCTCGATGGCGATCAGTTGCTCCTCGGAGGCATCCGGCAGCGGCGGCGGGGCTGGCGGCGGCGGCACCGGCTTGCTCACGGGCTTCTTGACACGTGCCTTGGGCGCTGCGGCGGCGGCGCCTGGCTTGCCTGCCTGCTTGGCTGGGGTGGATGTCTGGGCCAGGGCGGGTGCGCTGAGGAAGCCGCTGAGCAGAAGGGGCAGGAGATTCAGAAGGGGAGTGCGGATTTTCATGGGTGTCTTGGAATGCTGCTCGGGAATGGCGGCGCTGGAATGTAGCGTCGAGTGCCTGCCGCGGTCGTGAGCGATTGTCACAGGCCGGTTTCGAAATAGGCTTGAAGCACCTCGATGGGCAGCGGTTGGCCGGTGCGATGGGCACGCTCCAGCACCTGCCAGAAATAGCGGTAGCTGGCCCGGTCGTGCAGGCTTTCGCGGTGCTGGATCGGTGCCCACTCGGCGGCCTGCGCGGCCTGGATGATCTCGATCGCTTCGTCCATCTCTGCCACGCTGGGTGCGAAGGCGTCGATGATGGGCTGGATCTGTGCCGGGTGGATGCTCCACATGCGCGTGTAGCCGAACTCGCGCGAGGCCCGGCTGGCGGCGGCCTGGATCGCGCTGGCGCTCTTGAATTCGGTCACTACGCAGTGCGAGGGCGTCTTGGCGTGGGCGTGGGCGGCGGCGGCGATCTCCAGCTTGGCGCGCACGATCAGCGGATGGCTGAACTGGCCCTGTGCGCTCATGCCGGTGCGCGGGATGGCGCCGCGGTGGGCTGAGACGAAGTCCATCAGGCCGAAGGACAGCGATTCGATGCGCGGGTGGGCGGCGATCTGCTGCACTTCTTGCAGTGCCCCATGGGTTTCGATCAGCACATGGACGGGCAGGTGCTTCTTGATGCCGTGGCGCTGCAGGCTGGCGTCGATGAAGTTGCAGGCTCGATTCACATCGGCCAAGCTGCGCGGTTTGGGCAGCATCAGGTAGGCCAGCCGTTCGCCGCCGCCGGCGATCAGGCCGTCGACATCGGCCTCGAAGGCGCTGTGCTCCAGCGGATGCACGCGCGCGCCGACTCTGCCGTGCTGGTTGTTGGCGCTGTGCAATTGCGACAGCACCAGCTGCACATGCTCGGCCTCGCCGCCGATCGGCGCGCCGTCCTCGCAGTCCAGCGTGATGTCGAACACCGGGCCCATGGCCGACTGCAACTCCAGGCTCTTTGTCATGCGCGCCTCGACGCCACAGTAGTGGTCGACCACGGGCAGGATGGTGGCGGCATCGCCTTCTTCAAACAGGGCTAGCTTGGGGTGCATTGGTGTCTCGGAAATGAAAAAGGGCCGGCAGCGCCGACCCTTCTAGTTTCGCCTAAGCGACGAATGACTTACAGCAGGTGGGCCACGCCGGCCTGCTCGTCGGTCAGTTCCTTCAGCGTCTTGTTGATGCACTCTTGCGAGAACTCGTCGATGGCCAGGCCTTCGACGATCTTGTACTCACCACCCTCGCACGTGACGGGGTAGCCGAACATCACCTCCTTGGGGATGCCGTACTCGCCGTTCGACGGGATGCCCATCGTGACCCACTTGCCATTGGTGCCCAGGGCCCAGTCGCGCATGTGGTCGATGGCGGCATTGGCGGCTGAGGCGGCCGAGGAAAGGCCGCGGGCTTCGATGATGGCGGCGCCGCGCTTGCCGACGGTGGGCAGGAACACGTCCTTGTTCCAGACCTGGTCGTTGATCAGGTCCTTGACCGACTCGCCGTTGATGGTGGCGAAGCGGTAGTCGGCGTACATCGTGGGCGAGTGGTTGCCCCAGACGGCCAGCTTCTCGATCGCGGCGACCGGCTTGCCCGTCTTGGCGGCGATCTGCGAGGCAGCGCGGTTGTGGTCCAGGCGCAGCATGGCGGTGAAATTCTTGGCCGGCAGATCCGGGGCCGACTTCATCGCGATGTATGCATTGGTGTTTGCCGGGTTGCCGACTACCAGCACCTTGACATTGCGCGAAGCGACGGCGTTCAGGGCTTTGCCCTGGCCGGTGAAAATGGCGCCGTTGATCGACAGCAGCTCAGCGCGCTCCATGCCGGCCTTGCGCGGCATCGAGCCGACCAGCAGGGCGTAGTCGGCATCCTTGAAGGCGGTCATCGGGTCGCCGTGGGCGGTCATGCCTACCAGCAGCGGGAAGGCGCAGTCTTCCAGTTCCATCATCACGCCCTTGAGCGCCTTCTGCGGGCCTTCGACCGGCACTTCCAGCAGTTGCAGGATCACCGGCTGATCCTTGCCCAGCATTTCGCCGGAGGCGATGCGGAACAGCAGGGCGTAGCCGATCTGGCCTGCGGCGCCGGTGACGGCAATGCGAACGGGTGTCTTGAGGCTCATGTGAAAACTCCGGGGGGATAGTGAAGAACTGGAATTCGGTCGAAGCGGAATGTGGATTGAGTTTAGGTGAAGCCAAGGGCTTTCCCGCACAGCGCGGGATTATGCGATGAATCGCTGGCCTGGGCTGTTTGTCTTATGTCTTATAAAAGACCGAGCGGATTTTCGTGGACAATGCGCGCCATGCCCGCCCCGCCTTTCACTGTCGAAGAACCGCTGCGCTCGGAGGCTGCAGCCTCGTTCAGCCCGCTTTACCGGCAGATCAAGGGCCTGATCATCACCCGGCTGCAGGCTGGAGAATGGAAGGCCGGGGAGGCGATTCCCAGCGAGCTGGAACTGGCCGCGCGCTTCGGCGTCAGCCAGGGCACGGTGCGCAAGGCCGTCGACGAGATGGCGGCCGAAAGCCTGCTGGTGCGCCGTCAGGGTAAGGGCACCTTTGTGGCGACCCATGCCGAGGAGAAGATCCAGTATCGCTTTCTGCGATTGATGCCCGACGAGGGCACCGAATCGCTGGGCCGCCAGTTGCTGGATTGCAAGCGCCAGCGTGCCCCGGCCTGGATCGCCAAGGCTTTGCAGTTGCGCGCCGGCGACCCGGTGGTGGAGGTGCGCCGCCTGCTGCACAGCAAGGGCCAGCCCGTGGTGCTGGATGACATCTGGCTACCCGGTGGGCTGTTCAAGGGACTGACGGCCGAGCGGCTAGAAAAGCACCGCGGGCCCTTTTACGGGCTTTTCGAGGCTGAATTCGGCGTACACATGATCCGTGCGCAGGAGAAGATACGCGCCGTGGCGGCCGACGCCGAAGTGGCGGCCCTGCTTCAGTTGCCGGTGGGCACGCCGCTCCTGAGCGTGGAGCGGCTTTCTTTTACTTACGGAGACAAGCCGGTGGAGTTGCGCCGCGGTCTCTACCACACGGCTGCGCATTTCTACCGCAATGACTTGAACTGACCCTTGCGCCGTTGCGCTCCCCGCACGAGCAGGCCGTCGGCCCTGCTGCATTGCAATAAAATCATTTGGTTTCACGTTGATTACATAAGGTCGGGCATGACAAATACCACCAGCAACCTGCAAAAAAACAGACCGGTCTACCGCAACATCCACATCACGCAGATCGTCTCGTACCGCCTGCCGCCGGCCGGCATCGTGTCGATCCTGCACCGGGTCAGCGGCCTGATGATGTTCCTGCTGTTGCCCTTCATCCTCTGGATGTTCGACAAGAGCCTGACGTCTGAAATTTCTTATGACGTGTTCACCAATGCCTTCGTGGCCGGCATCGGCTTCGTTCCGGCCTGGTTCGTGAAGCTGGTGGCGCTGGGGCTGATCTGGTCCTACCTGCACCACTTCATCGCCGGCGTGCGCCATCTGTGGATGGACGCCACCCACAGCGTCAGCCTCAAGCAGGGTCACAGCTCGGCTGTCGTCACCCTGGTGTTGAGCGTGCTGCTGACGCTGCTGCTGGGCGCCAAGCTGTTCGGCCTGTACTGATTAGCAGAGGGAATCCAACAATGAGTACTTTCGGCTCCAAGCGCATCGTCACCGGTGCGCATTACGGTCTGCGCGACTGGCTGGCCCAGCGCATCACCGCGGTCTTGATGGCCCTGTTCACCGTCGTGCTGCTGGTGCAGTTCCTGATGCCCGGCGAACTCGGTTATGACCATTGGGCGGCGATCTTCTCCTCGCAGTGGATGAAGACCCTGACCTTCGTCACCATCATCTCGCTGGCCTACCACGCCTGGGTGGGCATGCGCGATATCTGGATGGATTATGTGAAGCCTGTCGGCGTGCGCCTTGCCTTGCAAGTGTTCACCCTGGTGTGGCTGGTGGGTTGCGCCGGTTGGGCGATCCAAGTGCTCTGGAGACTGTAAAAATGCAAATTGGATCCTCCTTGCCCAAGCGCAAGTTCGATGTCGTGATCGTCGGCGCCGGTGGCTCCGGCATGCGCGCTTCGCTGCAGCTGTCGCTGGCCGGCCTGAATGTGGCCGTGCTGTCCAAGGTCTTCCCGACCCGCTCGCACACCGTCGCCGCCCAGGGCGGCATCGGTGCGTCCTTGGGCAATATGTCCGAAGACAACTGGCACTACCACTTCTTCGACACCGTCAAGGGCTCCGACTGGCTGGGCGACCAGGACGCGATCGAGTTCATGTGTCGCGAAGCGCCCAAGGTCGTTTACGAGCTTGAGCATTTCGGCATGCCCTTCGACCGCAATGCCGACGGCACGATTTACCAGCGCCCGTTCGGAGGCCACACGGCCAACTACGGCGAGAAGCCCGTGCAGCGCGCCTGCGCCGCTGCCGATCGCACCGGCCACGCGATGCTGCATACGCTCTACCAGCAGAACGTGAAGGCGCGCACGCAGTTCTTCGTCGAATGGATGGCGCTCGACCTGATCCGCGATGCCGACGGCGACGTGGTGGGCGTGACCGGGCTGGAAATGGAAACCGGCGAGACGCACATTTTCGAAGCCAAGACCGTGATGCTGGCCACCGGTGGCGCGGGCCGCATCTTCGCTGCTTCGACCAACGCCTTCATCAACACTGGCGACGGCCTGGGCATGGCGGCGCGCGCCGGCATCCCGCTGGAAGACATGGAATTCTGGCAGTTCCACCCCACCGGCGTGGCCGGTGCCGGCGTCTTGCTGACCGAAGGCTGCCGCGGCGAGGGCGCGATCCTGCGCAACGTCAACGGCGAGCGTTTCATGGAGCGCTATGCGCCGACGCTGAAGGATCTGGCGCCGCGTGACTTCATCTCCCGCTGCATGGACCAGGAAATCAAGGAAGGTCGCGGCTGCGGTCCGAACAAGGACTACATCCACCTCGACCTCACGCACCTGGGCGCCGAGACCATCGCAAAGCGCTTGCCCTCGGTGCTTGAGATCGGTCACAACTTCGCCAACGTCGACATCAATAAGGAGCCTATCCCGGTAGTGCCGACGATCCACTATCAGATGGGTGGCATCCCGACCAATATCCACGGTCAGGTGATCGTGCCGAAAGACGGCAAGCAGGAGATCGTCAACGGGCTCTATGCTGTAGGTGAATGCGCCTGCGTGAGCGTGCACGGTGCCAACCGTCTGGGTACCAACTCATTGCTCGACTTGCTGGTGTTCGGCCGTGCGGCTGGCAACCATGTGGTCGATTCGAAGTTGAAGACGAAGAACCACAAGCCGCTGCCGGCCGACGCCGGAGCCGTGTCCGTCGCCCGCCTGGAGCGGCTGGACAACAGCACGAGTGGGGAATACGCCCAGGACGTTGCCAATGATCTGCGCGCGGCGATGCAGCAGCATGCCGGCGTGTTCCGCACCCAGGCCATGCTGGACGAAGGCGTCGCGCAGATCGCTGCCATTGCAGAGCGGGTCAAGAACATCACCCTAAAGGACAAGTCCAAGGTGTTCAACACGGCCCGCATTGAGGCGCTGGAGGTCGAGAACCTGATCGAAGCTGCCAAGGCTACGATCGTATCGGCAGCCGCCCGCACCGAAAGCCGCGGCGCCCATTCCGTCAATGACTATGGCGACACGCCAGCCCATCCGGCCGGCCGCAACGACGAGCAGTGGATGAAGCACACGCTCTGGTATTCCGAAGGCAACCGACTCGACTACAAGCCGGTCAATCTCAAGCCGCTGACGGTAGAGTCGATCCCGCCCAAGGTCCGCACGTTCTAGAAGGTATTCTCAAATGACCAAGCGCACATTCCAGATCTACCGCTACGACCCGGACAAGGATGCCAAGCCTTATATGCAGACCCTCGAGGTCGAGCTGGACGGCTCCGAGCGCATGCTGCTCGACGCCCTTGGCAAGCTGAAGGCCGTTGACCCGTCCTTGAGCTTCCGCCGCAGCTGCCGCGAAGGCGTTTGCGGTTCGGATGCGATGAACATCAACGGCAAGAACGGTCTGGCCTGCCTGACCAATATGCTGACCCTGCCGGGCACCATCGTGTTGAAGCCGCTGCCGGGCCTGCCCGTCGTGCGCGACCTGATCGTCGACATGACGCAGTTCTTCAAGCAATACAACTCGATCAAGCCCTACCTCGTCAACGACAACCCGCCGCCCGATAAGGAACGCCTGCAGTCGCCCACCGAGCGTGAAGAGCTGGACGGCCTTTACGAGTGCATCCTGTGCGCGAGCTGCTCGACCAGCTGCCCAAGCTTCTGGTGGAACCCGGACAAGTTCGTCGGCCCTGCCGGTCTGCTGCAGGCCTACCGCTTCATCGCCGACAGCCGCGACGAAGATACTGCCGGACGTCTGGACAACCTCGAAGACCCGTACCGCCTGTTCCGCTGCCACACCATCATGAACTGTGTCGATGTCTGCCCCAAGGGTCTGAACCCGACCAAGGCGATCGGCAAGATCAAGGAACTGATGGTCCGCCGTGCGGTCTGAGTGAGCGGCGATGACTGCTTCTGACACCCTCATCGATGAACGGGCCCTGTCCAAGCTGCGCTGGCGCTGCCGGCGTGGCCTGCTGGAGAACGATCTCTTCATCGAACGCTTTTTCAAGCGGTATGCAAGCAGTCTGACCGAGCACCAGGCCGAGGGCCTGCGTGTGCTGATGGATCTGTCCGACAATGATTTGATGGACCTGTTCATGCGGCGTACCGAGCCCATGGGCGAGCTCGACCGAAGCGATGTGAACGAGGTTCTGGGCCTGCTCAGAGCCGCACCTTAAAAAATCCCCCAAGAAGTCAAGAGGAATGCCCATGACACCGTCTGACGTCAAAGCCACCCTGTCGTTCTCCGATGGCAGCCCGCAAATGGATCTGCCCATTTACAAGGGCACGATCGGCCCGGATGTGATCGACATTCGCAAGCTGTACGCGCAGACGGGCAAGTTCACCTACGACCCGGGTTTCCTGTCGACGGCTTCGTGCAACTCGACCATCACCTACATCGATGGCGACAAGGGCGAGTTGCTGTACCGCGGCTACCCGATCGAGCAGCTGGCCACCAACTGCGACTTCATGGAAACCTGCCACCTGCTGCTTTACGGAGAGCTGCCGAACGCAGAAGAGAAGACCAAGTTCGTCAAGACGGTGACCAATCACACGATGGTCAACGAGCAGATGCAGTTCTTCCTGCGCGGCTTCCGCCGGGATGCGCATCCGATGGCCGTGATGACCGGTCTGGTCGGTGCGCTGTCGGCCTTCTATCACGACAGTACGGACATCAATAACCCTGAGCACCGTGAGATCTCGGCAATCCGCCTGATCGCCAAGATGCCCACGCTGGTGGCGATGGCCTACAAGTACACGATTGGCCAGCCCTACATTTACCCGCGCAACGACCTGAGCTACGCCGGCAACTTCATGCACATGATGTTCGCCACGCCCTGCGAGGAGTACAAGCCCAACGAGGTGCTTGTGCGCGCGATGGACCGCATCTTCACCCTGCACGCCGACCACGAGCAGAACGCCTCGACCTCGACCGTGCGCCTGTGCGGCTCGTCGGGTACCAACCCGTTTGCGGCCATCGCGGCCGGCGTGGCCTGCCTGTGGGGCCCCGCGCACGGTGGCGCCAACGAGGCGGCGCTGAACATGCTTGAAGACATCCAGCGCAACGGTGGCGTCGACAAGATCGGCGAGTTCATCAAGCAGGTCAAGGACAAGAACAGCAGCGTCAAGCTGATGGGCTTCGGTCACCGGGTCTACAAGAACTACGACCCCCGCGCCAAGC
>Ga0187843_10002568_pt1 | contig 10919 bp, 7 predicted proteins | sample SpaLakP09_SKY_43_FD_134516 | JGI IMG/M metagenome (GOLD analysis project Ga0187843, IMG submission 134516) | Oligotrophic lake water microbial communities from Sparkling Lake, Wisconsin, USA - SP09_SKY_43 | ecosystem: Environmental > Aquatic > Freshwater > Lake | place: USA: Sparkling Lake... | reverse complement strand
TCAGCTGGGCGCTGACGGCGGGTTGGGTGCTGTGCAGGCGCAGGGCGGCCCGGGAAACGCTGCGCTCGGTGATCACGGTGTGCAGAACTCGCACGAGTTGAAGCTCGATCTTGTCGAAATCCGTGCGCAAGCTCATACGCCTATCCTTATATCAACCATTGTGCAGATGGTATATCGTGGCCGGCCAACCGCAGTAAGTTCCAAGGCATGAGCATCCGAGCACTACGTTTCTTTCATCAGGGCGAGATCCAGTCCGTCCAGGGTCTGCCGACCACCACCACGGTCTTGCACTACCTGCGCGAACACGCGCACTGCTCGGGGACCAAGGAAGGCTGCGCCGAGGGCGATTGCGGCGCCTGCACGGTGCTGCTGGGTGAGCTGGTGGACGGGCAACTGCGCCTCAGCAATGTCAACGCCTGCACCCAGTTCCTGCCCACGCTGGATGGCAAGGCCCTGCTGACCGTGGAGGACCTCGGCTCGGCCGAGGCCTTGAACCCCGTGCAGCAGGCCATGGTCGACTGCCACGGCGCCCAATGCGGCTTTTGCACCCCCGGCTTCGTGATGAGCATGCAGGCCTGCTACGAGCAGCACCTCGAGGCTGGCACCCGGCCGAGCCGCCAGCAGCTGGCCGACGACCTGGCAGGCAATCTCTGCCGATGCACCGGCTACCGGCCCATCCTCGATGCGGGCGAACGGATGTTCGACCTGCCAGTGCAGCGCCTAGACCGCGCGCCGATCCAGGCGGCGCTGGCGACGCTGCAGAGCGACCCGCCGCTGCATTACGCCGCTCCGAGCCCGGCCTTCGGTGGTCGCGTCGATGCCTTCCACGCGCCGCGCAGCCTGGCCGAGTTGGCCGCCTTGCGTGAGAGCAAGCCGCAGGCTCGGCTGCTGGCCGGCTCCACAGATATCGGCCTGTGGGTCAACAAGCAGTTCCGCGATGTGGGCGAGCTGATCTACGTCGGCGCTGTGAATGAGCTCAAGCAGATCAGCAAGGACGCCGACGGCAGCCTGTGGATAGGCGCAGGCGCCAGCCTGGAAGACGCCTGGGCCGCGCTGACCGCAGCCGCGCCGAGCTTGCGCGAGCTGTGGTTGCGCTTTGCCTCGCCGCCGGTGCGCCAGGCCGGCACCCTGGGCGGCAATATCGCCAACGGCTCGCCGATCGGTGACGGCGCGCCGGCCCTGATCGCCTTGGGCGCCGATATCGTGCTGCGCCGGGGCGCCACGCCGCGCCGCATGAAGTTGGAGGAGTTCTACCTCGATTACATGAAGAACGCGTTGCAGCCGGGCGAGTTCGTCGAGGCGCTGCACCTGCTGCCGCCGGCCGCTGATTTGCAGTTGCGCGCCTACAAGATCGCCAAGCGCTATGACAGCGATATTTCGGCTGTCTGCGCTGGTCTGGCGATCCGAATCGATGGCGGTGTGATCGCGGAAGCTCGCTTCGCCTTTGGCGGTATGGCAGCAACAGTCAAGCGCGCTGCGCTGGCTGAAACCGCCGTCCTGGGCCAGCCCTGGACCCAGGCCACCGCGCAGGCCGCCGCGGCCGCGCTGGCGCATGACTTCCAACCGCTCAGCGACATGCGCGCCAGTGCCGGCTACCGGATGCGGGTGGCGCAAAATCTCATGCAAAGGCTGTGGCTGGAAACACGCGAGGACCGGCCGCTGGCCGGCGCCGACACCAGCGTCTGGCAAGCCGTCTCGTTCAACCGGAGCGTCGCCGCATGAACAAGCCGCTCGATCTGCCCGTTGACGCGGCTGTGCCGCAAGTCGGCCCGGTTGTCGGAACAAGCCGCGTCCACGAATCCGCCGCTCTGCACGTCAGCGGCGAGGCGACCTATATCGATGACATTGCTGAGGCGCAGGGCACCTTGCACGCGGCTTTGGGGTTGTCGCCGGTCGCACACGGCCGCCTGCTGTCGATCGATCTGGCGCTGCTGAAGAAGCAGCCCGGCGTCGTCGCCGTGCTGACCGCTTTGGACTTCCCCGGCGAGAACAATTGCGGCCCGCTGCTGCACGACGACCCGATCCTGGCCGAGGGCGATTTGCGCTACCTGGGCCAGCCGGTTTTTGCCATCATCGCCACCGACCGCGAGCTGGCACGCCGCGCGGCCGGGCTGGCCAAGTCAGCCATCCAGTTTGAGGCCCTGGAGCCCGTCCTCACGGCCGAGGCTGCCCACGCGCTCAGCCAGTACGTGCTGCCGCCGATGCACTTGACGCGCGGCGAGCCGCAGGCCGAACTGGCCAGGGCACCGTACCGGCTCGATGGCGAATGGGCCGTCGGCGGCCAGGAGCAGTTCTATCTGGAGGGGCAGATCAGCTATGCGCTGCCGCAGGAGAACCGCGGCCTCCTGGTCCACTGCTCCACCCAGCACCCCAGCGAGATGCAGCAGCTGATCGCCAAAGCGATGGGCTGGCAGGCGCACCAGGTGCAGGTGCAATGCCGGCGCATGGGCGGTGGCTTTGGTGGCAAGGAGTCGCAGTCGGCCCTGTTCGCCTGCGTGGCCGCACTGGCCGCAACCAAGCTGCGCCGTCCGGTCAAGCTGCGTGTGGACCGCGATGACGACTTCCAGATTACCGGCCGTCGCCACGGCTTCGATTACCGCTGGCAGGTCGGCTTCGACGATGCCGGCCACATCCTCGCCGCCGAGGTCGACCTGATCTCCAACTGCGGCCACTCGGCCGACCTGTCCGCGCCGGTCATGGCACGCGCCCTGTGCCATTTTGACAATGCTTACTGGCTGCCGCACGTGGCCATGCACGGCTATTGCGCCAAGACCAACACGCAGAGCAACACCGCTTTCCGCGGTTTCGGCGGGCCGCAGGGCGCGCTGGCTATCGAGATGATCATCGACTCGGTCGCGCGCAGGCTGGGCCTGGACCCGCTCCTTGTGCGCCAGCGCAACTTCTACAAGTCCGACGGTAGCGGTCAAGACATGACCCCCTACGGCCAGCGGGTCGAAGACAACATCATCCAGCCGCTGACTGACAGACTCCTGGAAACCAGCGAGTACGCCAAGCGCCGCGAAGAGATCACCGCCTTCAACGCCGCCAGCCCGGTGCTCAAGAAGGGCCTGGCGCTGACCCCTGTCAAGTTCGGCATCTCCTTCAACGTCGTCCACCTGAACCAGGCCGGCGCCCTGGTTCATGTCTATACCGACGGCTCGGTGCTGGTCAACCATGGTGGCACCGAGATGGGCCAGGGCCTCAACACCAAGGTGGCGCAAGTCGTGGCGCATGAACTGGGCGTCGGCCTGAATCAGGTGCGCGCCAGCGCGACCGACACGCAGAAGGTCGCCAACACCTCCGCCACTGCCGCCTCCACCGGCAGCGACCTGAACGGCAAGGCCGCGCAGGACGCCGCCCGCAAGATCAAGCAGCGCCTGGCCACGCTGGCTGCCAAGCTCCTCGGCGGCGCCGCCGAGGATGTGCGCTTCGGCGGCGACCATGTGCATGCGAACGGCACCCGCATGCCCTTCACCGAGTTGGTCTCCAAGGCCTATTTCGAGCGGATCCAGCTCTGGAGCGATGGTTTCTACACCACGCCCGGCCTGCATTGGGATCGTGCCAAATTGCAGGGCAAGCCCTTCTACTACTACGCCTACGGCGCGGCCGTGGCCGAGGTGCTGGTAGACACGCTCACGGGCGAGAACCGCGTCACCCGCGCTGACGTGCTGCACGACGTCGGCCAGTCACTGAACCCGGCGCTGGATATCGGCCAGGTTGAAGGCGCCTTCGTCCAGGGCATGGGTTGGATGACGATGGAAGAGCTCGTCTGGCATCCGAAGACTGGCATGCTCAGCACCCACGCGCCATCGACCTACAAGATCCCCACTGCCAACGACAGCCCGCCGGACTTCCGCGTCGCGCTGTACGACCAGCCGAACCGCGCCGACAGCATCCACCGCTCGAAAGCCGTCGGCGAGCCGCCGCTGCTACTGCCTTTTGCGGTGCTACTGGCGATCAAGGATGCGGTGGCGGCGACCGGGCCGGCGCGCTGTGATCCCCATCTGCGCGCACCTGCCACGGCCGAGGCGGTGCTGGATGCCTTGGCGGGGCATTAGCGAGGCGGCATGGCCGGGCAGTCCGGCCCCAGCGAGTTCTGCCGCGCTTCGGGCGCCCTCAAGCCCGGCCGGTCAAACGGGATATAGCCCATCCAGAACCAGGGCAGGCAGGTCGGCGGCCCTATCAGCAGCTCCAATGCCGGATAGAAGATCTTGTCGGCATTGGCGCTGTTGGACAGCATCACCAGGCCGTCACCGGAATCGCGCAGGCCCCAGACGAAGTTGTTCGTGCCCTCGTCGTTGCCCTCCTTGAAGAAGGCCCATCCGCGCGGCGATCGGTAGACGACCCAGCCCAGGCCGGCCGATAGCGCGATGCCCTGGTTGACCTCGGTCTCGCCGGGGAAGTGCGAGGGGAACTGCTGCGGCGATCGGATGGCGATCTGCGGTGACAGCATCTGCAGCCTTGATGCCGCCGACAAGCCTTCGCCGCGCAGCACGCCGGCCATGAACGCTGCATAGTCGTCCAGGGTCGTGTCCATCGAACCCGCGGCGCGGGCGCGGCTACGCTTGTTGTGGCCGTGCGGCTTGCCGTCCTGGCCGTAGGTGTTGGCTGCGTTGGTCGCGTAGTCGGCGCGCCAGACCATGCTGGTGTTCACCATGCCGAAGCTCTCGAAAACGCGTCGCTGCATCAGTGCCTGCAAGGGCTCGCCGCTGCGTTCCTCGACGATCAGCTGCAGTAGCTGGATGCCTTCACCCGAGTAGACGTAACGCTCGCCCGGTGCAGCCTTGAAATCGAGCTTGCGGTCGGCGTTGATCCAGCGCCAGTTCAGCAGGCCGCTGCTGTGCGAGAGCAGCATGCGCGGCGTGATAGAACGCCAGCGCGCATCGGCGGCCAGGTCGGCAAAGCCCTCGTAGGCGGGCAGAGGCTGGCGCAGTTGCTGCGGCAGCGGCTGGTCCAGCACAATCCGGCCCTCGTCGACCAGCTGCAGCACCAGATAGGCAAATGCTGCCTTGGTCAGCGAGGCGCCGTACATGATCGAATGGGTCTTCAGCGGCTCGCTGCGCCCGCGGTCGGCCCAGCCGTAGGCCTGGGTGTAGACCGGCTTGCCGTCCCGGATCAAGGCCAGCGCAAGGCCGGGCACTTCGGCCTTGAGCATCAGGGCCTTCATCTGGCTGTCGATCTGCTCTGGCGCCAGCGGCTCGGCGCGGGTTCCCAGGGCGCAGAGCAGGGCGGTGGCCAGCACAGCAGACTTGAGCTTCATCGCTGACTCCGGTGACGACATGAGAGACTGCGGCGAGCATAAAGGCGCCCCCGAATCATGCAAGCACTCCTCGCCGCTCTCCTGTCCCTGCTCTTGGCCGGCTGCGCCAGCAGCCCTTCGGTGCTACCACCGCCGTCCATCGTGCCGGTCACCACCTGGGGCGGCAGCCCCGGCGCCGCACCCGGCGAGCCCCAGCGCATCAGCCACATCACCCTGCATCACCAGGGCGAGAGCTGGGTGGTTGGCAAGGATCCGGTGGCTTATCTGCGCCGGCTGCAGCAGTGGTCGCGGCAGACCAAGGGCTGGGCCGACATCCCCTACCACTACGTGATCGCGCCGGACGGGCAGATCTATGCCGCGCGTGACTTGGGCCTGGCCGGCGACACCAACACCGAGTACGACCCACGCGGGCATGCGCTGGTGATGCTGCTGGGCAATTTCGAGGAGGTCGAACCGAGCCGCGAGCAGTTGGTATCTACGGCCGAGTTGATGGCTTGGCTGGCCCAAACCCACGGGCTGAGCGAGAAATCCATCGCCTCTCACAAGGACCACAGCAGCCAGACTGTCTGCACTGGCCGCACTCTCTACGCTTATCTGGAGAGCGGCTGGCTGCAGGGAGCGGTAGCCGCGCGCCTGGACGGCCGGGCGATGCCACCACCCATGCCCTGATCGGGCCGGGTCATTGCCGATGCCCCGTCATATGCTGCGGTGCACAATTACCCCATCCAAGCAGCCGGGGTGCCAGCCATGCGAAGAGTCGTGTTCAACCAGAAGGGTGGGGTGGGCAAGTCCACCATCACCTGCAATCTGGCGGCGATTGCCGCGCATGAGGGGCAGCGCACGCTGGTGATTGACCTGGACCCGCAAGGCAATTCCAGCCGCTACCTGCTGGGCGAGCTGGCGGACGAGCCGGCCCCGGGGGCGGCAGAGTTCTTCGAGGCCAGCTTGAAGTTCAGTGTGCGCAACCCGCGGACCGCCGATTTCATCCGCGAGACGCCCTGGGAGAACCTGCACTTGATGGGCTCCAGCCCACTGCTGGACGAGCTGCACGGCAAGCTGGAGAGCCGCTACAAGATCTACAAGCTGCGCGATGCGCTGATCGAGCTGGCGGACGACTACGACTCGATCTGGATCGACACGCCGCCGGCGTTGAACTTCTACACTCGCTCAGCCCTGATCGCCGCGCAGGGTTGCCTGATCCCCTTCGACTGCGACGATTTCTCGCGCCGCGCGCTCTACGGCCTGCTGGAATCGGTGCAGGAGATCCAGGCCGACCACAACGAAGAGCTGGTGGTGGAGGGCATCGTCGTCAACCAGTTCCAGGCTCGCGCCGCGTTGCCGCAGCGCACGGTGCAGGAACTGATCGATGAGGGCCTGCCGGTGCTGCAGCCATTTTTGAGCGCCAGCGTCAAGATCAAGGAGAGCCACGAACTGGCGCGGCCGATGATCCATCTGGACGCGCGACACAAGCTGGCGCAGGAGTTTGTGGCCCTCTATCAATCACTGGGCTGAGTCCATCACCACCTAGGGTCAAAGCATGCGCGCTGGCCCCAGCTCGATGCTCAAGGTCCGTGGCTCGATCTTGCTGCGGGCCAGTTCAGCCGCCACTTCAGCACCGACCTGCGCTTTGCGCTGCTCGGTGGCTCCACCCTCGAACTCCAGCTCCAGGCGGCACAGCTCTTGGGCGCTGCTCGACTTCATCCTCAGCATTCCAGGCATTTTTATCAAGGCATGCTCGAGCGGCAGGGTCACGCGCTGCTCGACGTTCTCCGGGCTGCGCTCAGCCAGGCGGATATCCACATGCACCCGCGCAGGCGCCTCACCGGCGGCCTGGGCCGGTGCCACCACAAAGCTCGCTGCGGCTGAGCTCAGCGCAAGAATGCAGTGCAAGAGGTTTCGGTTCATAGGTATCTCCCTTAGGGCTTGATGCCGCGTTTGAGTTCCAGTTGCGCCAGGGTGAACTCCCGGTACGGCACCGCCTGGGTCGCCAGCGTGCGTTCGAACCAGGGCATGGCTTCGCCGCGCCGGCCCTGGGCCACCAGTTGCTGGCCGATGAAGAAATAGGCCTCGGCCAGGCGCAGCCGCTCCTGCTCGGGCTGTTCGCGGGCCACGCGCAAGAGCGCCTCGCGGTCCAGGCTGCCGCCCAGATACATGAGCAGGGCGCCTGGCCACTTCTTGGCATCCGCTGCAGCCAGATCATCAGCAATCGCCTGGCGGCCGCGGCCACCCTGCTGCTCGGCGGCCAGGTACAGCCACAGCAGGCCGAACTCGCGCGCGTCGCCGCTGCTGTCGCTCATCGTGTCGCGCAGTGCCGACTCGGCCTGTGCGTAGTCTCCCAGCAGGTAATGGGTGGCGCCAACCCAGGAGCCGGCCGAGGCTTGCTGCGGCAGCTTGCCCATGGCCTGGAAGGCCTGCAGCGCCTCGCCCGGCCGGTTCAGCCCGATCAGCGCGACGCCGCGAGCTTCCAGCGCGTCGCCGGTCTCGGGTTCGATTTCCAGCGCCGCCTGCGCATCGCCCAGGCCGGCGGCAAAGTCACCCAGCAGATTGTTGGCCTGGGCCCTCTCGGCCAGCACCTTGGCGGCCAGGCGACTCTTGCCGTCGATCTGGCCCAGCACCTGGCTGGCGCTGACGCGGGTGAACTCGTTCGCCTGCAGGATCTGCAGAAGCGCGTCGGGGCGCGCGCCGCGGAACTTCACGAGCCGCTTGTCGGCCTGGGCGAACTGGGGCTCCAGCGCCTTCAGATCGATCAGGGCCAGGCGCAAGCGGTTACCGGTCAGTTGGCGGGCGCGAGCCACACGCTCGCGGAAGGCGTCCACATCGGCGGGCAGCACTTCGTCATTGCGGCGCTCGAAGCGGGACACGAAGCTGACCTTGTTGGCCGCCACCTCGATGCGGGTCTGGAAGTTGAAGTGCTTGTCGCCGACCTGCTGAGGCGGCGGCGCGGCCGCGCTGAAAGCGCGCGGACCGGTGACGTTGAGCCGGTGCTCGACGTTGCGCGGTTGCTCCAGCATGAAGGGGTTTCGACGTCGCGCTTCGGGCGGCACGGTCAGCAGATCGGCGATCTCCATCGCCGACAGCTCCAGGTCCAGCGTGCCGCGCTGGTAGCGGCCCATGCTCGGGTGCTCGAAGCGCATGCGCAGCTCCAGCTCATTGCTCTCGCGATCGTCCACCAGTTCGGGCGCGCCGCTGCTGACCAAGCCGGGCAGCAGGCGCACATAGGCGCCCGCCAGGGCCTCGGCAATGCGGGGCAGGCCCACATTGGCGAAGCTGGCGCGCCATCGCTCGGCGGACAGGCCGCGCACGCGCATCGAGGTGCTCAATTGCGCCGGGCGCTTCATGTCGGTGAAGTCCCAGTCCTGCCGGAAGAACTGCTGATCGACGGCGAAGTCGGGTAGCTTGACCGCCTGCAGCTCGTCCGCCCCGCCCACCACCAGCGTCAGGCCGTAGGGGTAGTAGCCGCGCTTGCCCAGGCTCAGGCCCTGGCCGTTGATCGTCGGGTCAAGGAAGTAGACCGCCTCGCCCACCTGCACTCGGCTGATCACATGGTCGAACTGGTCGTGCGAGGGCAGGTAGTTGGCGATGCCGCGGTTGCGGTGCATGGACACCAGGGCCGGCTTGGCGTCGAAACCCAGGCCGGTGAGCAGGGCGTTCAACAAAACGACCTTGTCCTTGCAGTCGCCCAGGCGTTCGGCCAGGGTGCGCGAGGCCGGCTTGGGCCGGTGCGAGCTTTCGCCCAGGCTGGCCGAGAAGTAGCGCACGTCGTCCTGCACGAAGCGCAGGGCCGCTGCGACCTGGGCCTCGGGCTTGAGCTGCTGGTCCTGGATGGCCGCCACTTGCTCTGCCACGCCGGCCGGCTTGGCTTCGCCGGCAAACAGGCGCTGCGCCCACTGGTTGACCTCGGCCCAGCTGCCGTATTCGCTGACATGCAGGGCCGGGTAGACCTTGAACCAAGGCGGCGTGGCCGCCTCGTCCTGCACCGCCGCCACGTTCTCGCGCATCAGGCGCAGCACCTGGCGGCCGTTTTCTTCAAAGCGCTCGGGCGCCAGCTCGGTGGCGATGCCGCGTGTCATCAGCTTGCGCGAGGCCGGCGCCTCGATGCGCAGATGCAGCATGTCGATCGGCGTGTCGGCCGCCAGTTGCAACAGGGTGGCATAGTGGTTCTCGAAGATCGGGTTGTCGCCCTCCAGGGTGTAGGCCAGCTCCACCACATCGCCCACCCGCACATCGCTGAGCACCACCAGGGCGGTGCGCACGCCGTCGATCATCTGGCGCTCCAACTGCTGTTCGCGCCGCATCAGCTCGATGCGGGCATCCTTCAGCCGGTCCGTCCGCTGGCCTGCGCGCAGCACGGCCGCGCTGTGAATCACCAGCGTCTGGTAGGCCGGGTTGAAGCTGATCTGCGGCTCGGACACCTCGCGCAGGGTGGAGCTGTCCAGCGCCGTGTTGTGGACGCGGATGAAGGTCTTGGCGTCCTTCTGGCCCAGTTGCACCTGCAGGTCCACCAGCAGCTCGCGGCGCGCCTTGGCGCCGGCGTTGGCAGCCAGCGGCGCAGCACTTGCGGTCGGCACCGGCTTCACCCAGCCGGGCAGCGCTGCGAAGCGGTAGCCGGCGCCGGCCGGCACGGACGGGTAGGCGGGGGAGGGCGAAGCCTGGGGCTTGGTGATGGCCTTGGCGGCTGGTTTGGCTGTCGGTTTGGCCACGGTCTGGGCGGCAGCGCCCAGCGGCACAAAAGCGCCCAGCCAGGCGGCACTCAAGACAGCAACAACGGCGCTGCGCATCATCTGCAATCACTCCCTGTTTTTTGAATCGCTGGATTGTGCAGGAGTCAAGGGGTGATCCGCAGGTCAACAGACCCTAGTGCAGCAGCAACTCCACATCGCTGGCCACATCACCCGCGGCGGTGATCTTGGCTTCCAGATAGGCCAGGTCCAGATGCAGGTGCTCGACCAGTTCGGGCACGGCCACCAGCAGCGCCTGGCTGGGCTTGTCGTGATGCTCGGCGGCGTCAGCCAGTACCTCAGCCAGATGCAGCACCGCCGCCATCAGCGAGAAGGGACGGATCTCCATTGGCGTGGTCGCGTCCTTGAAGGCCTCGATCATGCTGTCGGGGAAGTGCCAGTGCGCAGCCAGCGAGGCGGTCACGTCAGCATGGCTGCAATCAAAGCGGTGCACCTCCAGCGTGAAGCGGCTGCCCGGCTCGGCCGCGTGCGCCTCCACATCGGCCACCAGCTCGGGCTCTGCCATCGCCATCATCAGCTGCCCGGTGCGCAGCATCAGGCCGGCGAGGTAGGCGGTGTCGGCATCCAGGCGTAGCATCTGGCTGAGGATCCGCGCGTAGTTGGCGGTGGCCATGCTGTGGCGCCAGAAGGTGGCGCGATCCAGCCCCCTCACCACCGGGAAGGCGCCTGACAGGCAGGCCGCTAGCGTGAGGTTGCGCAGCGTTTCCATGCCCAGGGCGCTGGCGGCGTCGCTGAGCTTATCGATCTGGTGCGAGGGGCTGTAGCGGGCGGAATTGGCCAGGCGCAGCACCTTGGCGCTGAGGGTCGAATCCTTGCCGATCAAGTCGGCGATGGCACCCAGGCTGATGTTGTCGTCATCGAAGCTGCGCAGCAGGCGACTGGCCACCTCGGGCATGGTCGGTAAGGCGTTGTTCTTGGCG
>Ga0187843_10002567_pt1 | contig 10919 bp, 8 predicted proteins | sample SpaLakP09_SKY_43_FD_134516 | JGI IMG/M metagenome (GOLD analysis project Ga0187843, IMG submission 134516) | Oligotrophic lake water microbial communities from Sparkling Lake, Wisconsin, USA - SP09_SKY_43 | ecosystem: Environmental > Aquatic > Freshwater > Lake | place: USA: Sparkling Lake... | reverse complement strand
GAGTAAAGCGGGTCTTTCAGGCGATGGCGTGGATAAACACTTTCTCACGCAAGCGAAAAAAGCTGGCAAGCCATTACAGTATTTGGAAACCTTAGAATTTCAAATCGAGTTGATTGCCAAGCTTGGCGCTGAAGATCCTAATGCGTTTATCAAAATGAGTTTGGCAGAAGCTAAAGATAGTAGCGCCATGTTAAAAAAATTAATCAAAGCTTGGCGTGCGGGTGATATGGATTTCATTGAACGTGAAGTTCTGCTAAAAGCCAAACAAGACGATGCAACGACTTATCGCTTGATGTTCAGTGATCGCAATCAGCGTTGGCTGCCGCAATTACAGCAAATGTTCCAACAGCCAGGCCATGAAATTGTGATGGTTGGTGCGGCGCATTTACCTGGCAATGACGGCGTGTTGCAACTGTTGCAGCAAGCTGGCTTTACTTTAAAACAAATGCAATAAGTCGGCAGACGCGACAAGAGAGTGATGATGAAGAAGCTGTTGGTTCTATTATTGTGGTTGTTGATAGCTGGTTGTAGTTCTACAAATCAGTTGGCACTGCTGAAACTGTCACAAGAAGACTTAAACCAGCAGCTCAATACGGCCTTGCTGCAACGATTAACGCCGATAAAGCTGGCTGGCGTGCCGTTACAGTTTCGATCTGTGACGGTTCAAAACCAAATTGCGCCAGCAGGGCGCTCAGTCATCCAATTGCAGTTAGCTGCCGATATTTCCGCGCAAATAGCTGTGCTGCAGCTCCCACTACAAGCGGCGATTTCCTTCGAAGCTGAGCCCTATTTTGACCAACAACGGCAAGCGGTGTATTTAAGGCAGTTCAAATTGTTAGATGCCAAGGTGGTTGGCGCAGGTTACGCGGGCAAACTCAAACCCTTGTCAGCAGAATTAGAGCTTTGGTTGCAGAACTGGCTGGCAAGACAACCGGTTTATCAGTTGGATCCGAAAAAACTAGAGCACCAGTTATTACTTAAAATGCCATTAAAAATTCAATTAAAACCAGGGCAGATGCTGTTAACTCCAGAGTTCTAATGACAATGGTCAAGGTTTTGGCTGTGATTTACAACAGTGCATTTAACCATTGTATTGGTGATTCGAGCAGTTTTAGTTGAGGATGGCCTAAATAACTGTAAAGGCCAAGTTGGCTTTCCAAAGCTAACAGGAAGGCGTTACCGAGCAACATAGCAAACACAAACATCACAAGTGTAAGCATTAATTGCTTCACTGAGGGGGTTTTAATGGGCGGATGTTCAGGAGACATAACCTTTCCTTTATCAAATAGTCTATTTACTACGCAGTTGGTCGTTGAACGGTGCAAAAAAGTTTAAATTTTTTTTGAAAAATGCAGAAAAACAACAAATGAGTATGAAAAGGAACAGTATGTTCAGATGGTTACCCGCAGTGTTGTTTATCGGCTTTATTGTTTGGATCATTGTTGATGCCGATCTTGGCGCACAGAATCCATTCATTCAATTTGCCAACACCATTCCCTATGGCGACAAAATTGGCCATGCTTGTATCTTCGGGACTATGGCATTTCTGGTGACTATCGCCAGCCGCTTTGCGAGTTGGCGTTTGGCTTCCGTCGAGGTTTTTTACGGGACGAGCTTGGTTTTCTTATTCGCCCTAGTGGAAGAAGGCTCCCAGTATTTTATGAAAACGCGTAATTTCGATTTTTATGATGCATTGGCTGATCTTGTTGGTATCAGTATCGCTGCCTTGTGCTTACGATTTATGCAGGCCCGCCAACAACGGCAAGCCTCACCACCCAATTAGCAGAAAAGGCTTCAATTGAGGCCGAATTTTTCCAATCGATATAAAAATGCTTTATACGGTAACTCCAATAAACGCGCGGCTTGCGCACGATTACCTTGGCTGTGTTGCAGCGCTTGTTGCAGGCAACTTTTCTCCAGTTGTTCAAAGTTGATGCCGCTGTGTGGCAACTCAAAGCTGTGATTAAGTTGAGTTTGTTGCCGCAAGCCAGCCAGTAACTCTTCAGTATCTTGCAGCAACACAAATCGCTCAATCCGGTTCGACAATTCGCGGACATTGCCAGGCCAATGGTATTCCATCAAGGCTTTTAACACCGGTTTGCTAAGCTCGGGTAGCGTAATGCCATAACGCTGTTGATGACGTTGTAAAAAATGCTGTAACAAACTTGGAATATCACCGGCGCGCTCACGCAGCGCAGGCATATGAATAGGCACCACGTGCAGGCGATAAAACAAATCTTCGCGAAAGCGCCCTTCACTCACCGCTTTGGCCAAATCTTGGTGGCTGGCGGCAATGATGCGCACATCTAATTTAATTTCTTGATGACTGCCCAAGCGCGTGACTTTGCCTTCTTGCAATAAACGCAACAGCTTGGCTTGAAGGGGCAGTGGCAATTCGGCAATTTCATCTAAGAAAACAGTGCCCCCTTGCGCGGCCTCAAACTTGCCAGCTTTGCTGATCACCGCGCCGGTATAAGCACCCTTTTCTGCACCAAATAGCTCAGCTTCAGCCAGTGCCTCTGGGATAGCGCTACAGTTAATAGCAACAAAAGGTGCTTGATGACGCAGTGATAATTGATGCAATGCTCGCGCCGCTAACTCTTTGCCAGTGCCACTTTCTCCGCTAATGAGTACCGTGACATCGGTGCCAGAAATACGCTGGATCCGCTGAAACAACTGCTGCATGCACGGCGCGTTGCCAATTAATTCAACCAGTTGTTGCTGCTCGGATAATTGCGCGGTGAGTTTTAGGTTTTGCTGGCGCAGCTGAAAGGCGCGTAAGCCTTTACTCACAGCCAACAACAATTCTTGGCGTTTAAATGGTTTACTCAAATAGTCATCGCTGCCGGCTTGGATTGCTTCGACCGCATGGCTCACCGAACCGTAGGCGGTAGCCACTACAAATCCGACAGTCGGTTGATGCGCTCGCACGTATTGCAGGAGTTGCAGGCCAGTTAAAGTACCAAGCTTCCAATCACTAAACACCAGCTGGATATCTGGGTGCTGCTTGAGGCTGACAATGGCGCTTTCGACACTCTCGGCAGCGCTGACTTGATAACCTTCAGCTTGCAAGAGTTGGCTAACCAGTTGGCGTTGACTCGCATCATCTTCGACCACTAATAAATGCGTCATGGCGTGACTCCAAAGGTGATTGTGGCGATGCAGCCTGTGATTTTATAGTGTTCATCATCGGCAAGCTCAGCGCTGACATTTGCCAGCTGATTATGCAGTGCGATATCTCCATGATAATAGCGTTGTAACAGACGCCGGCACAAATACAGCCCCATCCCCGCGCCTTCGGCTTTGCTACTGATATGGGGCTGGAATAACTGTGCACTGATGTCGTTACCAAGACCTGCGCCTTGATCGCTCACAATCAACCTAATGTGATCATCGAACTTTTGTAAGCTCACGGTAACGACCCCTTGCTCGGGACTCGCTTCGACCGCATTGCAAATCACCGTATGGGCGATGGTTCTGAGTTCTGCTTCGGCCCCCGCAATCAGCACGGTGTTTGGCAATTCGAGTTGAATATTTACTTTGGCTTGGCTGAATTCTAAGGCGATATCTTGCAACACTGCATTCAGCGATACCGGCTCTGTGCGATCAACGCCATCGCAACTGAGCGTCAGTAACGCCGTTAAAGTCCGATTGATATGCTGCATTTTTTGTTCAATCAGTTTATGCAGCTGTTGTTGCTCATCGCTCACTGCCGGCATTTGTTCTAAGGCCAAAGCCATGGTGTGGATCGGATTGCGCAACGCATGGACTAACCCTCGACTAATTTCGCCAAGTTCAATCAGTTGTTGCTGCTGAGCCAGTTGCGCGCGGTGGGTCGCAAGTTCAGTCAGTTGCTGGCTGGCGGTATTAAATTGACTGAGCACATACCGATACTCTGCGAGGCCTTGACTCTGATCTAATTGCACCGGTGCTTCCCCTTTTGCCAGCCGACGAAATCCTTGCACCAATTGCTGTAATGGCGCGATGAAGCGATAACCCAGCCAGAGAGCCAATGATAAGGCCAAAGCCAAACTCACCAGCAAAGCGAGCAGTTGATAATTCAGATATTTCTCAAGCAAAGTTTGGCTTTGCGTCGCGCTTTCGAAACTAAATTGTTGCACCCAAGGTTGGGTAGCTCCGGAGGCGTTGTTGCCGATGGCATGCAATTCATCAAGCTCTTTGAGGGTTTGTGCTAATTCTAGTTGGAGTACTTCGGGTAATGGTTGTTGGCTGTCCAGTTTCACACCATCCACTTTGATGATGCGGACTTCCTGCGCTGTTTCGTTGCCGTTTGTGGTGATAATTCGTTTGGTCACTGTGGTTGTTGCATGACTTGGAGTGTTGTTTGCTTCCGTATCGGCTTGAACTGTTGTGCTGGCACCGCGCTCCGGAACATTGACCTTGAGATTTTCGGCAGGCACTTGTTCAGCATCACCCGAGATGACTTTGCTATTGCGCTGCATTTTTTCAGCGGTGCGTGCCAATACAATCTTGCTCAACTGTCCGCTTTGTTTGGTGATTTCTTGTTGCAGTTGTTGCTGTAACCACCACAAACTAAGTAATTGCGTGAATGCCACCACGCTCAAAATCAGGCAGATCCCTAAGATAAGTGCGCGTTGGATGGTCATTGGCGGTGGTCCTCAATTCAATCGTTTGCTATGCATGTTAACAGAGCAAAGTTATCCATGCTCTTCCCAAGTATTCTTCAAGAAGAATGCCAGTTTCGTTTGCGATAATCAGATAAAAATTTATTTAAAATTAATGAGTTAGGTTGTACTGGGTTTGTGCGCATCATCCTATTATGCCGAAATCAGCATGTTGATCTCCTCATTTCGGGATGTTTATTTGCACCCTTGCTCGCGATTTTTCTAAGTGTTTGAATTTAATAAAATTAATAGTTGGCACTAATTTTTCATTAGTGGTGTGCGGCAGGAGACTCCTGCAAGACTCAGTAACCTAAGGAATATCACTATGAAACACAGTCAAAAAATCTATCTACACCATGTTGTCTTAGCCATGCTTGCCTCGACCTCGTTAATCGCCTGCGCCAGCACCAAACCTGCAGAAGCCCCAGTGAGTAACACCGCGCCAACAGTGAAAACTCAACAAATTCAAATTGAAAAACGTGATGGCAATAGCGAGCTAGTGTTAGTCGCCGAAGGCAAAAGCGAAGTCTTTCAATTAAGCGCTGCCGATTTAAAAGATGAAACCAAGCTCGCAGAAGTCTTGGCCAAAATGCCAGAAAACCAACGTGATCAAGTCAAAACCATGTTGTTAAACGAACCAAAGATGCATGGTGCACAGTTGGGCGAGCCACAAATTTTTATGACAATGGATAAAGCCGCCGGCGAAAACGGCAATAGCTCGGAGCGGCATATTGTGGTGAAAAAACTAGTCGGTGATGAAAGTGAGCCGCAAGTGCTGAATGTTGATGTTGCAGGCGATGGTCCGAAGCGTCAGGTAGTGATTAAAACTGTGGGTGATGCGGCACTCGATGGTAAAGCCGGTTTTGAGTTCTTCAAAGCTTGGCTTGGCAAAGCTAACCTCGACAAAGCGCAACTCTTAGAACTGCAAAAATTGCTTGATAGTAAACACTAAGTTTGTGCGTTCATTGGAAAGTGCCGAAGCAGCGATGACGCTGCCTCGGCCTAGTTTGGCCTAGTTTGTTTTAGTATCAGCCACTTACTTGGTCAAATCACCAGCCGCAAGTGCGGCCTTTGTTTTGCTCATCCAAATAAGCTTTCAGCGGGGCAAAGTAATCCAGCATCGCTTTTGAGTCCATCGCTGGCGTCCCCGTTAAGCCACCAATCGCTTCTTGCCAAGGTTTGCTTGCGCCCATTTCCAGCATTTTGTTCAGTGCAGCACCGGCATCTTTGCTGTTGTAAATTGAACAGCGATGAATTGGGCCATCGTCTTTGGCAATTTCACATAACGATTTATGGAATTGGAACTGTAATAACGCCGCCAAGAAATAGCGGGTGTAAGGCGTATTGCCTGGCACATGGTACTTGGCGCCCGGATCAAAATCGGCTTCGCTACGTGCAACTGGAGCGCTGACACCTTGGTATTTTTCCCGTAGTTGCCACCACGCTTGGTTGTATTGTTCTGGTTGCACTTGGCCAGAAAATACCTGCCAGCGCCACTGGTCCACCAACAAACTAAATGGCAGGAACGCGACTTTTTCCAACGCTTTTTTCATTAACAAGCCGATATCTTTCGACTCATCAGGCACTTGCTCTAACAAGCCAATTTGTTTTAAGTACTTTGGCGTCACAGATAACGCGATGGTATCGCCGATGGCTTCATGGAAGCCGTCATTGGCGCTGTCTTGATAAAACACCGGCTGATCTTTGTAGGCGCGTTGATAGAAATTGTGCCCAAGTTCATGGTGGATCACCGAGAATTCTTCACCAGTGCGCTGAATACACATTTTGATGCGCACATCATCTTTGGCATCTAAATCCCAAGCTGATGCATGGCACACCACATCGCGGTCGCGTGGTTTGATAAACAGTGAGCGAGTCCAGAACGTCTCAGGCAATGGCGCAAAACCTAAAGAAGTGAAAAAGCCTTCAGCACCCTTCACCATCTTCAGTTCGTCATAGCCTTTATCTGCCAGTAACTTAGTGACGTCATAGCCTGGATCGGAATTTTCTGGTGCCACTAAATCGTAAATATTTTCCCAGCTTTGCGCCCACATATTACCGAGTAAATGCGCAGGAATTGGTTTATCCAGTGGCACTTTATCGGCACCATATTTTTCTGACAACTTGGCGCGCACATGACAGTGTAAAGCGTCATACAAAGGTTTAACCTCAGTCCATTGCTTATCAAGCTCAAGCGCAAAAGCATTCGCTTCCATATCGTATTTTGAACGCCATAACGCACCGGTGTCAGCATAACCAAGTTCGCGCGCGCCTTCATTGGCGAGTTCCACTTGCCGCATATACAGCGGTCGCATTGGCGCGGCAGTGTCGTGCCAGCCTTTCCACATTTCCAGTTGTTCGTCGTAATTGCGCGATGACGCCATCACACTCGACATTTCACCAAGCGCCAGACAAGTGCCGTCGGCTTTACAATATTTGCCTTTGCCATACATCGCATTAAGTTTTGCCACGAGTTCAGCCAGCTCTGCCGTTTTGGCTTGATCCGACGGCGCGGCTAATGTCAGCGCGAGTTTTAATTTATCCAGCTGGCGGCGTGTATCCGCATCAACGGTGATGGCGTTAAACCGCGCTGATTCGTTGGCTAAACGCACCACAGCTGAGGTCATTTTTTCGTTCACCGAAGCAGCCAACGCTTCGGTATCTTCGGTAATAAAGTTGCTGGCGATCCATTCCGCACGGTTGGCTTCAATCAACAAAGCCGCCATTTCTTTTGAGGCATTGTCGATAAAGATCTTGGCTTCAGCTGCAGTCGCTGCTGGTTGTGCACCTGATGCTTGGGTGTCTGCAGTCTTATCGCTGGCGGGTTGGCAAGCAACCAGACCGATACTGCTAGCAATCAGTACCGCTAGTAATGTTGGTTTAAACGAGTGATTCATGATGAGGTTCCGCGGGTTATTATAGTTATCTTGAATAGGTCGGCACTTCTGATGATGCCAACGCCAGTATTAGCGGCTACTCGAGATTTTGCAACCGCACCTGCGCGGAAAACACAGGTGCAGTTGCATCAACCATTAGGTTCTATCACACACGTATTGCCAACTCTCATCAGAGCCAGGGATTGATCCCGTCCACCATTTGGCTTTATAGATCTTGCTTTGATGGCTCAGGTAATCGCCACCCGCTGCATAGCTCGTGCGTGGCCAGTTTGGGTATACCGAGACATTGCTCGGAACGCCGCTACAAGTGCTACCACTATCCCCAGTACCACCGCCACTGATGGTACCCGCAGGTAACTTGGGATACTCTTGCGTTAATGCAAACTGCTGGCTACCCACCTGAACTCGCCAGTTCGACGGCATTGGAATCGGGAGATAATAATTTAAGGTCAATACCACCGCTGCATTATTCGCCAATGGGCTATGGCTTGGGATAGTCAGCTCAACCCGGTGGAAGTCATTTTGCAGGCCGCCAATATTATTGCCGGTGGCATTGCTGCCGCTTTGGATCACCTTAGTGCCATAACCACTTTGGTCGGTGAAGTTATCACCAGTCGCTGTGGGCACATCAAAGCTGATTTTAGTGCCGCCAGGGATTAGCTGCCCTGTTTTATTGGTTAGGGTTAATTTCGGGTTTATCGGGTAGTTCGCATCACCCAGTTTAAAACCATCAAGCTTTACTTGCAGATCTAAACTGTGGGTTGGTAGGGCTCGGTTATCCCGTTTATGGCCATAAGGGGCGGCAGATTTTAAAGTATTGTAGAAAATGCTCGTGAGATCATCACCGATAAAATACTCGCCTTTGCTACTGTCATAACTGTAATCCCCTGCAAGTTCCCAGAACATCACACCGCCGATCCCGCGACTTGCAATGTAATTGGCCTTTTGACGAATACTTTCCTCATCTTCAATCGACAAGAACACTTTTTTGCCGTTATTCCAAAGCCAGGGCGCTACCAGTGTGCTGCTGTAATTGTGTTGATAAACGCCAGTCAGTTGGTCATTGGGGTCATTGGCTGGATCTAGACCATAAGCCGCTAAGTAACTGCCAAGCTTGCCATTTTGTAGGTTTTTGGTGTGCCATAAAGGGTTGGAACCGGCAGGCACTTCGGCGCCATTTTTACCCAGATCATGCCACAAATTATCGATACCAATCGCGCCAGCACCACAACGATTTTGTGGTGAACCGCCGGTGCCTGGTGGACAACTGCTTTGATCGGCTTGCGCTGCTTTTCCCCATAATCCGGCGTTGCCACCAACAACATTGCGCCAACCACGGCTGTAATACGGCACGCCAATATTGATACGACCGGCTTGCATCGCGCCACGGAAATAATGGTAAGCCCAGTCGGTATTCAAATACCCAATCCGCTGATACTGGCTGGCGGCGTAGTAGTTCCAAGCAATGAGCTCACTGTCTTGGCCATCATCAAATAACGCTGCATTGGGGCCAACATGGTCGTTCCAAGCACCATGCAAGTCATAGCTCATGATGTTGACGTAATCCAAGTATTGAGTCACTGGGAAGGCTTCCATCCCGCGTAACAAATAGCCTGACGATGGAGAGGCAATGGTCAATAAATAGTGTTTCCCGTCAGCAACGGCGGCGGCATCCAGTTTTTCCCGCAACGTTTTCATCAACACTTGGTAAGACGCCATGAGCCCAGCCCGGCGCGGGTTAGAGATGGCAAAGTCATCCGGATTTCCCGAATCTTTCATGCTTGCTGGATATTCGTAGTCAATGTCGGCCCCATCAAAACCATAAGTGCGTAAGAAGCTGACAACAGAATCGGCGAAGGTATTAATGCCTTGGTAGTTGACGCTGTTATCGGGGTTGGTGGTCATACTATAAAAGCCACCACTGGCGATCCGCTCACCTTGGTCATTAAAGAAACCACCGGTTTCTGCCCAGCCGCCGATCGATATCAATGTCTTTACATGTGGGTGTTGTTTTTTGTATTTATTCAACAGGTTAAAGTGGCCTTTGTAGTTGTAGGCTGGGTCCATTTCCGCACCAGCAACGGTTGGCCATTCCATCCCTGTTGCGGCATTGTTGGCATCAGCTGGATTGCCAATCGACACTTTGTTACTGGCATCGACATGGGCAAAGGCGTAGTTGATATGGCTGATCTTTTGCCACGGAATTTGATTGACCAAATACGCCGGCATGCCATTTTTGCCATGCCGCCAGCTGGTGAAATAACCAATGATCCGGCGCGGATGATCTGGACCAATTAATTCCCGGCCATTGCTGTCGTAGCGTGTGCAATAGGGGACAGCCAAGCCTGAGGTTTGATACAGGCCGTCTGGCCGACAAGCGTCGTGTCCAGTTTGCGTACTTTGTGCACTAAAACTAACCAAACGTTCGCTACTTGCCCCAAGGTTATCAAAAGCTTGCACTTTGAGGCTGTGATTACCTGCACTGGCCGTCCAACTCGTGCTAAATGGAGCGCTGGTCTTTTCGCTAATTAACACACCATCAAGCCAAAATTGCAGCTTGGCGATGCTGCCATCAACATCTGTGGCGGTGGCATTGAATAACACCGTTTCACCCACTCGGTATTGACTGTTATTCGCGGGTGCACTAATGCTCAATTGTGGCGCTTGATTGTTGCTAACGGCCACGACTTTAAAACTCACTGGCGCAGATTGGGTTTGGGCGTTTTTATCGTCATAAGCCACGACATACAGCTGCTGATTGCCGGTGGCGGCTGTCCAGTTACTTTGAAATGGTGCGTTGCTATCACTGGTGAATAACACCCCGTTTAAGTAAAACTCGACTTTGCTGATGCTGCCGTCGGTGTCACTTGCGGCCGCGCTGAATAACACGTTACTGCCCGAACTCAATTCGGCGTTGGCTGTTGGTGCGCTGACACTGACTTGGGGCGGTTGATTGGGTGTGACACCATCGCAGTCACCGAGTTTGCTCCATTCTTGGTAAGGGTTAGCGTAACTTGCCGGATTGCGGTTTTGGTTCCACCAGTTGGCTTTATACGCTTTTTGCTGCCACTGGACTTGTTGATTCGCGGTATAGGCTTTGCTGCTGTTCCACAACTGTAAGCTTGTGCAATCCAGCGCAAGGCTGCTGAAACTGCTCACACTCAGCAGTCCAAGTAAGGTTAATTTTGTTGGATTTTGCATGATGATTTCTCTGCGTAATAATTTGCGTTGAGTAAGTTACTGCTAAGTGACGGGCGATGTGTCATCAAGGCACCAGTTCAACTTGAAAGTAATGCTGCACACAGCGGCTATAGTCATTGGTTTGCAAAGCGCTGTAGGCGGTTTGATAGCCGACGAGTTTGCAAGCAAAGCTTTT
>Ga0187843_10002566_pt1 | contig 10922 bp, 17 predicted proteins | sample SpaLakP09_SKY_43_FD_134516 | JGI IMG/M metagenome (GOLD analysis project Ga0187843, IMG submission 134516) | Oligotrophic lake water microbial communities from Sparkling Lake, Wisconsin, USA - SP09_SKY_43 | ecosystem: Environmental > Aquatic > Freshwater > Lake | place: USA: Sparkling Lake... | reverse complement strand
TGTCAGAATATTCTCTCAGTTCAAAACAATGAATGCCAAAGTCTTTACTTTCCTGATCATTGAACAAGTCAAACATTTTGCGGAAGCCTGATTTCGCGCCAATATCATTCTGGTTCACAGAATCACCAATAAAAAATATTCTTGTGAATTCGCCGCACCTTGTCAACACTAGAAAAAGATCATCCCAAGTCATTGAAGAGGCTTCGTCCACGATAACGGCTTTACAATTCCAAGAGCGACCTCTAACAAATCCAACTGGATGACAATTAATGCGATTGTCCTTCTTCAGTTTTGCCACATCCGACTCCGACAGCATCTCCTCCAACTTATCAAATAAAATAGCGTTGTATGGAGCCATTTTCTCTTCGCTGGTTCCAGGAATAAATCCAATTTTACCAGTTGTGGAGGATTCAACAGGATTTCGGATAAAGATAATCTCATCAACCTTTTTGGCATTCAATAATTTTAGGGCAGACATCACGGCGATATATGATTTAGATGTTCCGTAAAGACCATCAATAAAAACGCACTTTGTATTTTTATTCTCAGCAATTTCGAATATATTTTTTTGCTTGTCTGTTAAGTCAGACCTTTGTTTTAAATTGAGCGTATATGGAATTTTTGGTCGCTGAGAAACTTTCAAGGAAGTGTCTTCTCGCCTTCCAGTTGGCGCCGTTTTATTTTCAACGTCTTCCAAAATTTCGTTCTTTTTAACAATCCTGCGCGTGCGAGTTTTTGATTTTGACATAGTTATGTATTGCTTTATTATACATTCTGAACAGCGTTTTATCTTAATTTTTTACGAAACTATTCCAGAATATCAATTTTAGTGTAATTATTTATAATTCTAAAAATAAAAACACGCATGGGAAATTTCGTCAATATAAAAGATAAGGCAAATTTAAAAGACAAGTGCGAGTTTGTTTTCATAAATCAAACCTGCATATACCCAATTAGATTTAGAACTTATACCATTCCAGATCAATTAATTATAACCTCACCCACTCAAGGGACGCTGCTTGACACAGGATTGATATCTACGGGAAGCAATTTCATAACTTATAATATAGTTATACCAGACGATGCGGTTATATCTGTAAATGCACCAAATGAGTACACCGCCTGGGATCTAATACTTTGTGATGGACAAGATCCTGTGTTGAACCAAAGCGGCGGTCAAAATATAAACGGCCAACCACACTCTTGGATATACGCAGAGTTAATTTATATTTACCCATAATTTTTTTAATTAATTTATTTTAATTAATTTAATTGTTTTTAATATATTCGCCACTTTTAAATCCGCCGGCCCGGGCCCAATGGGTTTGAACAATTTTTTAATCTTTTTTATTCTGATTTTTTTGAAAAACAGGCACGCCTCCGGCACGATGCCCTAGTACCCTACGGGTACGGTATCCTATGTGTCCTACGGACACGGTACTCTTCGAGTACGGGTCATGGATAATTGTTTTATTTTATTTATTATTATTATTATTATTATTACGTAGAGAAAGCATAGATAGACAAAATAGACAAAATAGACAGAGAGACAAGATAGAAAGATATATATTGTTGTATTTGTTTATTTATTTATTTATTATTGTATGGTTATGTTATTGTATTATCGTACTGTGTTGTTATAGTTATTGCGTGATATTAATTTAATTTAATATATTTTGATGGGGGAGACTGAATTTTAAGACCCCCGCACGCTTTTTGGGCCCGTGGCTACCCAAAATTCGAAAAATTGGGGGGGGGTGTCAAGGGAAATCTTTCAAGCGTCGAAAATAAATTAAAAAAAAATCAAAATAATCCTTGCGCTCCTGCCAGTCTGTGATAGATTAGAAACATGAAAGATATGAACGACAACAACAGCAGCAACCCAGACCTCCTCCACGCGCTTCGCGCTTCCTGTGGCAATCTCCCGATCTGCCTTGACGAAGAGGATGAAACCGAAACCCAACCCAACCCTGTCATCGCTGGCGTTGACTTCTCTTCTTCCTTAAATCTTCTCTCTTCCCTGTAAAATAATCCTTGCAATCAAACTCAATTCCACTATACTAAAAACATGATCCCAATAAACACCATCCCACTCCATGCTGTGACTCACCCACAGCACTTCGTCAAATTCAGCGCAACGCGCATCTCGAATAGTCGCGGCACTCACGACTCTGGAGACTTCCAGATTCACTCCTCTACTCGCTTGTTCCATGTGTTCGCTGTCAAACAGCCCGACGGCACTTTCATTGGCAACTATCACGGCACGGAAGAGACTCGCCTTGAGCTGGTTAAGGAGAAGGCTCAGAAGCTCTCTTTCATCTGCGGTATGTATGGCATTGGCGGTCAATCACTTACCTGTGATGACGGCGTGAAGCTGGAAGACGGCTCTTTTCTCTACAATGGCAGTTATGACTGCTGGAGCGACTAAACAGCTCTAAATTAACCCTTTACGACGATTGTCAGGTCGGTGACTGCGTAGCGGTCCCGGCCTGGCACTCTTTTTGCTATGTCCGACCCATGACGGCCTGGCACGGCGATTGCTGGCTATGGCGACCCTCGATCAGCGTAAGTTGTTCACTATCAACGACTTAGGGGCCCGCCGGGCCCGTAAGTCCTTGCAATCCAACGACTTACAGCACCAGAAAGTTGGCATGGGATATGCTATGCTGCCGGCCTGGCACGCCGTTTGCTTACAAAGGGCCTGGCACGCCGTTTGCTTACAAAGGGCCTGGCACGGCGATTGCTTACACATCCAGAAAATAAATTAAAAAAAATTCAAAATAATCCTTGCACTCTGAAGCATCCTGTAGTAGATTAGAACCATGAAGAACACATTCAGCATCAGCCTCGAAACTCCAGAACAAGCCATCATCATTCGCGCATTAGTCAACCGCGTGAGCAAGCTGTTTGCAATTCGCCACGACATGAACGACAAACTCGACAAGTGGATGGCTAAGGAAATCCGCTCCACGATCAAGCTGGTTCGCTTGGCAAGAAAAGCCCATGAGATTAAGTTCTCCCTGTAATTAACTATTCACAACACCAATAACATTAACATAACTACTTTATGAAGAGATACATGACATACGAAGAGAGAATGGACAGAATGATGGAATATGGCGAGGTTGAGGATGCCGCCGATTATCGTGCAATTCAACGACTTGCGCGACAGGGTGAACGCGATGAGCTTCGTTCGCTTGCAGCACAGGAAAACCTTGGCTACAATGGGGTTACGCGCAAGCCCTTGCCAGATGCGCCACTCGATCCCCCACAGGATTAGTTGGCACACTTCCTGCTATGCGTGTCAGGGAAACTTGGCACGCTTTTTGCTACCCACACAGCAATCATCGTAACTCCTTCAGTATCAACCACTTAGGGGCCCCTCGGGCCCGTAAGGCCTTGCTGTTCAACGCTTTACGCTTGGCACGGAAATTGAATAGTTCGATCCCGGGCCTGGCACGCCTTTTGAATAGTCCAAACTGAGGCCTGGCATGGTGTCTGCTTACACCCCAAAAAAATAATTCAAAAAAAATCAAAATATCCCTTGCCATTCTGCCGATCTGTGGTATCTTAAAAACATGAACAACACCACTGCAGTAAACCCGAACGAAATCCCAGCCTCCACGACCCTCGTGAAGTTCACCTACGCGAAGCCCCTCAAGGGCGGCGGCGTGAGCGTCACACAGCGCATCATCCGCATGGGGCGCGAAGTCATCATCCCGCTTCTCGCTGGCGGCGGCTCATGGGGTAAGAGCAACACCCAACACCGCTTTGTCACCTCCAGCAAGGCTAAGGAGCATGGCGATATCCGCGAGTATCTCCAAGGCGTTGAGGAACAAGAGGATGGACGCCTCAAAATCAAGCGTTTCGACTTCAGCAACATCAGCGATCTTCAAGTCCTCGCGTAAGCGAGGCAACTGGAGAGACTTATGCTAATCTTTATAGCAGGAATAATCATCGGAATAATCTTAATTAAAAAAGACATAATAAAATGAAATCCATACTTAAAGCTAAAGTTCCACCTACAGCTAAACTCGGAAGCTGCACACTATCAGGCATTTGTAGCTTATACGATACTCATAAACAAAATATCCTCTGGGCATATAATAAAATGCTGGAAAGCGAAGGACATCAACCAGTTAAGCGGATGCCAGTTGGCACAAAATATCGCTTTGTGGCAGGCTTCGGATTCTAGCAAAAGCCCGTAAGTCGCTGAATATCAACGACTTAGGGGCCCCTCGGGCCCGCAAGTGGTTGGAAATCAACGCTTTACAACTTGGCACGCTTTTTGAATACCAGAAAACAGGGCCTGGCATGGTAATTGAATTGATGAAAATAAAAATGAAAATAAATTAAAAAAATATCTGGACATCTTTAGAGGAATGGACTACATTAAAAACATGAAAGCAATAAACGCCATCGAAAAACTCATCCCCTACTTGTTCGCCTGTGTCTTCGCCCTTGCCATGTTCAATCTTTTCTTGGAGTTCGCTGAATATGTCGGGCGCAACGGACTTTAATTTTCAAAAATAATCCTTGCAATAAAAATCTCAATCCCTAAAATCAAACACCAATACAAAATGAAACTCACCACTCGAAACCAAGACCCTAAAAACTACATCGAAGCAACTGCCATCCTCAACAAGATCGGCAATCAAAAGCCTTACTTTTCTTTGACTGGGCGCATTGTTGAAGGGGGGCGCGAATCTGTGAGCGGCGCAATTCACAAGGAAATTCTTGCCGCCTTTCCAGAACTCGCGGACATCGCCGCTCTTCACCTTTCCGACATTGACGGAATACCCATGCACTCTTTTGAAAATGGCAGATACTGGGCTGGCTTTACAAAGTGGGAACAAGGCAGCAGCAGGATACTTGCTGACCATTGGAGAATTGCACAGAATGATGCCGCCGAACTCCTGCACGACTCGCTGATGGCTAAACTCTGGCAAGATGGCGATGAGAACACAACGCCAACAGACCTGCTTAAAGAGTTCCACGACAGGCAAATACCGCGCTGGAAACAAGAAGCGGATGCGGCAATTAAAAAACACAAACTCACCCTTGTTGCTGATTAATAGGAGGATACAAAAATGGAAATTACTCTACTTCTTGGCTTGGCTCTTGGTGTCTTTCTCTTGGCTAATAATTAAATTAAATAAAAAACAAAATACAAATGAAAAATAAAATAGTCCTCATCTCATTCTCTCTCAACCTTTTACTGGCAATGACTTCCTGCTCATTCTATACTCTTGCCACAATTAAACAAAACGAGAACAACGCTGTAATAAAATCAGCTGCGCAAGTGCTTGATTTTCCAGACATTAAGAGCGAAGAAACGCCGAAAACCCTACCAAAGAAAAAACAGAAGGCACGCCAATCTTAAACGGCGCGCGTAAGTCCCTGAGTGTCAACGACTTAGGGGCCCCTCGGGCCCGCAAGTGGTTGGCATTGAACGACTTACAACACGAGGAAGTTGGCACGCTTTTTGAATACCCCGATTCGAGACTTGGCACGGCGTTTGCTTACATCGCAAAAATAAATTAAAAAAATATCTTGCATTTTTTTGGGACTTGGAGTATCTTTTAACCATGAACACGACCACCACCACCACCGACAACGAAATCCTCAGCCTCGCCAGCGTGACTTGCGAGGAGCTTGACGGCTCATATGAGGCTTGGCTGGACGAGCAACGCGCCAAGGATTTGGCGGACTACGACGCGCAACGCGAACCAGTGGAGGACGGCGACGACATGAGCGAATACGCCGACGACCAGCAGGGTGACGATGACGACGAGGACGACGATCACGGCTTCAACCGCGAACCCCGCGAGGACAACTTCCGTGATGATGTGGACGCGGATGCAAATGCCTTGGCTGGAGCCGGTTACGGCACGGACGAGGATTATGGATGCTTCGGAGGCGACGAGTGGTGAGCGTAAGCCCTTGAGTATCAACGACTTAGGGGCCCCTCGGGCCCGCAAGTGGTTGGCGTTCAACGCTTTACGATTGGCACGATTCCTGCCAGCCAGCACCAGGGCCGGCGCCCGGCCTGGCACACTATTTGATGTATTTACGGCCACCTAGGCCGTAATATCGGAAAGTTGGCACGAGAGTTGAATGGCTATAATAAAAAAGAATAAAAATGTAAAAAATATCCTTGCCAATTTTATACAAAAGGGGTATCTTAAAGACTCAGAAGCAAACCAACCATGACCAAAAACCAATACAATGTCAGATGCCCAGAGTGCCGCGAAGCGGCGATTGCTAGCCACGAACCAGCATACCAAGAATACGCTGGCGGCAGTGTGCAGGGCGGCGAAACCTTCATCGAATGCCCAAGTTGCGGCTTCGAGGATTTCATCAAGCGCGACCTGTCCAACTTCAACTTCGCGGAAAACCGCCGAGGCTGGTAATTCAACCACAACACCAACAACACCAATACCAATACACATGACCACACTAACACCAACACAAGCACCACGCAACATCATCCTGTTCCACACTGCCTCCCGCACACTCATCGGTTTAACCCCAGAGGACGAGCGCAAGGTTTATGCGGAAATCGAATGCACAATCAACGGAGATGGGTTATACGAGGGCGCGTCAAAAGAAACAATCCTCCAAGCCTATCACGACCTCGAAATGGGCGATGTTTACGGACTGGACTGGGTTGACCATATCACCCATATCTTGGAAGAACTCGACATCGTTAAACCCTACATCAAAAAAGCCTAACACCACCAATACACCATGACAAAACGCATACAACAACTGGAAGAAGAGATCGAACTTGCTGAAAAGCAAATCGCTATGCTGTTCGAGGGCGACCCGAAAAGGGCTGCCCTGGAGCAAAAGTTGGAACGCTTGAACATTCGGCTCGAAAATGCAAGTGACGATGAGTCTTTGGCATACGCAGACAGAATCGCCCATGACACCTACGGAGGCTGGAGAGACTAACCTTAACCCTAAAAATACCACTAATATGAATAAAGAAGAAATCGCTAAATATATATACAACTACGCCCAAGAACATTATGAAGATGGAGGATGGGATGTTATAGTTGAATGCTGGACAATCCAAACCATTATGGACTCTCTGGAAGATGATGAAACTAAAGAAGAAGCACTTGAGAGCTTCAGTAGCGTTGCGGAGGCTCATGCGGAGAGGCAAGCCGATGCTGTAAATTCGGTCTGGTAACATAAACCCCTGAGTCTCAACGACTTAGGGGCCCCTCGGGCCCGCAAGTGGTTGGCAATCAACGAGTTATGACTTGGCACGATTCTTGAATACCTCAAATTGTAACTTGGCACGCCACCTGCTTACAGGAGAAAATAAAAATTCAAATAAATTAAAAAAATATCTGGACATTCTGAATCTTTTTGATACCTTAAATCCATGACAACAACACCAACCACCACGAAAGCAATGAAGAAAAAGACGACAAACCGCTGGAGGCTGTCTATAACCTACCCGTCTGGGCATGGCATAGCCGAAACATTCGCAGTTGGCGCAACTAAACAGCAAACTCTGTATAGATGGTTTCTGCAATTTTATTGTGGCAGTGTTCCATCTGGCGCTCGCATCCCTAAAAATGCAATCTCTATCACTTGGATGAAAATTTTTCCTTCAAAATAATCCTTGACACCATCAACTCAATCCATTAAATTAAAAACTCAATGAATAATACAAACACCCAAACCCAAAACTCCAACCTTGTAATCTCACTCTACGGCTCTGAAATCGCCGTGGGCATTGAAGGCACGAAGGAACAAATCACCCAGCAGTTCAACCGCTTCTTTAACATGGGAGGGGCAGCACCAAACTGCACCGCCGCCTTCTGCTCGGAAGACTCGGACGCTGGCGACAACTACATTCACTTCTTGAGCGACCGCTTTGCATACTTTCTCTCTGATGAAGAGGCAATGATTAAAGCCCTTGAGACTGAGCAACTTATGAATATGAATGCCAAACCTAATCCTGAACATAAAGGCAAGAGGGACGGCATTCTTAATGAAGTAAAGGCATTAGCTAAAGAACTTTACAAAAGTATCAAGCGCGAGAACTTCATGCTTTACAAAACCTCGGAACAGGTTGCGTTCAAGAAACTTGACGGCGGCGCACCCTCGCTCGACTTGTCATCGCTCAACTTCTTCTCGACTCACGCCCATGTGAGTTGAGGAAATCCCCCTAAGTTGCTGAATATCAACGACTTAGGGGCCCCTCGGGCCCGCAAAGCCTTGCAAATCAACGCTTTACAACTTGGCACGAGAATTGAATAGCCCGATCTAAAACTTGGCACGCTTTTTGAATAGCTCGATCCGAGGCCTGGCACGCTTCTTGAATAGCTGTGAGAGGGTTAAAAATAAAAATGAAAAAAATAAAAAAATTCCCTTGCCAATTCTATACAATACCGCTATTCTCTTCTTTGTAATCAACACCACAAAACACCATGACATTACTTGCCACCAATACCAAACTCGAAAAAGGAACTAAACTCGACTGGACGACGAAGGGGCTTTCCCTCGCTCCTGCGAATCTCTCTGGAAAACAGCTCTGCGCTCACCGCTCCGCTGGCTGTGAACTCGCTTGCCTTAACACCGCTGGCATGGGGGTTTTCTCCAATGTTCAAGAAGCCCGAATCAACAAGTCGCGCTTTCTCATCGAACGCCGCGCTGACTTCCTCGCCGCTCTCAATAAGGAACTCGTCAACCTCAACAAACGCGCTGGCAAGGGGCAAAAAATCGCCGTGCGCCTCAATGTTCTTTCTGATCTGCCTTGGCACAACATGATCGAAATGTCCGCTTTTCCGAACCTCAATTTTTATGATTATACTCCCAACATGGCGCGTATGATCCAATTCTTAAATGGCGAACTGCCTGCCAATTATCATCTTACATTCAGCCGCAAAGAAAATAATCAGGCTAAAGTTGAGCTTGTGGCGGCAATGGGCGGCAATGTCGCGGTCGTGTTCGACAAACTCCCCGAAACCTATCTCGGCAAGCAAGTTATCGACGGAGACGCGACTGACCTGCGATTCCTTGACGCTAAAGGGGTTATCGTCGGGCTGAAAGCCAAGGGCAAGGGCAAGAAAGACACCTCGGGCTTTGTAGTAAAACATTAACATGAAAGGACATACAACAAAAACAACAAATAAATGGAACTCACTCTCATTCTTGGCTTTATACTTGGCATTTTTATGCTCTACTCTTCTAAAAATTAAATCAAAAAAAATTCACTTGACAAAACAAACCAAAACTCTTAATCTTAATAATATGAACAACAACAACCAAAACCGCAAAGCTGAACAGCTCGCTTCACTCATCACTGAAATCGTAATTAACAAGGGAACCTGCTTCGCAGGATTCACTTACAACGGCAAACGCCGCAACCTCACCCTCGGCGCAAAAATGGCTGGTCGCCTCGCTGGCGGCACTTCATGGGGCAAGACATACGCCAATGGCGCGATTGTAGAGCATAACAATAATCTTTACTTGCAAGGCGTTCCTAACAATGAGGATACAACTGCCGTAGTAAAGCGATTCAAACTTAACGAAGTTGAAAACTTTGTAATTGGTTAAGGGCAAATGGGATAGGGTAGAAACGCGCCTTGTGGTGGGGCGCGTTTCTTTTTGCCCAGAAATAAATCTTCATAAGTAGCTCAGCGTCAACCACTTGCGGGCCCCTCCGGCCCGTAAAGCCTTGCAAATCAACGAGTTACAACTTGGCACGGATCATGCTCGCAGGGCAGAATAAAAATTAAAAAAATATCCAAAAATATCCTTGACCATACTATAAAATACTGGCATACTCTCTATGTAATGAACACCATCACCCGAACACCAGAAATCAACATCGGCGACGACATCACCCTCAACGACGAAAAAGAGGGGCGCGTTCTCTCTAAAACCATCGCAGGCATCTTCACCAACATTTTTGAAGGCGAGGGTTATATCCGCAAAGTAAAGCCAACTGAGATCATCGCCCTTCGTCGCGGCAGTAACTTTTTCAAAGTCTCAATCAAGTCAAACATTTAATCTCATTTTAATTCAACCAACCAACAAACCAACAAACCAATAAACTAATATGACCATCACACGCAAATCACCACTGACAGGAATCACCCGCACCAAAGAAATTGATGTCACGATTGAACAAATCTTGGCATGGGAAGAGGGAGAACTCATCCAGAACGCAATGCCGCAACTCTCGGCGGACGACAGGGAGTTCGTCAAGACAGGGATCACAGGGGAAGAGTGGGATCAACTATTCGGTGGCTCTGAGGAAGCAGAACAGGAGGAGGAACTTGTATGAGAAATACAACCTCAAAAGATAAGTGGCTAATGGTATTGAACTTAGCCGGACAACTGCATGATGTTCTCTTTGATGGAAAAGATGTTTATGACTATAATTTTCCAACAGAAAAGATTCATAAGATTAAAACTCTCTGTGGATTAGTCATTGACCATGATACACTTGCAAAAGTTTGTTCAGAGAAGATGATTGGTAAGAGGGTTGTATGTTCGGCATTCGATGGCAGATGGATGACCGAGGACGAGAACACGCCCTTCACCTTGTCAGTTGGTTCTGAAACCTACTGGTCTTCGTAAAGTTTTCTGCTGGAGGCGGAACGGAAAGGCTAACCATGGATAAAGCCGCCCTCTGCCTCCGGTAGAATGTAAAGTGTTGAGTTCCAACGATTTAGGGGCCCCTCAGGCCCGTAAGTTGTTGATAATCAAAGGTTTAGGATTCGGGCATAATCGGGCGAACAATCGGGTATAATCCGCGCCCTCGTTATTTGCATTATTTACGGCCACCTAGGCCGTAATTCTGGAATATTTTTTTCTTTTTAATTGAATTTTTATTGAAGTTTTTATTGACAATGGTGTAAAAAGACACTATATTAGTTTCATAAGGTAGTTGG
>Ga0187843_10002565_pt1 | contig 10924 bp, 10 predicted proteins | sample SpaLakP09_SKY_43_FD_134516 | JGI IMG/M metagenome (GOLD analysis project Ga0187843, IMG submission 134516) | Oligotrophic lake water microbial communities from Sparkling Lake, Wisconsin, USA - SP09_SKY_43 | ecosystem: Environmental > Aquatic > Freshwater > Lake | place: USA: Sparkling Lake... | reverse complement strand
GAGATACGTCCAAGACAGCGTGTTGTGGTCATTGTTCTTTTGATTTGCTGTGCTGTGCTGGGCGTGCATTTTCAATTTTAATAGATCATAAATAGAATATGAACATGAACGCCCCACATATCCCATTTGGTGAGCGCTACCGCTCGTTGGGTATATCTCTTATTACAATCATTTGGTGGGTTGCCATCTGGGGTCTCAGCGATACGATTATTCATACGCTTTTTAAAGGTCAGACATTCGCTGAGCTCATATTGTATATTGTAATGATTGCCTTTGTTTTGACTATGATATTTTTCTTCCCTGAAATATCAAAATCTTTCTAAAGGTAGAAGATGAGTCTTATCACATATCGTCTTTCAAATGTTTACATGACGACAGGTACTGCAGCTCTTGTATATGGACTCGCTACGGTCGATTTACGTTTCATGCTCGGTGGAATCGTTCTCTTGTGGTTCGGCGCAAATATTGTGCTAGATCATTTAGAAAATCTTCGTACTGACGGTCTTCATGTTGATTGATATACCTCAAGCGTTCGCGCAGACGGGTCCGTAGCACCTGGCGACCACCGCGGCATCCAAAAATAAGGGACACACTTCGGGAGAGGAGCAGTTGCAAATTCTGCCTCGAAGAGTACCCTGTAATAATACTGTTCTTCAGTCTGTGGAACCAAATGAGTAAATCTCTCCTGTGCTTGCTCCTTCCAATCTGATGGAATCTTATGCTTCACGCGTTCCTGAATTTCTTCATACCAAGACTTCTCGGCGCTAGAGACACCGTCGCTAAATGCCTCCTTTCGTCGCCAAAGAACCTGGTGGGGAAGTGTAACACCATCATCAAATGCGCGTCTCAAAATCCACTTCTCTACCTGCTTGCCCTTCACGGGTCGCCGCCACTCCGACGCAATGGATCGCGCCACCGCTACAAACTGCTTGTCCAAGAATGGCGTCCGCGGCTCTAGACCATGTACACTAATCGTCCTGTCTGAACGTAGTACATCATACATATGAATGTCTGTGAGAAGACGAGTCACCTCCTCCTCGTATTGCCGCTCACTTGGAGCGTTATAGAAATAGAGATATGAGCCGAAAATCTCATCTGCGCCGTCGCCATTAAAGACAACCTTACAGTCTGATTTACAACGAGTATGTAAACTGACCAAGTAGTTGCCTACCGAAGCACGTACAGTCGTCGTGTCAAATGTCTCAATCGCGCGTATAACATCAGGAATGACTCTGAAAAAGTCGTCTGCCGTCAAGACAATCTCGTGATGCTCCGAACCAATCCAATCCGCAACCATCTTGGCATGCTTGAGGTCTGAGCTCCCCTTCATACCTACACTAAATGTCTTGAGTGGTGTTTTGAACCCACGCTTTCGAAGATTCTTCTGAACCAACGAGGCAATCAAACTGCTGTCAATCCCTCCACTCAGAAGCGCGGCTACAGGGCGCTCCGTCATCATCCTCTTCTCAACTGCCTGCTCCAAGGCGAAACGAAGAGAGGCACAAGCCATATCAAGCCCATTCGGATGCTTGGGTGTGAGCATAGGATTTGTCAGAAAAGGGACATCATGGTACCTCTGTGTGACAACATTCTTCTTGGTGGCAATGTCCCAGACCTGATACGTTCCTGGAGCAAATGGCTTGGCTGTTCTACACAACGCTGCGGACGCCTTCAGTTCGCTCGTAAAAATCATATCATCATCTCTCTGACCTTCAAACAAGGGGCGAATACCATATGGGTCGCGACCAACGACAACACGACCACGCTTCTGATCGACAATCACAAGGGCAAAGACACCATCTAGCGAGCGGAAAAACGACGTGAGGTCGTCTGTTGCTGAATAGATTTCATACAGTTCTCCAAGAACCTCGCAGTCGCTCCCAGATCGCGTATCGAGATTATGGGTCTTACAGAGTTCTCTCCAGTTGTAAATCTCGCCATTGCACATCCATGCAAGCTCATCGCTCTCATACTTGTTCTTAAAGAATGGCTGCATTCCAGCATTGTTCAGTCCATTGATTGCTAGACGTGTAAAACCTATCGTCATATTACCACTGAGTTCCTCTATCCGCATATCTTCCGGACCCCGTGGAAATAGAGTTTTAACCCACGTGAGCGCTGGGTGAGTAGGCGGCATTACGCCGAGATAGAACCATATCCCACACATTCTTCGGTTTATGGTTTTTTATTCTTAAGGTTCTAAATAGAGAGAAATGAACGCAAGCGACGTCATTCGGAAGGTACAAGCCAGAGCCATATTTTCTAATAAGAGACAGTCATTGATTGCCGCACAGGGTAGCGCTTGTACATTGAGCACATGCTGCGGCATTAGCACGTGCGTGATTACGTATCCCAGTTATGAATTTAAATTTTTATTTAATGAGGGTCAGGCGGCATGTAATGCCAGCACATGTACGAGCAGCTACCCTCTCAGCAATGTGGGTGCCATTTGCCAGAACAACTATGTCTAAAGGATATTTATTAGTCTGAAATAAAGAATGTCATCGCCACAGAATGAAGATTTTAATCAGAAGCCCTATGCTGAACGTCTGAAGGAAACGATTACGATTCTTACAAAACTCAAAGAACTTGGTATCTCTGACTTTGAACCTGGCTACGTTGCTACAAAGGAGCATGCTACAGCATGGGTAAAGAGTGGTGAAAAGTGGTCAGGTGAAATCGAGTTTCCTCAGTACGGTCGTAAAGCAGAACTGACTTTACCATACCGCAAAGACCGTCCTGCTACGATGAGATGGCTAGGAGTTTGGCGTCTAGTTCCTGGCAAAAAATAAGACATTCCTATTAAAAGGAGATGGGTTCCACTGCTTATAGCATTGAAGGAGCCCTCTATGAGCTAGTTGCTCGTGGAAATAAAGATGTGTACTTCATTGAAGACTCAAAAGAAGCAAAAAATCTATTTGATAATCGTTACGGACCCTTTCCCCCTCACATTCATGAACGCCGAGTACTTCCTGCCTTGAATACTCCAGACTTTGGACGTAGCTTTGAGTTCCAAGTAGAAGTTGCTGGTGACCTCTTTATTGATCCAACACTCCTTATTGATTTGCCATCATGGTTACCACCCACACAGGCTGCCGAAAATCCTAAATCTCTTTGTACAGACTTGTCTGGGGTTTCCTATGGCTATGTCAACGGCATCGCATATTTTATGTTTGAAAAGATTCAACTGCTTCAAGACAATATTCTAATCCAAGAGTTCAGCGGCGACGCACTCTGGGCACTTTCACGTGGAAGAGGCAGTCTCAACTCTGCCTTTCTAGACAATCGGCTCACAGGTATTCATGGCGGCACACCTCTAGAAATCCAACGCAATGCGACACCCGGTCAGTTGCGTCTTACGTTGCCCTTATTCGGATGCCAAAGTCGAGAAGATGGTGGATTTCCCGCTGTCTGTATTCCACAGCAGTTTTACCGCATTCGGTGCTTTCTCAGAAAGTTAGAAGACTTGGTGGAAGCGAGTGACGGGCAAGTCAAACCAAAGCCTTGGGGTAAGACATTCCAAATTAAGACGTCTAGACTAGGAAGTTTCACCCAGTTTCAAACTCTGGAACGCCAGAATATTCCTACACCCAGTATTCTTCTGGGAACTCGGCACATATATGTTGAAGATGATACAAAAGATGGTCTGAGAAAGGCGAGCCTAGAAATACCATTTGAACGTCTGTATGAAAGTATATTTACACAAAGTGAATGGGATTATGCGCCACTGTATCGCGGAGCTACCGCTACCATTACGCGCCGTCTAGAAGGTGTCTATCCTGCCTCTAGCGTCATCAGTTTTTTCCGCTCGCAAAAAGCATTGTCTGCTAACCAACTTTGGAATATTTCGAATGATATAAGCGGCGGCGAGTTTTACCAAAATATGAAGTTCATTATCGCAGGTCGCGACAGAGAAACCTTGTTCTCTCCACTTGTCTGGAATAAACTCGTCACACACGCAAAGTTAGAAAGAGATACTGGCTTACCATTCGCAATCATGGATTGGACGCGTGGAGATATTCGCGGACGACGCTCACCCTACACTCGGCAGCCTGACGGTACTATCAATATGAGCACTGCGGATAGACCTGACTTGTACTTTGAACTTCAGGACATTATCGTCGGTCAAAAAAATAGCGAGTTGCGCTCCATTGTTGTCTCGTGGGGATGTATGTTGATTGAAAACTTCAGAGCTACACTCTTATTCGGTAACTAGTTAAAAGGTAAATGCCTTCACACAATAGCAGATGTCAAGTACGCAAGATACATTTAAAAGACCTGGTGGTGATATTACGACTCTTCTAGATTTGACGAATCGTGATATGCAAGATAATAAATACTTTCCCCTCGGAGCAAATACATCGTGGTTCGCTCGTAACTCCGACAGACGTTTCACACCGTTTGTTCCTCTTATGCAAGATTTTCAATACAGAGGTCCTGCCGCTTTCGGACAAAAGTTCACCTTTGATATTGCGTCCCAGACATGCGGTGATATCCTACTCGGCGCAGTTCTCCAGATCAAGCTGAGCAGTTGGCTAGACTTGACAACAGTTCTCAAACTTCAGAACTCTCAGTTTGTATATGAAGACCCCGAGAAAGCCTGGTACTATGCCAATGCTATCGGTCAAGTACTCCTTCAGTCAGTTCAGCTAGAAGTGGATGGTGATACCCTGGAAAGTGTAGATGGCGACTTTGCCCACGTGTTTTCATTGCTCTGGCCTGATTTAAACACACAGGTGGGTCCTGGAACAGACCATATTGCAATTTTTAATATCAATCAACTACGCAACTGGCCGCAACGTCGCGTCTTTCCCACAGAAAATGGCTATATTCATTGCGTGCTGCCCCTCTTTTTCCAACGCACACGCTTGAAGGAGCCGCTACCTCTTATTTCATGCCGTGAAGGAACCGTGAGAATCAATGTAACACTTCGCCCTTTTTCTGAGATTCTGAGACAAGCGCGTGGCTTCCGTGACTCGTGCGATAGCGTGCCTCTGAACACCCCCATTAACTTTATAAATAAAGATGCGCCTTACCTTGATGTTGTGACAGTAAATACACAAGAATCTGAACCACAACTCGAGAATGTGCGGCTTTTGACGTTCGGCGCCATGTTGGATGGAAATGTCCGTTCTGCTATGCTCCGACAGCCGTTTGAGATTATGCATCGCGAGGCACAGACATTCTTTTTCGATGAGCCGCTGAAATATGCAGTGACGAAAAATACTGCGGCTGATGTCATTCGTATTCAGTTACCACTTGAACCGAATCATCCCATAGAAGAAATCATTTGGTTCATTCGACGCAAGGATGTACGCAACAATAATGAGTGGACAAACTATTCTTCTGTGCTTGACGTTGAATATGACCCAATATACAATCCCCAAGAAAGCATGCTAGTTGCAGCAAAAATTCAATGCAATGGTATTGATTTAGTAGAAGGAAATGGACAGTACTTCCGTCAACTTATCGCACGTTATCATAACGGTGGTATCGTTGGGTTTAATAACTTTGTGTATGGTTATCCTATCGGACGTACACCTGGCGATAATCATCAACCATCTGGGACGATAAATGCGAGCAGACTTCAGAGTCTCCGATTGACACTTGATGTAAAACCACCAGGAAAGGCTGCGTGGGAAGTCAAAGTCTTTTGTATGAGCATCAACTGGCTCCGCTTCCAGAATGGAATTATGAATCGTATGTTTATTGATTAAGGAGACTAAAGACGTAGAGAAACTTCAGATAACACGATAGAATGGTGGCATCCCTTTTACGGATTATCCATACGGGAATACAAGATGAACGGCTTTTACCACCAAAAGGAAAGCCTGCTATCAGTTTTTTCCAGAAAGTTTTCATTAAAGCAGGGCGTTTCACAACCTCCTGGGTTCGTCTTGACTTTGATACGCTGCCCAACTTTGGAGTGAATGCGAGCATTATATTGCCACGCCAGGGTCATCTTATTACCCGCCTTTACCTCATTACAACAATGCCAGATATTGCTGGACCCTGTATCGCAGCGGAGGCTGCAGTCGGTGCGAGTAACTTCTTGGGACCTAGATTTGGCTGGACCAACAGCCTTGGTCATGCTCTCGTTGCCAATGCGACAGTTGATATCGGCGGAGCGCGTATTGAACAGATAAATGGACAACTCATGGAGGTTCTCGACGAGTTCAATACACCCCTCGAAAAAGTTACAAGCATGAATACCATTTTGCCACGTATTCAGAATGGCTTCAAGACAACCAGCATCGGATGGACACAACGACCCACTGTGGCGGTCACACCCTTGCCCTTCTGGTTCTGTCGCGGTGATGCAGGTGTGCCCTTAGCAATCGATGCTATAGCTGTAGATCAAGTACGTGTAAATATTACATTTGCTCCTCTTAACTCACTCTATGTCTCGTCCGCACAACTGGACATCACAGGCGTGAATGAGCCGCCACCAGGGTCTGCCTATTATCCTATACTTAATAGCCCCTTCTATCAATCAGGGGGATCTAAATCTGTATATGGCTTGAATGGAAATCCGAATCAGAGTGTCCTAGCATCCGTCATTCCTCGCATTACAATGCCTAATGCGCTGAGACTCGGTGATACTTACCTTATCGCTGAATACGTTTATCTAGATAAACCAGAAGCAAATAAGTTTCGTATCTCTGATATTCAATATCCCATTCCTCAACATTATTTGTTTGAGCCACTTGATACTCAGAGACAACCACGTATCACTATGAATTTGCGTATTCCAAATCCTACACGTGACCTCTTCTTCTACGCTCAGCGTTATCAGGCGCCAGCTTTCAATGCACCTTTCTTAGCAACTCGTGACTTGAGCGGACTGGGTGTCAATGTAGCACCATGGTGGCCTGATGCTAGCGGTCTCAATCCCACTGCTCTTGGATATCTTGTCCCTGGGTTTTCTGACCGTGAGTCTGAACCTTTCCAATCACTTGGACTTGTTTATAATGGAACACTCGTGCGGTATACCAATATGTCGCCCTCCATTTTCCGCTCACTCATTCCAGCCTATGAACAAAAAAAGTCACCGTGGATAAATCGCTACTTCTACAATCTCAGCTTTGGTACGCAGAATGGACAATACCCATTTTCAGTGCCGACAGGTGAAGCAAATCTAGATAAGGTTGAAAAGTTAGAGATTCATTTTCAGATGAACCCCCTGCGAGGCTCTATTGACCCAAACAATGTGCCGCGTTATCGTATATTTGTTTTTGCAGAGACATACAATATTCTACGCATTTATGGCGGCAAAGCAGGTCTTCTCTTCGCCTATTAAACTTTTAGCCACCGAATGGTGACAGTATACCAGAAATCTTCCTCATCTGACTGCCATGTAACCGTCATATGTGGAAAGACGCTTTTGATTGTGTCTGTAATATCAATCACATATACCTTATTCATAATCATAGTCATTTGAATAGGGTCTCCAACTGCCTTGCCCTCGATTGCCTTCATCGCATCTTTCTCAAACCTCTCAATATGGATTCTTGAGTTGAGACCATGGACCCAGATAGCATACTCCGCATTAGTCAGGGTGTCTGTATATCTTTCAGGAGGAGATTGAAACGACATTTACTTGCTGAGTCTAGTATGGATGAATGGGTCAAATTTATACAACTATCTAAACAAGAATAGAGATACAAAACAAATGAACAGCATCGTTATTGATAGCAGCCTTTGCCAGACGTCTCTCTGTTTTCTATGTTCTAAGGCTGGAACCGATAAGGGACCCTTTACACCAGGCGGCGGACATCGCCATCCTTACACCACGCCCTATTCTCTATTTTTCGAGCCTCTTCGTCATAAGAATATTAAGTTCGCCGAGGTGGGCGTCCATCATGGTGCGTCCATGCGCGTTTGGCGTGCGTTCTTCTCTCAGGCGCGGCTCTATGGATTTGATAATGATGAAAAGAATGTAGCATACATCAATAGTATGAACTTGCCCAATAGCATCTTAGATATCATGGATGGCTCTAAAAAGGACTCTATCGTGGAAGGCTTTACCAAGCATAGCAGCGATGGCGAACTCTTTGATGTCATTATTGATGATGCGTCGCATAGCCCAGAGGACCAAGCGATGATGATTCGCTCTGCTCTTCCATTTTTAAAGCAGGGTGGTCTTCTTATTATTGAAGACATCTTTCGCGATCGCCCTGAAACGCCATACGAAGAGGCTCTTCTGGAAGTAAAAAGTTTAGTTAGTTTTCATACGTTTATTATGTGTGAGCATACGAATCGGTTTTCACCAGGTTGGAACAATGATAAAATGCTAGTTATTGTGCGTGCCTAAATATCATCCTGCTCATCATCTTGATTTTCATAATCGTTAGACGCAGGATGATGCTGCTCCTCATAGTAGTCATCAGGCTCAAAGGAAGGATCACGATCATAGTCATACTCATCGGTCTGATGCTCCTCTTGCCTCTTAAGGAGGATACTATTCCTGAAATGGCTCGTAAGAGGAGCTGTCTGAATAGCATTGTTCCTACGCCGCTCCTCCTCTGCTTCGCGACGGTAACGACGCAGGGTTGCCTCCTCCTCTTCCTGGGCAATCGTGATCTTCAGTCGCTCAACAAGAGAACTGGAGCCGCTAAAGCTGACGCGCGACTTCATGATAGGAGCGGTATCACCTAGAAGAGAAGGAAACTCATTTACAGAATCAAGCTTGAGATCCTTCTTCTCATTTGTATTTGTATTTGTATCAGTCTTCTTCCATGAGGCATAACTGTCCTTTGTATGCCGCTGACCAAATGACGTAGGAAATGACGGTCGCACATTCCTCCTGATACCCGCCTCCCAAAACCGCGTGGGAGCCTCCTTGTTTGCATCCTTAGTGTTCTTAATCGTGTTCATTGCTGCTGATATCATGTGTATGCTTCACGGTGTGGAAGCAACCAGTTCAAATTTTTTGTAGCCCCGTAAATTTGCTCGCTTTTGTATCCTATACACTGGCAAGAAGATGACATCCCTCGTTATTGTTGAAAGTCCCGCCAAGTGCTCCAAAATCCAGGGCTTCCTCGGTCCTGGTTGGCGCGTGGTGGCGACCTTTGGTCATATTCGCGCTCTCGTGGAAGATATTGACGCAGTCGGTATTGAACGTGACTTTGAACCAAAGTTTGAGTTTCTCAAGGATAAAGCCAAACAGATTGACGCCCTAAAGTCCGCGGCAAGGGGTGTGAAGACTATCTATTTGGCAAGCGACGATGACCGCGAAGGTGAGGCTATCGCCTATAGTACTGCGCTGCTTCTTGGACTTAACCCTGCTACATGTCCGCGTGCCGTCTTTCATGAGATTACTGCATCTGCTGTAAAAAAGGCTGTTGCTGAGCCTCGGCGTATTGATATGAATCGCGTAGAAGCCCAGCAGGCTCGCTCAGTGCTTGACCTCATGGTAGGATTTACGATTTCTCCCATTCTGTGGAATCATATCGGTCCTGCCCTTTCCGCAGGTCGTTGCCAGACTCCTGCCCTCCGCATCTTGGTCGACAGGGAACGACAAATCGGAAACTTCAAGAGTTCTACCGTCTGGAAGGTCAAGGGGACCTGGTCGTCTTCAAATGGCGAAAATGATTTCCAGTTTCCTGCGAACCTCAAAGATGAACTGGAAGACCAAGAGTCTGCCCTCAACTTTATGGAAAATATTCATAACGACGTTACGGGTACTGTTCTCTCTGTTGTTATGAAGGCTTGGACGGAGGCACCACCGAAACCACTCATCACCAGCACTCTTCAGCAGGAGGCATCGGCACTGTATATGTCAGGTCCTAAGCGGACTATGCTCGTAGCACAGAGACTATATGAAGCGGGACATATTACCTACATGCGCACCGACCATGCTATTCTATCAGAGGAAGCAAAAACTGAGGCGATTGCCATGGTGAAGAAGATGGTTGGTGACGCGTATGTTGGTGTTATCGGTGATAAGAAAAAGACGAAGGATGCGACTGTGGCGGCACAGGAGGCACACGAAGCGATTCGCCCAACCCACTTTGACCTTGTTGATTTGCCTGTAGAGGAAGCGTGGGACGCACTAGACCAAAAGATTTATAAACTTATCTGGAATCGTGCTGTTCAGAGTGTTATGGCTGCCGCGCGGGGCGATGAGCGGATTATTACATTCATCGCAGACGGTGATACTGGCGAGTTTCCTTGGGAGTCACGATGGAAGCGCACAACCTTCTTGGGATGGCGTAAAATCGGCACGAGTGTTGCACAGCTTGATGAAACCGAGGCTGCTGCGGAGGCAGATTCTGCTACCGCTCTTTGGATTCAGGCAATGTCCATTACCGAGGGTCAAAAGATTAAGTGGCGGAAGCTGGAGGCTTTACCCCAGGTCTCATCCGCTTCACCACGCTATAATGAGGCAACCCTCGTTCGTGACTTGGAAAAAAAGGGTATCGGACGTCCAAGCACATACGCCTCTCTCGTTGAGACCATTCTAACAAAGAAGTATGCCGAGAAGCGCAACAAACCTGCCGTCCCTACGACGTTCAGCCAGTTCATTCTCCAGGGGGTTGGGCAGTGGCCACCCAAGGAGGAAAAGGTCACAAAGCCTGGGACAGCGGAAAAGGATAAGATGGTACCAACTCCCCTTGGTATCAGCATCCTTGATTTCTGTGTTCGCGAGTTCCCCAACCTCTTTGACTATGATTTCACTGCCCAAATGGAGACGCGTCTAGACCGTGTAGCCCAGGGCTCTGAAGCATGGAAACAAGTCTGTAAAGATACGTGGTCGTCATACAAGGACAAGTATGAAGCACTCAAGGCAGTGAAAGGTGGTGGTAGCGGTGCTTCATCAAAGAGTCGCGAGTTTGCTAATGGATACAAGGCGATTATGAGTAAGAAGGGTCCGTTATTGCTGAAGGAGGATAGCAATGACCCAAAGAAGACTGTGTTCTAT
>Ga0187843_10002564_pt1 | contig 10925 bp, 7 predicted proteins | sample SpaLakP09_SKY_43_FD_134516 | JGI IMG/M metagenome (GOLD analysis project Ga0187843, IMG submission 134516) | Oligotrophic lake water microbial communities from Sparkling Lake, Wisconsin, USA - SP09_SKY_43 | ecosystem: Environmental > Aquatic > Freshwater > Lake | place: USA: Sparkling Lake... | reverse complement strand
GGGTAGACCTGCATGAAGGCCTGGACGACGCTGCGCAGGCTGGCCAGATCCAGCTGGTGCAGCGGCAGCCATTGGCAGAACAGGCCCTGCGCGGCGAGGCGCTGGCGCACGGCCTGGAAATGCTCGACCGTATAGAGCGCGCCCGAGCCGCTGCGCGCCGGATGGAAGTTGTCCGACACGATCACGTCATAGCGCTTTTCGCTGGCGCGCACATAGCGGCGGGCGTCCGCGCTGAGGATGTGGAGACGGGCGTTGCCAGTTTCGGCGGCCCGGGTGAAATGCTCGGAGGCCCGAATGACCTCGGGCAGCAGTTCCACCGCATCGACCTGGAGCGTCGGGTCTTGCGCGGCAGCGGATGCCGTCATGCCGGTGCCCAGGCCGAGGAACAGCGCGCGATGCGGATCGGGATGCAGCAACAAGGGCAGCAGCGCCTGACGGGCATCGAAGTAAAGGCTCGAACTGCTGCCCTCCTGCTGGCGGTTGTTGATGCGCAGGCGGGCCACGCCGTTGCCGTCTTCGACCACGCTGACGGCGGCCATCGCGCCGTCCTGGTAGCTGATCAGGCGTCCGCCCTCGGGCATGTCGATGAAGGCCAGCGGCGGCGTCCAGAGCGCCAGTGCCGCGACCGCCGTGGCGGGCAACAGCATGATCGGGCGAATCCAGGCACCCCAGCGCATCAGTGCCAGATAGCCCGCGGCGATCAGCAGCAGGGCGAACTTGGGGCCAAGCAACGGTGCCAACAACACGCCGAAAAGCAGCGGCGCAGCGCAGGCGCCCAGGGTATTGACCCCGATGCAGCGCCCGAAGCTGAGGCCGGCCCGGCTGGCGCCGGCACAGAGATGGCTGAAGAGCGCGCCCATGACCAGCGTTGGCAGTGCAAATGCGGTCAGCGCCAGTGCGGCCTCGGCAGCCAGTGCGCTGGCCATGCCCGCGCCTGCGAGCACCAGCACCGATTCCCGAACCTGCTCCGCCTCCCACAGGCTGGCTGTGCCGATCAGGCAGGCGACGGCCAGCGCACAGAACAGGCGATCACCGATCCGCTTGGCATCGCCGTGGCGCAACAGCCAGCGCTGGTAGGCAGCGGCTCCTATTGCCGTACCGGTCAGATACACCGCCAGCAGCAGCGCGAAGGTGTACACGGTGTCCTCAGCAACCTGGCTGAGCACGCGAACGACCATCACCTCGTAGCCGATGCCCAGCAGGCCACTCAGGAACAGCCGGGCCAGCAGCCCGCGGGCCAGCACCGCCTCAGCCGGTGCGACCGGCCCGGCTGGCGCCGCCAGATTGCTGCGCGGCGCAAAGGCCAGCAGCGCCGCTGCGGCGCAGAACAGGTTCAAGGCCACGCACACGCCGGCCGTCCGGCTGAGGCCGAACCCGGGTACCAGCCAGAAGGCTGTGGCCAGCACGCCGATCACGGCGCCCAGGGTGTTGCTGGCGTACAGCGCGGCGATCGAGCGGCGCCCAACGGCGCCCAGGGCCATCTGAGCGCCCATGCGTTCCATCGCCGGCAGGGTCGCTCCCATCGCGGCGGTGGCGGGCAGCAGCAGCAAGAAGGTGCCACCAAAGCTCACCGTCCACTGCCAGACGGGCGACGGTTGCTCACCGATCAGGGCCAGCATCACCGTACCCAGTTGGGGCATCAGCAAGGCCAGCGCCAGGCTCCACAGGGCGATCAGCAGCTCGCAGACCACATACCAGCGCAGCGGCCGGCTGCTGCACTCGATGCGCGTGCCCAGACCCAGCGCGCCGACAGCCAGGCCGCCGAAGAAGCCGGCAACCACCGCCAGCACCGCCGCGGTCTCATGGCCCAGCCAGAGCGAGAACTGCTGCGTCCAGACGATCTGGTAGCCCAGACCGGCAAAGCCGGAGGCCAGCATCAGCAGCAGCGCAATGCGCCTGCGCGGCGCGGACAGGGGCGCGGACAGGGGCGCGTCCTGAGGCGCAGTGGCCGTCCTCATCAGCCGCTGAACCTGACCGTGTAACCCCATGAATCCAGCCGTGCCGGAATCGCATTGAAGGCCAGCGTGATGCGGCGCCCGCCCTCGTTCGGCGGCACCGCATGCATCAGGTAGCTGGGGAACAGCACCAGATCGCCGGGCGCGGGCAAGGGGCTGATCCATTTCTCGGCGTTGTAGGGGCCGGTCACCATGCCGGCGTGGTCATTCTTGAACGAGAAGTCGCTGCCGCCGGGCGACTTCATGAAGACCGTTCGCGCCGACTCGTGCGTGGGCGTCAGGTAGATCACGCCGGAGATGAAGCTGTTGGCGTGGTTGTGCATGGCCTGGTAGCCGCCGCTGTCCAGCACATTGACCCACATCTCCTTCAGAGACCAGCCCATCTGCTCGCCGAACAGCAGCGCACCGAAGGCACTGAGCCTGGGCGTGAGCAGTTCTGCAACGTCGACCAGCAGCGGGCTGTCGCCGGGCTTGAGCATATCGGTGTGGGACAGACGGGCCGAGCTGTTGTTGTCCTGCCGCGCCCGCCCGCTGAAATGTTCGACCAAGCCGGCGACGAGTGGCGCCGGCAGGGCCGCGGGCACCCGCATGAAGGGGGTGGGGAAAAGACCGATGACTTCATCCATTTGATGGGTTCCCGAGGGTTCAGCCGAAGATGGCCGCGATCCGCAGCCAGGACCAGTACGCCGCCATGGAACCGATCGCGTAGAGCAGTGCCGTTCGGGCCCGGGCAAGCAAGGGCCAGCGCGCGGCGACGCGCCACAGCAGCCAGGCCAGGGCCACCGTCAGCAGCTGGCCGATTTCCACGCCGACATTGAAGGTCAGTAGCGCAACGAGCAGGTGCTGCTCGGGCAGGCCGATTTCCTTCAGCGCGCCGGCAAAGCCGAGGCCGTGGACCAGGCCGAACAGGAAGGCGATCAACGCCGGCCATTGCCGCGCCAATGTCTCGCGCCGATGCAGCGCCTCGCCGGCCACCAGCACGATGGACAGCGCGATCGTGGCCTCCACCGGCGGTGACCGCAGCACCAACCAACCGAGCGCGCTGGCAGCCAGGGTCAGGCTGTGCGCCGCGGTGAAGGCCGTGATGGTCCAGAGCAGCCGGCGCTGAAACCCGACCAGGAAGAGCAGCGCGATCACGAACAACAGGTGGTCAATGCCGCCGAGGATGTGCTCGACGCCCAGCAGCGCATAGGCCCGGGCGATTTCGCCCATGCCGCGCTGGTCGTCGGCAGAACCGTAGAGCTGCACGGTCGGCTGGCCGGCCGTCAGGGTGTAGACGCGCGATTGGCCGTCGAGCCAGAAGACCTTGACCAGCGCGGCCGAGTAGCGCTTGCCCACGCCTTCCATCGCCAAAGTGCCCTGCAGCCCGGCCTCGCCGCAGTGCAGAACGCTGGCCTCGGCGCGGCAGCCGGCGGGCCAGACGGGGCTCAGGTCGTCGCTGGCGGCGCGCTTTTCACTGGCGGTCCATTGCCAGAGAAACTCGCCACGCGTTGTCTCGCGCAGCTGCATCTCGGCCATGCTCATCTCATGCGCCGAGGCGGTGGCGCCAAGCAGCCCCAGCGCAGCCAGCAGCAGCGCGCGCCATGCGGTAGAGATCCAAACCCTCATGGCGCTGCGCCCTCGTACTTGAGCTTGTACTTCTTGGTCAGCGCAGCGACGGCGGCGCTGCGCTGTTCGGACATGGTGGCGTCGGTCCAGTCTTGCAGCACGACGCCCCGCAAGGTTTCGAAAGCAGCCGGTTGCGGACGCGTGGTCGCATCCAGGCGCACCGCGCGCCAGCCGTCACCCGTGCGCAGGGCGCGCCACTCGCCAACGGTTGAGCCTTCCAACGCCTTGGCGAACTCAGCGCCATAGCTCTGCACCAGGTTGGCATGCGGCCGGTTCTTGAACACACGCAGGCCGGCCCTTGCATCGCCGGGCAGACCGTCGTTGAGGGCGTCGACGAAGCCGCGTACAGCAGTCTCGCCAGATTCACCAGCCAGCACTGCCTCCTGAAAGTCATAGCGGGCCGGCTCGTCGTACTTTGCGCGGTTCTTCTCGAACCAGTCGCGCAGCAGCTTGTCATCAAACGCCGGCAGCTTGACATTGGCATCGACGACGCTGAGCGCCTTGAAGATCACCCGCTCACGAATAGCGGTGTCGCCCTTGTCGACCTGCAAAGCCAGGCCCTCGCGGTAGAGCACCTCGTTGTCGAGCCAGACACGGCGCAGGGCCACCAGCTCCTCGGCATTCGGCGGTCGGCCTCGTGAGGCAGTGAAAAGCTGGCGCGCCTCGGCATCGACTTCGGCACCGATGACGATCAGATTTGGATCGTCGGTGCGCTCGATCAGCACATGGTCGGCCCCGAACAGCAGGCCCCCCAGCACCGCGAAATGTAGCAAGGGCTCACGCAGCCAGTGGGGCAGTGGCTTGCGGGCACGGGCCAAAGGCAGTTCGACCGAACTTGGAAGCGGTGAATTGGTGTGGGGCATGAGCGAAAGGAAGATGCTTTGAAAAACAAAAAGGCGCCGCGCGATGCCGCGCGGCGCTTTCGACGGTTTACTGAATGGAAACCTTCGAGGCCTTTACTTGACGCCGGCCACCTGTGTCGAGCCCGTGACTTCGACGAAGATCGGGTTGCTGTAGAACCAGAGATCCGACCAAGCCGCCACGTCATAAGCCACGTACTTCACGCCTGCCACCGTTGGCAGGTGGGCCGGGCACCCATCGATCGCCGTACCTGTATAAGTCGCGCCCGAGGTCGGCACATTCGTACCGACCGTCGTGCAGCGGATCTTCAGCTTGCTGGAGTCGCCGGCATTGGTGTAAACGTCTGCCAGCGGGTTGCCATCCGCATCAGTCTCGAAAGGTACGGCTGCCGGCAGATTGCTACCGCGAAGACGCAGGTACTGCGAGGCCTTGACCGCCGGGATACGGTAGCTCATCTTCAGCAAGGGCGTGTTGTCGACACCCGAGTTCACTGTAGCCCAGGGAGTGACCGACGCCGCGTTGAAGGTCTTGACGACCGTCGCGCTGGTGTTCTTGACGGCAGCCGGCACGGCCGACAAGCCGGTGGTCGTGCCATCGGGCTTCAGCCAGTTGGCATTGCGCGGCCATTCGCCGGCGTAGTCAGCCGAGCCCGGCGCCTTGTAGCCAGTGACCAGGCCACGGATCAGGTCGATGTGGTCCAGCACAGGCATGTTGAGTGCCTGGTTGATGCCGACCTGGAGTAGCGATGGGTTCGGGAAGGTGTAAGGCGCATAGTTCGCGCCAGCAGGATCGCGCACCACCACAGCCACCACAATCTCGGCACCGGCACGCACGACCAGCTTCTCGCCCATCGTCGCGCAGCCGGCCACGTCGATGTCGGTGTTGTTGGCCGCCGCCGCTACGGCGATGGCTTCCACCGCGGCGTTGCTGCGTGCAGCGAGACCCGGGTAGGACACGCAAGCCACGAAGGCCAGGCGGTCGATCAGCTGACCGCTGGATGCGTAGCTATTGCCGGTGCGCAGGCCGTTGACGATGGTCTGCGCGCGCAGCTTGTCCGCGCCGTTGCGGACCATCACGTGGTCGCGCTGGTATTCGCCGGGATAGAAGTCTTGTGTCGAGCGGCGGTCGTCGGGACCGAAGCTGCCGCGGTTGTGCCAGTCGGAGCTGGCGAAGAACCAGAAGTTGCGGCCCTCACCCAGCAATGCGTCCCAGAGGCCGCCGACATAGCCGGCGTATACACCCGTACCGCCGTAGGTGGTGCCGCCTACAGAGTCGACCTGCGTGCCAGCGAAGTTGTTGCGGTTGGGCTGATACTCACCGCGGTTGGCCGAGGCGCCGTGGCCGGGCTGCGATTCCATACCGAAGGCGATGCCGGGCGCTGCATTGTTGAGATTGCGCAGATGCTCGATATTGAAGCCCTGGTTGCCATCGGCAAAGAACGGGCCGGCACGCTCCAAATGGGCGGGCACGTAGAAGCTGCCATTCGGATGGTTCTGCGCCATCCACTTCATCGCTTCGACCGTCTTCAGATGGCCACGCGTGCCGACGCCGGCGCCGCCGGCCGGGATCAGCTTCTGCGCAGTGGTATTCCAGCTCGGGTCGGCCGCGTTGGCGCTGCCCGTGACCGAGCAGTTCCAGTTGTTGCCGACCGCCGAGCCCGTGGTGTTGCCACGGCTCTTGTCGGCATCGTTGCGATCGAAGCAGTAGGACCATTGCGCCAGGGCGTTGGCATTGCCGAGCGGGGTGTAGCCAGGAGCCGTGGGCAGGCTGCTGGTGTCGAGCGCGCTGGGCATCTGGCCGGTGATGATGGACATCGAGGAATGCTCATGGCCGGCCACGACGGACTCCAGGCCCATGAACAGCGGCAGGTTCTTCTGCGCGGCCAGGTACTCCAGCTGGGGGTACTGGAATTCCTGAATCGACTGCCAGCGCCACATATTGCCGTTGCCGCCGACACCGCCGTTGTCACCCTTGATCCTGGCGGGACCGATGCTGTTGCTCCATGTCGTTGTCGGCCCCTGGCCGGCCACGTACGGGTAGGCCGGCGTGCCCAGGCTCGCGTCCTCGGCCAAGGTGCAGTTGCGGTTGCCGGTGCCACCGTGGCCGGCTTGCACAAACCAGTCGAGCCCCCAGGGCGTCTCAGTTTTGTCGGTGACCTTCTTGACCAGCTTCTGCATCGAGATGGCGCCGTCCGAGCAGGTGGTGTGATTGTGGAAGTCTCCGGTCACGTACTTGCCGGGCGTTTTGCCAGCTGCAGCAGCCGTGCCGGGAACCAGGGACAGCGATGCCGAACCGATGAGGGCAAGGGCGGCCAGAGCCACCTCGCGCCGAGCGAAGTTGGTGCGCATGAAGCCTTCTCCTTTAGTGAGATTTGATGGATTGAACGAACCCACTCAGGCTAAAGAGCGCTCTTGACCGCGCCGTGACAGAACCAAGGCAAGGGCAATTTACACCCCCCCTTTTCAGGGGGTGGAGCCGTCACAGGCCTGTCTTCATCGGATGCCTAGACTCAGCACGCAATGTCCACCACGGGCCGACAGTAACCGGCCGCGAGTCCCCTCATCCAGGAGAAATTCAATGAAGCTTGCTTCGACCCTCGCCGCGACCGCGGCCTTGCTGGCCGCCGCGCCGGCCTTCGCCGCACAGACGCTGATCGATTTCGAAGGGGTCGGCAGCTTTGCGTCGATCGCCGAGTACTACAACGGCGGCACCGACAGCGCCGGCAACACGGGAAGCCAGCTCGGCGTCGCGTTCAGCGGCGCGGCACTGGCACTCAGCAATGACGAGCTGGGCCCCTACTTCTCGAACGCGCCAAGCGCCGGCAGCGTGATGTTCGCCACCGATGCAAGCGCATTGCTGAATGTCGCCAAGGGCTTCACCGGCGAAATCTCGTTCTACTACTCGGCCGCCAGCTCCGCGCTCGACGTGGTCACCATTTACAGCGGCCTTGATGGCAGCGGTGCCGTGCTCGGCGAGGTGAGCCTGAGCCGCAATGCCCAACTGGGCGGCTGCAGCGACTCGGCCTTTTGCAACTGGCAGCGCCTCTCGCTGTCCTTCAACGGCACCGGCCAGTCGATCTCCTTCGGCGGCAACTACGGCAACGTGGCCTTTGACAATGTCACCATCAGCGCGGTGCCCGAGCCGCAGAGCGCTGCCATGCTGGCCTTGGGCCTGATCGGCCTGACCACGTTCTTGCGCCGCCAACGCAAGGGTTGATGGCAGATCAAGTCCCAGGCAGGCCGAGCTTGGCCGCCAGGATTTCCAGCCGCTCACCCGAGCGGCTTTTTACTGGGCGGTCAGCAGGAGTGACGGCGGCGTCGACGCGCCCTTCCCTGGCCCTATTCACCAAAGGCAGCGAATGAAACGCTTGACGATGTCGCTCGACGAAGAGCTGGCTCAGGCCTTCGAAGCGCTGGTCCAGGAGCGTGGCTATGAGAACCGCTCGGAGGCCTTCCGCGACCTGCTGCGGCACGACCTGCGTGAGGCCCACCGTATCGAGCAACCGGATGGGCAGTGCGTCGCGATCCTGAGCTACCTGTACAAGCATCACCAGCGCCAGCTGGCCATGCGGCTCAACGAGATGCAGCACGAACATCATGAGCTGACCGTGGCCACGACGCATGCCCACCTCGACCATGACCATTGCATCGAAACGATGATCCTGCGCGGCCGCATCGATGCCGTTCAGAGCTTCGCCAAGCACATCATCACGCAAGCCGGGGTCAGTCACGGACAGCTTCATTTGATCCCGGTCGTCGTGCACCACGCGCACGGCCATGCGCACATCGAGCCCGCAACGGCGCGCACACAGCGGGTTTGATCGAAGGGACGTAAGACGTTTTCTGCTTGTGTCACACGGCGGTCGCCCGACCTGCCTAAGCTGACCCAATCAGCTGAAGAGCATCAACCGCCCGACCCATGCACGAGTCCATAGAAATGAGCATCAACAGCGGTTTGAAGGTCCGTGCATCCTCACGCCACATCGTCGCCCAGGCCGCCGTGCTGACTTGCCTGTGCATCACAGCGCAGGCAGCATATTCGCAGCAGCAAAGCCCGCAAGGCCTGGCGCCGGTCGTACCGTCCGAGCAGAGCCCTGACCCGATCGTGGCCGCGGCCCAGCAACTGGACAAGGTGGAGGTCAAAGGACGTCACTACGACAACGCCGTGGGCAGCTCGGACGCGGCCTCGCAAGGTGTGATCCGCGCCGAGTTGCTGAAGAACCGACCCGCATTGCGACCGGGTGAAATTCTGGAGTTCGTGCCCGGTCTGATCGTGACCCAGCACTCCGGTGACGGCAAGGCCAACCAGTACTTCTTGCGCGGCTTCAATCTGGACCACGGCACCGACTTCGCGACCAGTGTGAACGGGCTGCCGGTCAACATGCCAACCAACGGCCACGGTCAGGGCTATGCGGACCTGAACTTTCTGATGCCCGAACTGGTCGATCGCATCGAATACCGCAAGGGGCCCTACTTCGCGAGCAACGGCGACTTCGGCTCGGCCGGCTCGGCCGACATTCGCTACCGGACCCGCGTCGATGCGCCTTTTGTCGCATTGACGCTCGGCGAGAACGGATTCCGTCGCGGCCTGGCCGCCGGATCCACCGACGTCGCCGAAAGCATCCAACTGCTCGGCGCCATCGAGCTGCAGCGCAATGACGGCCCCTGGACCGTCCCTGAAGGCCTGCGCAAGAACAACGCCCTGCTCACCCTCAGCGGCGGCACGGTGGCGCGGGGGTGGAGCGCGAGCCTGATGGGCTACGACGCGCACTGGACCTCGACCGACCAGATCCCGCAGCGCCTGATCGCGGCCGGTAGTTCGCAGGGCCGGCCCTTCGGCCGCCTCGATTCACTCGACCCCACAGGTGGCGGGCGGACCCAGAGAAACAGCCTCTCGGGCGAATGGCATGGCAGCTCTGCCGATGGCGCGAGCACCCGCGTCTCGGCCTATGCCATCGACTACAAGCTCGAGCTTTTCTCCAATTTCACCTATGCGCTGGACCGGCCCGCCGACGGTGACCAGTTCTCCCAGCAGGACAAGCGACAGGTCTACGGCTTCAGCGCCAGCCATGCGATGAACCACACGATTGGCGCCCTGCAGGCACGCAGCGAGGTGGGTTTGCAGCTGCGCCAGGACCGCATCCGGGTCGGCCTGTTCGACACGGTCAGGCGCCAGCAGGTCGGCGTGACACGCGACGACAAGGTCAACGAGCGGCTGTCCAGTGTCTACGGGCAGACCTCGCTGGAACTCACACCGTGGTTGCGCAGCATCCTCGGTCTGCGTGCGGACGATGTGCGATTCTCGGTCAACAGCCTGTCGAATCCACTCAACTCCGGCAACAGTCACGACAGCCTGGTCTCGCCCAAGCTGAGCCTGGTGTTGGGCCCCTGGGCCAAGACGGAGTTCTTCTTCAACGCCGGCCGGGGCTTTCACAGCAACGATGCCCGGGGAACGACTGCCACGATCGACCCAAAGACCGGCGACGCGGTCGACAAGGTACCCGGCCTTGTCGCTTCGCGCGGCTTGGAGCTGGGCGCACGGACCGAATGGATTCCAGGCCTGCAAAGTTCCTGGGCCCTGTGGAAGCTCGACTTCGACTCGGAGCTGGTCTACGTGGGCGACGCAGGTGTCACTGAACCCAACCGCCCAAGCACCCGGCGCGGCGTCGAATGGAACAACCGCTGGATTCCCCTGCCCTGGCTGCTGGTCGACGCCGATCTGGCCTGGACCCATGCCCGCTTTTCCGATGCCGACCCCGCTGGCAAGCGCATACCGAACGCGGTGGACAAGGTGGCCTCGGTCGCCGTGACCGCCAACGAACTGGGGCCCTGGTCGGCCAGCCTCCAGTGGCGCTATCTGGGCAAGGGTGCGCTGATCGAAGACAACAGCGTGCGCTCCCATGGCTCGCTCACGACCAATCTGCGACTGAGCCGCAAAATGGGACGCAACGCCGAGCTGACCCTGGATGTGTTCAATCTGCTGGACCGCAAGGTGAATGACATCGAGTACTACTACGAGTCACAGCTGCCCGGCGAAAGCGCACCGGTTGCGGATCTGCACGTGCATCCGGCCGAGCCGCGAAGCTTCAGGGTGACGATGCGCGTCGGGTTCTGAACAAGGGATCGTCGACTGCGGTTCGCGATAGTCTGCCTCAGTCTGGTGCGACACGCAGGCAGCGCGGCCCGGCCCTACTCGGAGGCGCTGCTGCGCAACCACGAGCAGGAATGCCCCACCAGCTTCGCGCATGGTCACCTCCGTGCAAGGACGCCACCGCTCGCGCAAAGCACGTGTTGTCGCCTCTCATGAATGCCCGCTGATCCGCAGGTCGCCAAGAGTGCCCGTGCCCGCCAAGCTGATCGATGTTGAGCTGTAGCGCTTCGTCTCGGCCACGGGCTCAGGCACGGAAACGCCTCGGCTCCAACGCCACTTGGTCATGCCCGTGGCTGGCCAGCCATGCAAGCGCCTCCTGGATGTGGTCGCCAGTGTCCTGAGCCAAACCAT
>Ga0187843_10002563_pt1 | contig 10925 bp, 12 predicted proteins | sample SpaLakP09_SKY_43_FD_134516 | JGI IMG/M metagenome (GOLD analysis project Ga0187843, IMG submission 134516) | Oligotrophic lake water microbial communities from Sparkling Lake, Wisconsin, USA - SP09_SKY_43 | ecosystem: Environmental > Aquatic > Freshwater > Lake | place: USA: Sparkling Lake... | reverse complement strand
TGGGGCGGGGTGAACGTCACCCTGGGCCTGCCCATCGTGCGCACCTCGCCAGACCATGGCACAGGGTTCGACATTGCTGGACGCGGCCTGGCCCGAGCCGATAGCCTGATCGCCGCCATCCGGCTGGCCGACCAGATCGCCGCTCGCCGCGCGGCCCAGACTTTCGCTTAAGACTCTCTTTTTTCGAGACGTGAAGACCATGAGCCTGGCCGATATGCCGCCGCTGCGCGACGCCCTGGAGCGTCACGATCTGCTGGCCCGAAAAAGCTTTGGGCAGCATTTCCTGCTCGACCTGAACATCACCCGCAAGATCGCGCGACTGGCCGGGATCGGCCCGGATGACGTGGTGGTCGAGGTCGGCCCAGGGCCCGGCGGTCTGACCAGGGCCCTGCTGGAGACCGGCGCCCGCGTCGTGGCCATCGAGATGGACACCCGGTTCATGCCGATCCTCGCCGAACTCTCAGAGGCCGCCGACCAGCGGCTGGAAGTGGTGCAGGGCGACGCCCTGAAGGTCGACGCCGCCAGGGCGGTCGGCGGGGTTCCGGCCCATGTGGTCGCCAACCTGCCCTACAATGTCGGCACCCAGCTGCTGATCAACTGGCTGACGGGCCCCTTCCGACCCCTGTCGATGACCCTGATGTTCCAGAAGGAAGTTGCCGAGCGCATCGCCGCCGGCGTCAACGACGACGCCTATGGCCGGCTGGCCGTGATTTCGCAAACGGTGTGCGAGGCCAAGGTGATCATGGACCTGCCGGCCCGTGCCTTCACCCCGCCGCCCAAGGTCAATTCGGCTGTCGTGCGGCTGATACCCCGCGCCGTGATCCCGCCGAACGACGAGCTTTCAGCCCTGGAACGCGTCACCGCCGCCGCCTTTGGTCAGCGTCGCAAGATGCTGCGCTCGAGCCTCAAGGCCATGGGCGGCGGCGACCTCTGCGAGAAAGCCGGCATCAGCCCCGATACCCGCGCCGAGAACGTTCCTATCGAGGGCTTCCTGGCGTTGGCGCGGGCGTCGTTGGGCTAGATCTCTTCCGCCAGCAGGTTCTGCACCAGATCGCCGATCCACGGGTTGCGCGAGCGCTTCTGGCGTTCGGCGTGGTAGATGTGGGCCAGGTCCGCATAGGCCTTGTCGAAGTCGTCATTGAGGATGACGTAGTCGAACTGTTCCCAGGCGGCGACCTCGTCCTTGGCGCGCGACAGACGGCGGTGGATCACCTCTTCGCTGTCCTGGCTGCGGGCGTGAAGACGGCGGCTCATCTCGGCCAGGGACGGCGGCAGGATATAGACCAGCACGCTGTCAGGCCCGGCCTGTTTGTGAACCTTCATGGCCCCCTGAAAATCGATGTCGAACAGGGCGCTCTCGCCGCGCTCCAGGGCCGACATGATCGGTGGCTTGGGGCTGCCATAGAAATTGCCATAGACCTCGGCCCATTCCAGGAAGGCGTCGGCCTCGATCATCGCCTGAAACGCTTCGCGCGTGACGAAGTGGTAGTCGCGGCCGTCATGCTCGCCCGGACGCGGGGCGCGCGTGGTGGCGCTGATCGACAGGTGCAGGTCGCCATGGTCGGCGACGAGGCGGCGGGTCAGGGAGGTCTTGCCGACGCCAGACGGCGCCACGACCATCAGCAGCAGGCCACGGTTTTTGTGGTGGGACTTATTCAACGTTCTGAACCTGTTCGCGGAACTGCTCGATCACGGCCTTCAGGTCCAGACCGATCGCGGTCAGGCTGCTGAGCGCCGATTTCGAGCAGAGAGTGTTGGATTCGCGCATGAACTCCTGAGACAGGAAATCCAGGCGACGGCCGGCGGCGGCTTCGGCGGCCAGCAGGGTGCGGGCTCCGACCACATGGCCGGCCAGGCGGTCCAGCTCCTCGCGCACATCGGCCTTGATGGCCTGGGCCGCGGCTTCCTGAACGATCCGCTCCTCGGAGGCGGCTTCGCCCAGGAGCTCGACCATGCGGCGGGCGAAGCGGTCCCTCAGCACGGCGGGCTGGCCGGCAGCCTCGACGCCGGCTTCGCGGGTCAGGCGCTCGACCGCGTCGATCTGCCCCTGAAGGACCGGTGAGAGAGCCGTGCCCTCCTCCAGTCGAGCGACCTTCAGGGCATCCAGCGCCTCGGCGACCGAGGCCGCCATGGCGGCTTCGACGGCGGCGCGGGTTTCGGCGTCGTCCTCTTCCTCGCGGGCCTCGATCACGCCCTTCAGGGCCAGCAACCCGTCGAGCGAAGGCTTGGCGACCATGCCGGTGGCCACATAGGGCGCGCCGGCCTTCAGATAGCGCTCCAGGGTCTCGACGCTGACCTGGGTCTGGCCGGCGGCCTCGCTGCGCCTGGCCTGGACGTTGACCGTCAGCTGCCCTCGCTGGAAGCGGGCCTGAGCCCCGTCCCGGGCGACACGATCCAGAGCCTCAAAGCCGGGCGGTCCACGAAAGCGGGTGTCGAGGTTGCGGCCGTTGACGCTGCGCGCCTCCACCGCCCAGGACCAGGCCCCCAGGGCGCCTTCGACCCGGGCGAAACCGGTCATCCCCGACAGCGCCACCTCAGCCTCCGGTCTTGGCGGACTTGGCCGCCCGTGACCGCTCCACCTGGCGCCAGCGCGCCACATTGGCCTCGTGTTCGGCATAGGTCCGGGCGAAGACGTGGCCGCCCGTGCCGTCGGCCACGAAATAGAACTCGTCACTGCTGGGCGGGTTGAGCACGGCGGCCAGGGCCTCGCGGCCGGGATTGGCGATGGGCGTCGGCGGCAGGCCGTCGATGTAGTAGGTGTTGTAGGGCGTCTGGCGCTGCAGTTCCGACAGCAGGATGCCGCGTCCCAGCGGCCGTCCGCGGGTCAGGCCGTAGATGATGGTCGGGTCGCTGCCCAGCCGCATGCCGGTGCGCAGGCGATTGACGAACACCGCAGCCACGCGCGGCCGCTCCGAGGCAATGCCGGTTTCCTTCTCGACGATGGAGGCCAGGGTGACGGCCTCTTCCTTGGTCGAGAACGGCAGGCCCTGCTGGCGTCCGGCCCACAGCTGGTCCAGCAGTTGGTCACGGTCATCCATCATGCGTTGCAGGACAGCCGAGCGATCCTCGCCGCGCTCGACCTGATAGGTCTCGGGCAGGATGGCACCTTCAGGCGGGGTCGGGGCCACGCCGGTCAGAACCGGCGAGCGCATCAGGATCTCGACCGCCATGTCAGAGGTCAAGCCCTCGGGGATGGTCACCTGATGGCGAACGATCCGCCCCCGACGAATGGCCTCGAGAACCTGGGCCATTGAGGCCCGGCTCTTGAACGCATATTCGCCGGCCTTGAGCGACCGCGCTGCCCCGGTGGCCTGGGCGGCGGTCATGAAGATCGATGAAGAGCGGATCACGCCGCCTCGCTCCAGGCTGGAGGCGATCTCCGGCAGGCCGGCCCCCTTGCGCAGCACCACCGAGGTGGTGTCGCCAGCCTTCGCCGCCGGACCGGGACCCTGATAGAGCCAGACAGCTCCAACGATCACGACAAGGCCCACAACGACCAGGGTCGCGCCACCCGCCAGGATCATGGCGACCAGTCGGCGACCGACGGAAGCCGACTCCAGCTTGCGGGTCGCCGGCTTGCGCGGGGGAGCGGCCTTGCGGCTCACGAGACTTTACGGAACACGACGGAGGCGTTGGTGCCGCCGAAGCCGAAGCTGTTGGACACGGCCACGTCGATCTTCATCGGCACAGCCTTGTTGGGTGCCAGATTCATCGCCACCTCGACGTCGGGATTGTCGAGGTTGATGGTCGGCGGCGCGATCTGGTCGCGGATGGCCAGTACCGAGAAGATCCCCTCGATGGCACCGGCCGCGCCCAGCAGGTGACCGGTCATCGACTTGGTCGAGGACATCACCACGTTGGCGGCGTGGTCGCCCAGGAAGCGCTCGACGGCCTTGGCCTCGATGCCATCGGCCATGGTCGAGGTGCCGTGGGCGTTGACATAGTCGATGTCGGACGGCAGCAGACCCGCGTCCTTCACGGCCGCCGACAGGGCCCGGAAGCCGCCGTCGCCGTCTTCGGAAGGCGCGGTGATGTGATAGGCGTCGCCCGACAGGCCATAGCCGACGACCTCGGCATAGATCTTGGCACCGCGGGCCTTGGCATGCTCGTATTCTTCCAGAACCAGGGCGCCGGCGCCCTCGCCCATCACGAAGCCGTCGCGGTCCTTGTCATAGGGGCGCGAGGCCTTTTCCGGGGTGTCGTTCCAGTCAGTCGAGACGGCGCGGCAGGCGATGAAGCCGGCAATGCCGACCTTGCAGACCGCCGCCTCGGCCCCGCCGGCCACCATCACGTCGGCGTCGCCGTACTTGATCATGCGGGCCGCGTCGCCGATGGCGTGGGCGCCGGTGGCGCAGGCAGTGACCACCGAATGGTTGGGGCCCTTGAAACCGTAACGGATCGAAACCTGGCCGGAAATCAGGTTGATCAGGGCCGAAGAGATGAAGAACGGGCTGACCTTGCGCGGACCGCGGGCCTCGAGTTCGAGCGCCGTGTCGGCGATGGTGGACAGCCCGCCGATGCCCGAGCCCATGATCACGCCGGTGCGGTACCTGTCTTCCTCGGTTTCCGGGACCCAGCCCGAATCCTTCACGGCCTCGTCGGCGGCAGCGATGCCGTAGAGGATGAAGTCGTCCACACGCTTCTGGTCGCGCGGGCTCATGGTCAGGTCGGGATTGAACGCGCCCTCGACATCGGGGCCGCCGCCGCCGCGCCCATCGACGCGCGGCACTTCGCAAGCCACCTTGCAGGCATAGTCTGTAGGGTCGAAGGCCGAGATGCGGTTCGCACCCGACTTTCCGGCCAGGATGTTCTTCCACGACACTTCCACGCCATGGCCCAGAGGGGTCAGCAGACCCAGCCCGGTTACGACAACTCTACGCATGGATCACTCCCAACCTTCTCGCGCGCCGCTGGACAGGACGGGCGAGCCCGTCGGTCCGCGCGGCGCGAATCCTGGCCACATACGAAAACCGCCGCGCGCACGATAGCAAGAGCTCGTGCGGCGCGGCGGTGATAGTCCTGTTCGCGTCAGACAGCGAACCCGGAGCCCTTAGGCCCCGGTCTTTTCCGTGATGAACTTCACGGCGTCGCCAACCGTCTGGATATGTTCAGCGGCGTCGTCGGGAATTTCGATGTCGAACTCTTCTTCGAACGCCATCACCAGCTCGACGTTGTCGAGGCTGTCGGCGCCCAGGTCATCGATGAAGCTGGCCTTCTCGGTGACCTTCTCGGGATCGGCATCCAGGTGCTCGATGACGATCTTACGCACGCGCTCGAGAATGTCGGACATTCTGTTAGTCCCTCAGTTTTGAATCTGTTGTCCGCCAACGGTTTGGCCGAAGCCTCTCCATTGACGGGAATTGTCGGCCTCCGCCTATCACGTTCCTTTTCGGGTGACCAGCGGGTCCCCCGTCAAGAAACATGGCGGGGCTAGATCATGGCCATACCGCCGTTCACGTGCAAGGTCTGACCGGTCACATAGGCGCCCTGGTCACTGGCCAGGTAGACGCAGGCCGCGGCAATATCGCTCCCTTTGCCCAGACGACCCGCCGGGATGCCCGACAGGATCCCGGCCTTCTGGGCGTCGGTCAGGGCGTCGGTCATGGGGCTGGCGATGAAGCCCGGTGCCACGCAGTTGACCGTGACGTTGCGGCTGGCCAGTTCCTGGGCCAAGGCCTTGGAAAAGCCGATCATTCCGGCCTTGGAGGCCGCATAATTGGTCTGGCCGGCATTGCCGGTGACCCCCACCACCGAGGTGATGCCGATGATGCGCCCCGAGCGACGCTTCATCATGCCTTTGGCGGCCGCGCGGGCGAGGCGGAAATAGCCTTCCAGGTTCACCTTGATGACGGTGTCCCAGTCCTCATCCTTCATCCGGACGATCAGTCCGTCGCGCGTGATGCCGGCATTGGCGATCACGATATCCAGTGGCGCGCCGGCGGCTTCCTCGGCCCTGGCGACCAGACCATCAACCGCGGCGGCGTCTGAAAGATTGGCCGCGACGGTCGAAACGCGCTCGCCGAACTGAGTCGCCAGCTCGGCGAGGGCTGATTCGCGGGTGCCAGACAGCACGACATGGGCACCCTGCGCATGCAGCGCCTTGGCAATGGCGCCGCCGATACCGCCTGTGGCACCGGTGACGAGGGCGGTCTTGCCTGTGAGATCGAACATGGTTTGGGTCTCCCAATCCAGATTTGTCATCCCGGCCGAAGAGCCGGGACCGCCGGACACGCCGGCGCTTGTTGCGATCCCGGCTCTGCGTGCTCCGCACTTGGCCGGGATGACAGATTCTAGAGCGACTTGGCGAAGGCTTCGAGGTCGGCCGGGCTGTTCAGGGGCGTCGCCTCTGCATCCGGCGCGATGCGCTTGGCCATGCCCGACAGCACCTTGCCGGCCCCGGCTTCGGCGAAGCGGGTGACGCCGCCCTCGCCCGCCAGCCAGATCATGCTTTCGCGCCAGCGGACGCGACCGGTTACCTGCTCGACCAGAAGGCCGCGAATGACGTCGGGATCATGCACCGGACCGGCGATGATGTTGGCCACCAGCGGCGAGCGGGGCGAGATGATCGTCGTGTTGGCGAGCGCTTCCGCCATCTCGTCGGCGGCGGGCTGCATCAGCGGGCAATGAAAGGGCGCCGAGACGTTCAGCGGAATGGCGCGCGCGCCCAGTTCCTTGGCCTTCTCGATGGCCTTGTCGACGGCAGCCTTTTCGCCGGAGATCACGACATTGCCGTTGTTGTTGTCGTTGGCCACGACGCAAACCCCGACCTCCGCACCCGCCGCAGCAGCGGCCTCGGCCAGGGCCAGGTCGGTCTTGGGTCCGATCAGCGAGGCCATGGCGCCTTCGCCCACCGGCACGGCGCGCTGCATGGCCAGGCCGCGCAGCTTCAGCAGGCGGGCGGTGTCAGCCAGGGTGATCGCGCCGGCGGCGGCCAGGGCCGAGTATTCGCCCAGGCTATGACCGGCGACGAAGGCGGCGCGGTCGATGCCGATTCCGAATTCCTTTTCCAGCACGCGGGATACGGCCAGGCTGACGGCCATCAGGGCGGGCTGGGCGTTCTCGGTCAGGGTCAGGTCGCTTTCGGGACCTTCCTTCATCAGCGAAAAAAGCTTCTGGCCCAGGGCGTCGTCGACCTCCTGGAAAACCTCCCGCGCGGCGGCGAACGCCTGGGCGAGGTCGGCGCCCATGCCGACAGACTGGCTACCTTGGCCGGGGAAGATGAAGGCGATGCTCATGGAAGCCCGCTCCGTTGCTGGAGATTCACGTCGTTCTTGGGGGCGGAGGGTTAGGCCAAAGGTCGGCAGGCGGCAAGGTGGGCCGCTGGCCTTCCGCTCTGACCGGGGCCATGGCTTGCTTTCCTGGAGCGGGCGTCCAGATTGCGATCTGCCCCGTAACTGGGCGGAAGAACCCCCAGGAGCCCAACATGAACCGCCTGACCGCCGGCCTCGCGGCCCTCGCCGTGCTCGCCGCCACGCCCGCCTTCGCCGCACTGAAACCCGGGGACAAGGCGCCTGACTTCACGGCGCCCGGTGCCCTGGCCGGCAAGGATTTCAGCTTCAGCCTCTCCAAGGCCCTGAAGAAGGGCCCTGTGGTGCTCTACTTCTTCCCCGCCGCCTATACGGCCGGCTGCACGGCCGAGGCCCACGAATTTGCCGAAGCCACGCCGGACTTCGAAAAACTCGGGGCCACCGTGGTCGGCGTGACGGCCGGCAATGTCGACAAGATCAAGGACTTCTCCAAGGAGCACTGCCGCGACAAGTTTGCCGTGGCCGCCGCCAGCAAGGAGATGATCAAGGCCTATGACGTGGGTATGGCTATGAAGCCCGAGTGGTCCAACCGCACGTCGTATGTGATCGCGCCCGACGGCAAGATCCTGATGGCCCATACCGACGGCAATTTCGTCGGCCACGTCACCAGGACCATGGACGCGGTAAAGGCCTACAAGGCGGGGAAATAGGTTCGGCGAGACCTTTTTGCTTTCGACCAGCCTCGCGACTTGATGAACGCGCGGCATATGAGAACCATGGGTCATGATTGATCCTTCTCACCTCGAGGCCTCGGTTCGCGGGATCGCCATTGGCGGTTTCGCGGCCGCGGGTCTGGCCCTGGCGGCAACGCCGCGCCCAAGCCCGACCCGCTGGCTGGGCGCGATCTTCTTCGTCTGCGCTATCGCCCACGTCATCACCGGCTGGCGGCCCGAGCCCCCGAGGTTCGATCCGCTGTGGGCGGCGTCGGTCGCCGGAACTGGCCTGTTCTGGATGTTCGCCCTCGACCTTCTCGAAGATGCGCCTCACCCCCCAGCCTGGCGATGGGCTGCGCCGGGCGGCGCCCTGTTGTTCTGGTTAGCCGCCCAGGTCGCGCCCCGCGCCTGGTGCGAGGCCATCTGGGGCGGCTACGTCGCCTGTCAGATCCTGCTGGTCGCGCACCTGTTGCTGGTGGCGTGGCGCGGCTGGCGCGGCGATCTGGTGGCCCAGCGCCGGCGGCTGCGCCCCCTGCTGGCGGCAGCCGCCTGCGGCTATGTCCTAGTGGTCGCCGCCAAGGACATGGGCTTGTTATCTTTCCTTACCGCAGGAACCATAGCACTGGTCGAGGCCAGCGCCCTGGCCATCCTGGCGCTGGGCACGACCCTGGCGCTCCTGCGCGCCGAACCCCAACTGGTCGAGGCTCAGACAGACGCCCTGACCGGGCCGGCGCCCGTGCCCTCGCCCATGGAGCTTGGCCCCGCCGACCGCCTGGTCCTGGCCCGGCTGCAAAAGGCCATGGACGAAACTCAGGTCTGGCGTGGCGAGGACCTGTCCATCGGCGCTCTGGCCGCCCTGGTCGGCGCGCCGGAACACCGCCTGCGCAGGTTGATCAACGGCGTGCTGGGCCACCGCAACTTCGCCGACTACGTCAATCGGCGGCGGATCGAGGCCGCCCGGCAGGCTCTCGCTGACCCCGAACAGGCCCTCAAACCGGTTTCGGCCATCGCCTATGAACTGGGCTTCGCCTCGCTGGGGCCGTTCAACCGCGCCTTCCGGGCCGAGACCGGCGCGACGCCGACCGCCTGGCGCCAGGAAAACTGCTCGAGCGTATCGCCCAGACTGCGGCTGGTCGAAACTGGTCAAGCGGCGTCGAATTCAAACAAGTCGGCCTGATTTCGGGTTTCGGCGCGACCGCCGCACAGCTGTGCGGCGAGAACGCCTCTTTCACACCGAGGAGCGCTCCATGGACGTCCAGGCCATCAAACCCTTCCTGCTCAACTGGCTGGTCGCCACCCAGGTCGATGTCACGCGATATGTCATGTTCGCGGTCGGCGTCTGGCTGCTCCTCTGGGTGGTGCTGGCACCCCTGCTGGTCACTCGGAAGATCCGCCCCGAGCGCCCGCCAGCCCTGCAGATGCTGATCGAGTTCGCCTGCTCGATCCGTTCAATCATGATCTTCTCGACCGTGGGCCTGCTGACCTTCGCCCTGTTTCGCGCCGGCTGGATGCCAGGGCCCTACATCGCGCACAGCTGGGGCCCGGTCTGGTTCTGGGCGAGCCTGATCCTGATGATCATCGGCCATGACGCCTGGTTCTACTGGACGCACCGGCTGATTCACCACCGGCGGCTTTTCCGGCGCTTTCACCGGCGCCATCACCGGTCGAACAACCCTTCGCCCTTCACCGCCTACAGCTTTGACCTGGGCGAGGCGGCGATCAACGCGCTGTTCGTGCCCCTGTGGATGCTGATCGTTCCGACCCAATGGCCGGTTGCCGGGCTGTTCATGCTGCACCAGATCGCCCGCAACACCCTGGGCCACAGCGGCTATGAGCTGTTCCCGGCCCGCAAGGACGGCAAGCCGCTGCTGCCGTGGCTGACCACGGTAACGCACCATGACCTGCATCATGCGCAGGCGGGCTATAATTACGGGCTCTACTTCACCTGGTGGGATCGCTGGATGGGCACCGAGCACCCGGACTATCTGGCGAGGTTCGCCGCCGTAACGGCGCGCAAGCGGCTGGCTACCAGTTCGCCTTCACCAGCTTGACCATGAAGCGGCTGTCCTGAACCCGCCATTCTTCATGGGTGGCGGCGGCCCGCAGGCTGACGGTGAATTCGGCGGGGATGTCGAAAGGCCGGGTCAGGCTCAGATCAACGCCCTCGTCGCCCATCGAGCCGCCGCCGACTGCGATCGAGCCGATGGACTTGCCGTCCAGGGTCAGGGCCGAGCGCACATTGGCCCGCGCGACCGGGATCTGCCCGGGGACGGCAATCACCTGGCTGGCATTCATATCCATTGAGACGCTGACAAAGTTGGCGCGCGGCAGGAGGCCGAACCCGAAGGCCTTGGACATCGATGACCGAAACCGGGCCTCGCGGTCGTTCCACGACGCGCCCAGCGCCACCGAGCGCTTGCCGATCCGCTCGGCGTCGGGCTTCTGGACGAGGTTGAGATCCAGGTCGTAGGTCGGGTTCTCAAGGGTGCCGGCGACCTTGGCGGTCAGCTTGGCCGACTCGGTGTCGCTGGACAGGTCCAGCGGCAGGGCCGCCGAATAGCCCGCAAAGCGACCGTCATTGGCCGACACCCAAAGGTCCGGCTTCTGAATCGCCTGGGCGGCGGCCGTTCCCGCCGAGATCGCGAGAAGGCCCAACACCGCGCCGGCGCGAATGACAGCGCTAGTCAACATGACGTCTGTCCTAGCACAGCCTTCCCCTCCGACAAGCTCAAGCTCGCCTCGACGAGGCAAGTTTTCGACGCATGCCGTAGCAACCTCTGCGGGACGGCCATGATCGCCGCGATAAGGAGCAAGCGTGTCGAGCTGTGTCCCCACCGGCACAGGAGGCCGAACCCAGGCCCAAGGACGCGTAACGCCCGGGCGCAACCGCAAAGCATCCTTGTCTTTCGGCACCGTCTCCTGTAATAGCGCGCGCTCTCACGGATGGCGGTCTTTTGCGCAGCCC
>Ga0187843_10002562_pt1 | contig 10933 bp, 14 predicted proteins | sample SpaLakP09_SKY_43_FD_134516 | JGI IMG/M metagenome (GOLD analysis project Ga0187843, IMG submission 134516) | Oligotrophic lake water microbial communities from Sparkling Lake, Wisconsin, USA - SP09_SKY_43 | ecosystem: Environmental > Aquatic > Freshwater > Lake | place: USA: Sparkling Lake... | reverse complement strand
CCCACAAGCCAAGCGCGAGGCGGTCAAGAAGATGGTGGAAGAACACCAACTCTCTGAACGCCGAGCATGCAGCCTTGTGGGGCTAAGCCGAGACAGTTACCGTAACCCGCCCCAGCCCGATCAGCTCACGCGTGACTTGGGCGAGCGCATCGTTGACATTGCCCACGTTCGCCGTAGGTTCGGCTACAGACGCATTCATGATCTGCTGCGCTCAGAGTTTCCTGGTGTGAATCACAAACGTGTCTACCGGCTCTACAAGAATGCCAACCTGGCGGTGCGCCGCCGCAAGAAAGTTAAGCGCCCACCAAACGAGCGTGTACCGCTTCAAATCGCACGCAAGGTCAACGATGTTTGGAGCATGGACTTTGTGTCTGACAGTTTGTCTAACGGCAGAAGAATCAAATGCCTCACTGTGGCCGATGACTTCAGCCACGAGTGCGTTGACATTGCTGTGGACTTTGGAATCTCCGGCCAATATGTCACAAGACTTTTAGATCAGGCTGCAATATTTAGGGGCTACCCAGTTGCAGTTCGCACAGATAACGGGCCAGAATTTACAAGCCGCGCTTTCTTGGCGTGGACTACTTTGAATGGCATCCGCCACATTTTGATTCAACCTGGCAGGCCCATGCAAAACGGCTACATCGAGAGTTTCAATGGAAAGTTCAGAGACGAATGCTTGAATGAGCAATGGTTTCAAAGCTTGCCACAAGCAAGAGATTGCATTGCTGAATGGCGCAAAGACTACAACGAAGTCAGGCCCCACAGCAGTCTTGGGAGGATTCCTCCCGCACAGTTCGCCCAGCAGCAGAGGATTCAAATCTTTGCCACTGATTCCAACAACAATCAATTTTTAGATTAACCTTGCAAAACCGGACTACTTCTTAATCAATGGTACGTCTCAAGGGGGCAGGTCAAAATCACTAGGAAATTGACTAGAGATTGCCTTATACAGATTATGGTACTGATTGACGGTTTTTATTAACTAGTCAGCAGTACTTAATTTGCCTATTTAGATAAATCTACCAGTTGATTAACACTGGAAACATCCAGATGCCTATATAGATATAGGTTCAAGTGAGTCGAAATTCACCACTTGCACTTCGGTATCAATTGCATCTAGACCATGCAATTAGATATCTCCTGTCCGTTCCACAGCAATCCAGATAAATCTCAAAGTAATCCAATGAAAACCAATACCATCCAACACACAAATCGTTTGAAGTCTTCTCTAGTCCGTGAGCAACTCCACAAGATGTTGTGTGACTTACCAGCAGATGAGTTCACATTCTTCCATCTATCCACCACATATCATCCATTCCAAGATAGAACTTACACCAGTAAAGACCTAAACAATTTCTTTATTAATTTTTACCTGAAGACATTGCTTCCAGAACTATTCCACACCAGAAAGTGGTCCAAGACCAAGAAACTTAACCAACCAATCGTCCTGTGTTTCCTAGATGAACACGAATCCAAACCTGTTGTTGTTAGAACTGACCATGCCAACCAACCAATCTATGCCTTTCCTGTAAGACTACATCACCACTCCATCATTGCATCCAGACCATCCACAACAGAACAGTTACAAAGTTTGGTCGGCGATAACACGATGCTCAGGTACTCAGGCAAGATGATGTCAAGTAATCTGGTGCGATGTGATGCTGACCGAATGTTCTATGCCAGCAAGATGCTGTGGAAGTATCCAGATGACTACTTGATGTTTGGATTCCAAAGGTAAAAATCACCACCAGGTCAAACTAAAAATTTCAATAATTTATTCCACCAGGAAATTCCCACGGAATCCATTTTCATCCAGACCTTGTTTGTGACCATAAATAATCGATTATCATTATTGAATGTAAGATGCATATAAATCTGTTGGAGTAATGATGCGACTCATTTGTTTTTTCCTTGGTACTGGGTTTGCCATTATTGCAGTTCAATCCATACTCAGTATTGGTACGCCAACGTTTCACCTTGATAATCTTGCTATTTCCCTATTTCTAAGTTCATTAATATTCTTCCTGCTTTACGGCAACTACAAAAATTTACTAGAAAAATTTTTTAATCAGACAACTAGTTTAATTGAATCTACCAATGATTCAAATACAGTTCCTGTCGAAATCAGTGGTGAATCTTTTTATCACGATGCCATCATAGACGTGATTGGCGAACCAACCGAAGATGGTTATGACATAACAGTAAATGGAAAATTAGTGCGTGACCCTAGTAATAAATACGATTCTAATGCTATTAAATGCTTGATTAATGGAAGACATGTTGGACACGTGAACCGAGATGATGCAGAAGATATATCTCTTTATATGGACTCGCATAACATCACAGATTTTTGGGTTTCTTGTGAAGTGACTGGTGGTTGGAGTAGAGGCAAAAATGACTCTGGTTTTTTTGGAATCACTGTTTATGTTCCATCTAAATTTGTAGATTGATTTTCTACCCTAGTTCTATGAATTAATGTGTGACCACTATTATCCATCGGGCATAAATACCTTTACCAAAAGAACACCATAACAAAGTGTTCGCTACCAACTCGCACGCAATTGATGCGAGTGACTTTTAGACACTTCCTTACATGGAGATCCATTACATGACAACAATCAATTTAGAAGAACAACCAAGAGTGCAGATACCGATTCGTATCAATCATTCACTACACGAACAGTTCACTCGCATATCGAATAGAACTTGTATTCCAAAGTCCCAACTTGCTAGATTTGCTTTGGCAACATTCCTGAACGACATAGAGACCCGAGGCGTCACAGCAGTACTTGATGAAGTGTGTCCAGTATGAACAACACCCAATCAACCACCATCACTGATATAAATTTGATGTTGCGATACCCTATTGAGTATGCCAAAGAGGCATTGATACTCTGCCGCAGACTTGAGTTTCTGAGATTAATGATTACAGATGCACCGTTATCCCAACATGATGCATTGTCAGATTGCAGAGACTTTGATGAATATGTTGAATCACTAATCAAGACTCGTCATATTTCCGTAGCATCTTATGCGTACAAACACGACTACTTCAAGTTTCGTGAGATTGCTTTGAATGAGGTATGTCCTTCAGCATCTCACCCAGAAGAAGATGATGATGCTGTTATCAGTGCTCAGATATTAAAATGAAGTACATCCAATGAGTCCTGACAAGAACAAACTAAAAGAAATGATTCAGAAGTCTGCCACCAAAGACCTTCTGTATCTCCACATCAATCCAGTTGAACCGAAGTCGCTAGAGTCTGCGTTGAAAGAGTTACAGAAGTTCGTTGGCAAGGGTGGTGCGGAGGTGGTGGTGGTGAAGAAATGATTTTATTCGTCTTTTCCTAAAATATATATATTTGTACATTTTCTAGTTAATTCGCGTTTAACTTGAAGCATTGTTTTCTTTTCGTTTTTCTCTGAGTCAGATGCTGCCATTAAATTTATCTCAATATTGAAAATTTTTATGTTGGAGTAAAAAAAAGCAGTTGTTCTTGCATCAAGTTTTTTTTCATCAATCAGTATGGTAAGTGCATCTAAAATTGCAAAGTTCATTTTTTTTATTCTTTTATATTGGTCATCAGATTTTTTTGAATCCTCGTCTTTCAATTTGTTATAGATTACCCACTCTTCATATATTTTTTCGTATGTAGGTGAAATTGAATTTACAGTTTCACTGCATTCAGCAAATCCGTCATTTGAATTTGCCCAAGAATAGTTAAAAAACATTGATATAAATATCACTAGATATATTTTCATTTACCTACCCAGAAAAAATTTCAAATATTACTTTCATGATTTTATTTACATCTATACATAAGATTTCTTATTGGCAAATCATTGTCAATCATATATTGCTCTTTTTCTTTGATTTCAAATCCACTAGGGCAACTTTTATTCGCTTTTTCATAGCATGTTGACCAACTACCACCAATTCCTGAACATCCAACTGTTAATCCAATAGACCCATCAGACAATGTTGTTTGTTTCGGTGTCATTGTTTTACAACTAATTAAAAAAACAATTGAAAATAAAGTAACAATAAAATTTTTGTATTTTTTCAATTTTCAGTACTCCACGATTTTTTACAAAAACTAATATGAATTATTTTGAAAAATGTCATAGTTACTCCTTTGATTAATCAATTAAAAAATAATTATATTTTTTAATTCCTCTGTCTCAAAATGTAAACAATTTGAGATGGATTCAAAAAGCATTACATTTTTCGGTGGTTGCCAAGTCTCAAATGTTGTCTCACCATCCACACCCTTCCAAATCCAAATCTATCAGGGTGAGAAAAAATGTCAATTATTGGTTATAGCAGGGTTTCTTCCTGCGGTCAGATGCTTGAAGTTCAACTGGAGAAGTTGTCTTTCTGCGACATAGTCTTTCAAGAAAAACAATCTGCTCGTACTGATGAAAGAGAACAACTTCAACTCTGTCTGAATTATCTTAAAGATGGTGACAGTCTGGTCATCACTAAATTGGATCGTTTGGCGAGATCCTGTCGTGACCTGCTGAACATCATGTCTCGACTAGAAAAATTGAATGTCAAACTTGTAGTGTTGGACCAAAAAATAGACACATCCACATCAACCGGCATGCTTCTATTTACTATGCTTGGTGCCATCGCTGCGTTTGAAAATGATTTACGCAAAGACAGACAGTCGCAGGGTGTTGAACACGCAATCAAACGAGGTGTGAAGTTCGGTCGTAAATGTGTTCTTAACGATGAACAACTGATGACTATGAAGTCACGCCGACTTAATGGTGACTCTATCCACGACTTGATGAATCAGTTCAAAGTCAGTAGAGCAACTGTGTACCGATGCCTGTCTCAGGCACAACACTAACGATTCACTAGAACATTAAAAAACCCACTCGTAAGTGGGTTTTGATTGAGTTCTGTTGATTCTTACTGAACAACTTCTGGTTCATTGAAGATTGATGACTTTTTGTTCTTTCTCGGAACACGATGCTCTTTCTTGACTCTTGGTTCTTTCACACTCAACGCAAATGCAATGTGTTCTGCGTTCAGTTGGTTCTGTTTGGCGATGGAAACAATCTGTGCCAGTGCGTCAGCATTCATGCGTTGCACTTGAACCATTTCTTCCTTCTGCATTGACTCAATCATCTTGCGAAGTTTGACCAATGTTGTCCCTGTGTCACTCTGAGTCATACCGTTACCTCTGTGAGTTGTTGATGAGGGTTTGGATGGTATGAATAGGGGTAGGAATGGCAAGCGGAATTAGCATTCAGAAATAAAAAAACCGAATCAAACAAATGACTCGGTTCTAGACACCAAACATGTGGTGAAAACATGTGGTGAAAGTGATTTCTTAATTTACCGTAAGTTGTTGATTTTATTGAATAAAATACGATTTTTTAGTATCTGGCGGAACGGAGGGATTCACATCATCCGTCACACCTCAACAACTGAGAAGACCTTGGCAAATTTCCTTCAACTCGTTACCCGAATTGATACCCGCAAACTCTTATGAAGCAATTTGCGGGACTTTCAGTTTACAGCAGCTACACCAATCAAGGTCTATAAGCGCTAACAAATACGTGCACGGACAAAGACAAAACGGCCCGTAAGGGCCGGATGTGAGGTTTCACTTCTTCACTCCCCTACCGCAGCATCAAGGAACCTAGATGCACTGAAGTTCGGGTTGCAGGCAGCTAGTCCAGTGATCAATGACTCAGCAAGAATTTGGCGCAGCTCTCGGTCTGGGATGTTGTTGCGAATTGCTTGTGCTATCAAGATGAAATGTTTGCGGCTCATGGTCAACTCCTGTTAGTGATACACATAGCCGGCACGGTGTGAATGCGGGCTCACTACAGGTATGGACGCGACATAGATGGGGTATAGGGGTACCGGGGTGGACCAAAAGAAAAAGCACCCCTAGGGGTGCTCTAGATATGACGCATAACGCAAGGTCAATTTTTAGGGAGGTGTGTATGTTCGCCACACTACAGTAAACGCAGCCTTACGCACTTGGCGGGTTTGCGCGTTGGTGAAGTCGCTTGCTTGCGTTGGCAAGATGTCACAAACAAAGACGGTGGCGTTAAAGAAGAAATTCGCTTATTGCCAGACATGACTAAAGGACGTCATGCACGTACTGTGTTTGTCAGCAGCAAACTGAAAACGGAACTCGAAGCCTATGCAACAACCGCAAAGTGTGTTGAGCGCAGCTATCCATTCTTTGCAACACAGAAAAGTATCAAAGAAGGCTTCTCAGCAAACAGTCTCACACAGACACTCGCCCTGCTCTACAAAGGCGCTGGTCTTGAAGGAGCTAGTAGCCATAGCGGTCGTCGCAGCTTTTTAACGAACTTGGCTAACAAAGGCACAGCTATCCACTTGCTGAAAACAATCGCCGGACATCGCAGCATCCAGACAACCGCCATGTACCTGTACAGCAGTCCAGCCCAGTTGAAAGCAGTTGTTGAACTTGCTTGACAAAGACCAGACACCATGTGAATCGATGTAGCGTCATTGCTTGTAAAAGCATCGACTGCTAGACAACTGTGACGACTGAGAATATTTACTGAGCAAGCCTAGGCTATTGCGAACAATTCGTAAGTATCTCTGACCTTCCGGGGTTAATGAGAATTCTGTGCCATTAAACATTGATTTCTGCAGAATCTGCTCCATTAATCGCATCCTATGGCTTATGGCACTGGGTGTGACACAAAGTTCTGTTGCGGCAATTTTCACATTACGCACACGCGCCAGAACTTCAAAAGTTTGTAAACAATTTATAGGAGGAATTCGATTCATACTAGTGAGCACAAAACATTAAGCTAGTTGAGCATTCAACTCAACTAACTTAACTAAGTTTATCTAACCTAATGAGCCTATAAATACTGACCCTTCAAAGCTGCAATCAATTACGAGGGACTACATTTGCGCACCAATCATCCAAGGTACTGTTTCTTCATTGCCTACACCAAGGGCTTCACTTTTAGATTTTTCACCTGAAGCGATCCTTAAAAGAAGATTGAAAATTTCAAGCCCTTTAGCCTCAAGTGTCACATGGCCATCCATCACATCACCACAGTTAAGGTCCATATCGTCCTGCATCCGTGTGAACATTTTTGTATTGGTTGCTAACTTGACTGACGGGGAAGGTTTGGCACCAAAACAAGAGCCACGGCCCGTCGTGAACGCAACCAAGTTAGCACCACTGGCGATTTGCCCGGTGGCTCCCATCGGGTCATAGCCCGGCGCATCCATAAACACTAAACCTTTGACCGCTACAGGCTCTGCGTATTTGTAAACACCGGTGAGCGCGGTTGATCCGCTCTTAGCCACGGCACCCAATGATTTCTCAAGAATAGTTGTTAAGCCACCGGCCTTGTTCCCAGGAGTTGGATTGTTGTCAATGCTCCCTTTTTCTCGGTCTGCATATTTTTCCCACCATTTGATCAAGTCCACTACTTTTTGGCCTACCTCATGCGACGAGGCTCTGCGAGTTAGCAAATGCTCGGCTCCGTAAATTTCTGGGGTCTCACTAAGGATGGCTGTCCCTCCTTGGGCTACAAGTAGGTCAACCGCAACACCTAACGCTGGATTGGCAGTAATGCCGGAATATCCATCTGATCCGCCGCACTGGAGTGCGACTGTAAGGTGAGAAGCTGAGACGGTCTCGCGAATGCACTGATTAGCAACTGGCAACATTGACTCTACAGCTTCAATAGCTCGACTAACCGTTTTTGTTGTTCCACCAACATCTTGAATCACTAGTGGTACGACCATTTTCCCAGCCTCGATGCCCTCAGACATGAACATCGCGTCCAACTGATTGGCTTCGCAACCGAGGCCGATCACAACGACACCTGCGAAGTTTGCATGACGTACAAAGCCACCAATCGTTCGACGCAACTGTTGTGCACCTTGCCCGTTATGTTCGATACAGCAACCAAAACTGTGTGTAATCGGTACTACGCCATCCACATTAGGATAGTTTTTTAAAATTTCATGCTTAGAGAAATGTTCAACAACAAGTTTGGTAACGGTTGATGAGCAATTTACTGTACTGACAACGCCAATATAGTTACGCGTTGCAACACGTCCATCTGCACGAACAAAACCTTGAAAAGTTGCTGTTTGCTTTGAAAGTGAGGGAGTTTTCGCATCCGCACCAAATGCATAGTCACGCTCAAAACTTCCCATAGACAGGTTTTGCACATGAACATGCTCGCCCGCATGAATTGATTGAGTTGCAAATCCAATAATTTGACCGTAACGCAGCACTGCCTCACCCAATGCCACGTCGGTTAAAGCAATCTTATGAGCAGCAGGAATGTCTGACATTGCAACGATGCCGAACTCATCAATAAACGTACCTAGATCAATCGTGTGACGAGCAATAGCTACGTTATCGTTGGAATGAAGTTTGATGGCAAGCGATTTTTTTTTCATTGGGATATACGGATAAGCGAAGAATTTTTAATTGGACGATGTGAATGGCGAGACAAACTGCCAACAAATGGGTGGAGTTGTCTCGCCATGACTCATAAATTAAGATGCTCGAATACTGTTGCGGCGAGCCACTTCCCCCCACAGGTTGTAGTTTGATTGTGTGAGAGTAGCTAAGCGCTCAGCCGTACCGCCACCAACAGAGTCACCATTTTTGGTGATACTGGCGACAACAGCAGGATCAGCTAGAGCAACGTTCAAACCAGCATTGGCAGTTTTCACCATATCTGCAGGCATGTTTGGTGGTCCCCACATGCCGACAAAAACTGTAACAACAAAGTCTTTAATCCCCAGCTCTGTTGCTGTCGGCACATCTGGTAAAGCTGGTAAACGACGGCTGCCAGTTACTAAGATTGGACGCAACTTTCCTGTGTTAATAAATGGAATTAAGAGTGAAGCGGCGTCCATTAGACAAGGCACTTGATTGCCGATCACATCTTGAATCGCTGGAGCACTTCCCTTGTAGGGTACCGTTACCATTTGTGGAAGACCTGTTTGCTCTCTGAAATACTCCATTGCCAAATGTGTGTTTCCACCATTGCCCGCGTTGGCGTAACTGAAACCACCTTTTGTATGTTCAGATTTAACCCATGCCATGAACTCCGTAAGATTTTTAGCGGGTACATTTGGATTAACACACAATACAAGTTGAGACTCAAGGATCAATCCGATTGGGGTGAACGCACGAGGATCAGGAGAAGGTGTGGGAAGAGTGTGCGGATTAATGGTAAAACTTGTGTTTGCCACCAATAACTTTGATCCATCCATAGTGCGCTGAACTTCAGCAGCAGCAATATTTCCTGACGCACCTGGTTTGTTATCTACAACAACTGTTTGCCCCCAAGCAGACGGAAGATTTTTGCTGACAAACCGTGCGCCAGCATCAGTCAATCCGCCTGGCGGGTACCCCACCAGTAGAGAAACAGGTTTTGTTGGCCATGCTGCAGGTTGCGCCCAAAGTGGTCCTGCGTTAATTGCACTTATTGCTGTGCATGCAGCTGAAAATTTCAAAATATCGCGTCTAGATGCCAGTTTCATATGAATGCCTTTCGTTGTGTGCTCTGTTTAAAAAATTCATCACTAACCCCTCCAAGTTCTGAAGTCTTAGAAATCTGTGTGTGCAGACCCCTTCAACCCAAGAATTTCTCGCGCTTCATCTGGCGTTGCGACATCTATATTTAATGCCTCCAAAACAGTTCGAATCCGCGTAACTTGCTCTGCACTTGATGCAGCTAAACGACCAGGACCAATCCAAAGAGAGTCCTCTAAACCGACACGAACGTTTGAGCCCATCGCGGCGCCCATCGTTGCAAGTTGAATTTGGTGACGCCCAGTACCTAGCACTGACCAGCAGAACTGGTCCCCAAATAAGCGAACCATCGTTCGATGCATGTGCATTAAGTCTTCGGGGTCAGCGCCAATCCCTCCCAAAATTCCGAAAACTGTTTGTATGAAGACGGGCGCTTTGACTAAACCACGATCCATAAAGTGACGAAGACTATTTAAGTGACTCACGTCGTAGCATTCAAATTCAAAACGCGTTCCATTTGCCGTGCCAATTTTTAAAATATTTTCAATATCTAAGAAAGTGTTTTTAAAAACGAGATTTCGACTATTTTCTAAATGGTCACGCTCCCAATCATGTTTGAGATCTTTAAAGCGATTTAGCATCGGAAACAATCCGAAGTTCATTGACCCCATATTTAAAGAGGCCAGCTCTGGTTTGAAAGTAGTTGCAGGTCGCATCCGCTCTTCAACTGTCATGTGTGGACTTCCACCGGAGGTGATGTTGATAACAGCATTGGTTGAAGCTTTGATCTTGCTTAGAAACGGGCGAAATAATTCAGGATCTTGCGAAGGTCTACCGTCTGTCGGATTACGTGCGTGCAAGTGCAAAATCGCAGCCCCAGCTTTAGCCGCCTCAATACTGGCATGCGCAATCTCATCTGCAGTTACAGGTAGATACGGGGACATGCTCGGTGTATGAATAGCGCCCGTAGGTGCGCATGTAATGATTGCTTTACTTCTTTTAGCCATGTTGTCCTCTTATTTCAATTTAAAAAACATCGAATGCTTAGTTGTTTGCTGCTTGTTGTTTGTGCGCGGCCAAGGCCATCAATCGGCGATCGCGCCATGCTGAACGTTGATTGATGTCAGAAACTGGCAATTGAGTTCGCCTTTCGGCATCTAGGCGATCAAGGGTTATGTCGTTCCAATCAAAAGCATCAGCATGACCAACAGCCTGTTTGTTTTGCTTGCCATAACGCCTCGCGTAGTCTGTGACTCCATTTGGGGCGTTCAGATCAATAGTTTCAAAAGGTCCCATGAAAGACCAACGTAGAGCAAGCCCCTCCTTCAACACCTTGTCGATGTCTTCAGCACTTGCAAAACCTTGTTCAAATAATTTGAAACACTCATCGAGGACTGCAGCTTGCACTCGAT
>Ga0187843_10002561_pt1 | contig 10938 bp, 3 predicted proteins | sample SpaLakP09_SKY_43_FD_134516 | JGI IMG/M metagenome (GOLD analysis project Ga0187843, IMG submission 134516) | Oligotrophic lake water microbial communities from Sparkling Lake, Wisconsin, USA - SP09_SKY_43 | ecosystem: Environmental > Aquatic > Freshwater > Lake | place: USA: Sparkling Lake... | reverse complement strand
CGCTGTTGAGCGCTTGCAAGTCATCGGTGGCCAGCTTGGCGATCTGGCTCGCCTGCAAGCCCGCGACCTGCGCGCTGTTGAGGGCCGCCACCTGGGCGGTGGTGAGTGCGATCAGCTGATCGCTGCCCAGCACGCCGATCTGCGCCGCGCTCAGGCCGCGCAGGCCGTTGGTGCTGATGGCCGCCAGGTCCTCGGTGCTCAGGGTGCGGATCTGATCCGTCAGGATCAGGGCGATCTGCGAGGAATTGAGGGCGCGGAACTGGTTGCTGCTCAGCGCGTTCAAGTCCTCGCTGGACAGGCTCTGGATCTGGGCCGCCGTCAGGCTGTTGACTTGCTGTGTGCCCAGCGCGGCGATCTGGTCCGAGCCCAGGGCGCGCAGCTGCTCGGAGCTGAGCGCGCGCAGTGCGGCGCTGTTGAGCGCGGCCAGGTCGTCAGTGGCCAGGCGGGCAATCTGCTCGGTGCGCAGGCCCGCGATCTGGGCGCTGTTGATGGCGGCCGCCTGCGCGGTGCTCAGGGCGATGATCTGATCGCTGCCCAGCGCTGCCAGCTGACCTGCGCTCAAACCCTTCCAGGCATTGGTGTTGAGAGCGGCCAGGTCCTCGGTGGCCAGGGCCTTGATCTGGTCGCTGCTCAGGGCGCCGAGCTGGGCCGAGTTGAGGGCGCGGAACTGAACGCTGGTCAGCGCGTTGAGGTCTTCGGTCGCCAGGCTCTGCACCTGGGCGCTGCTCAGGGCATTGACCTGGGCGGTGGTGAGCGCGGCCCATTGATCGCTGCCGAGGGCGGCCAGGCGATCGCTGGCCAGGGCCTTGATCGCATTCAGATTGAGGGCTTGCAGATCGTCGGTGGCCATGGCCGCGATCTGATCGCTGCTGAAGCCCTGGACCTGGGCGCTGTTCAGCACGGCCACCTGGGCGGTGCTGAGGGCGCGGATCTCATCCGTGCTGAGCAGGGCCAGCTGGTTGATGGGGCCGGTGCTCAGGGCCGCGATCTGGGCGGTGCTGAGGGCGGCGATCTGGTCCGAGCCCAGGGCCTGGAACTGTTCGCTGCTCAGCGCCCGGATGGCGGCGGAACTGAGGGCGCGCAAATCCTCGCTCTGCAAGGCCACCAGCTGGTCAGTGCGCAGGCCCTGGACCTGGGCGCTGTTCAGCGCCGTGAACTGGCTGCTGGCCATGGCGACGATTTGCTCGGTGCCCAGGGCGCCCAGCTGAGCGGCGCTGAGGCCGCGCAGGCCGGTGCTGCCGATGGCGGCCAGGTCTTCGCTTTGCAGGCTGCGCAGCTGGTCGCTGCCCAGGGCGGCAATCTGTGCCGAGCCGATGACGCGGAACTGGGCCGTGCTCAGGGCGTTGAGGTCCTCGCTGCCCAGGCTTTGCAGCTGGCTGGGCGTCAGAGCATTGACCTGCGCCGTGGTCAGCGCCGCCCATTGGTCGGAGCCGAGCGCGCGCAGTTGATCGCTGCTCAAGGCGCGCAGGGCGGCGCTGTTCAGGGCACGCAGGTCGTCGGTTTCCATGCGCGCGATCTGATCGCTGCGCAGGCCGGCCACCTGGGCGCTGTTCAGCGCGGCGGCCTGGCTGCTGCTCAAGGCCACGATCTGCTCGGTGCCCAGGGCGCCCAGCTGATCAGCACTCAAGCCGCGCAGGCCCAGGGTGCTGATGGCGGCCAGGTCCTCGGACTGCAGGCTGCGCATCTGATCGCTGGAGATGGCAGCGATTTGGGCCGAGTTCATGGCCCGGAACTGGGCACTGCTGAAGGCGTTCAGGTCTTCGCTGGACAGGCTCTGGATCTGCACCGAGCTGAGCGCGTTGACCTGCAAGGTGCTCAGCGCGGCCAGCTGGTCCGAGCCCATGGCGCCGAGCTGCTCGCTGTTCAGGGCCCGCAGGGCAGCGCTGTTCAGGGCTTGCAGGTCGTCGCTGGCCATCTTGGCGATCTGGCTGGCCTGCAAGCCGCTGACCTGCGCGCTGTTCAGCACGGCCACCTGGGCGGTGCTCAGCGCAATGATCTGGTCGGTGCCGAGGGCGCCGAGCTGGCCCGCACTCAGGCCGCGTAGGGCAGCGGTGCTGATGGCGGCCAGGTCTTCGCTGGCCAGGGCGCGCAGCTGGTCGGTCGTCAAGGCCGCCACCTGGGCCGAGTTGAGGGCGCGGAACTGCGCCGTGCTCAGGGCATTGAGGTCCTCGCTGGCCAGGCTCTGGATCTGCGCGCTGCTCAGGGCATTGAGCTGGCTGCTGCTCAGGGCCTGCCATTGGTCCGAGCCCAGGGCCGCCAGTTGCTCGGAGTTGAGCGCACGCAGGGCGGCCGAGTTGATGGCTTGCAAGTCGTCGGTGGCGATCTTGGCCATCTGGCTGGCTTGCAGGCCGGCCACTTGGGCGCTGTTGAGGGCGGCGGCCTGGGCCGTGCTGATGGCGATGATCTGATCCGTGCCCAGCACGGCCAGCTGGGCCGCGCTGAAACCGCGCCAGGCGCCGGTGTGGATGGCGGCCAGGTCATCGGTGGCGAGGCTGCGCACCTGGTCGGTGCCCAGCGCGGCAATCTGCGCCGAGTTGAGGGCGCGGAATTGCGTCGTGCTCAGGGCATTGAGGTCTTCACTGCCCCAGCTTTGGATCTGGCTGCTGTTCAGCGCATTGACTTGCGCGGTGGTCAGCGCGGCGATCTGGTCCGAGCCGAGTGCGGCCAGGCGGTCGGTGGCCACGGCCTGCAGGGCGCGGGTGTTGATGGCCGAGAGGTCATCGGTCGCCAGGCTGGCGAATTGATCGCTGCTGAAGCCGCCGATCTGGGCGCTGCCCAGGGCGCCGATCTGGGCCGAGCTGAGGGCGCGGATCTCGTCGCTGCTGAGCACGGCCAGCTGGTTGATCGGTGAGCTGCTGAGCGCGGCGATCTGGGCCGTGCTGAGCGCGGCGATCTGCTCGGAATCCAGCGCCCGCATCTGATCGGTGCTGAGGGCGCGAATCGCGGCGGTGCTCAGGGCCCGCAGATCCTCGGTTTGCAGATGGCTGATCTGCTCGGTGCTCAGGGCCTGGACCTGGGCGCTGTTCAGTGCCGCGGCTTGCGTTGTGGTCAGGGCGATGATCTGGTCGCTGCTCAAGGCGCCGATCTGGCCGGCATTCAGGCCGCGCAGGCCGGCGGTGCTCAGCGCCGCCAGGTCTTCGCTTTGCAGGCTGCGGATCTGGTCGCTGGCGATCGCCGCCACCTGGGCCGAATTCATGGCGCGGAACTGGGCGGTGGTGAGTGCGTTCAGATCCTCGCTGGACAGGCTCTGGATCTGCACCGACGTCAGGGCATTGACCTGGGTCGAGCTCAAGGCCGCCCATTGGTCCGAGCCCAGGGCAGCGAGCTGATCGCTGCGCAGGGCGCGCAACGCTGCACTGTTGATCGCCTGCAGATCGTCGGTGGCGATCTTGGCCATTTGCTCGATGCGCAGGCCTTGCACTTGCACGCTGTTCAGCGCCGCGAATTGCTGGCTGCTGAGCGCCACGATCTGCTCGCTGCTCAGGGCGCCGAGCTGGGTCGAGTTCAGGCCGCGCCAGCCGGCGCTGCCGATGGCCACCAGGTCCTCGCTTTGCAGCGTGCGCAGCTGATCGCTGCTCAGCGCGCCGACCTGGGCAGAGTTCAGAGCCTGGAACTGCTGCGTGCTGAAGGCGTTGAGGTCCTCGCTGGACAGGGATTGCAGCTGGGCCTGCGTGAGCGCATTGACCTGCTGTGTGCCCAGGGCGGCGAGTTGATCGCTGCCCAGGCCGGCCAGCTGCTCGGTACTGAGGCCGCGCAGGGCGCCGCTGTTGAGTGCTCGCAAATCATCGGTGGCCAGCTTGCCCATCTGGGCTGCGCTCAGGGACTGGACCTGGGCGCTGTTGAGCACCGCGTACTGCTGGGTGCCCAGGCCGATCAGCTGATCGCTGCTCAGGGCCGCCAGCTGGCCAGCATTGAGGCCGCGCAGGGCGGCAGTGTTGAGGGCGGCGAGGTCGGAGACATCGAGCGCCTGCACCTGATCGCTGCCCATGGCCGCGACCTGGCTGGAATTCATGGCCGCAAACTGGCCGGAGCTGAAATCCTTGAGCGAGCTGCCCAGGCCCTGGATCTGCACGCTGCTCAGGGCCGCCACCTGCTGGGTGCTCAAGGCCTGTTGCGAGTCGGAGCTGAGGTTGCCCAGTTGTTCAGTGCTGAGCGCGCGGATGGCGGCCGTGCTCATGGCGCGCAGGTCCTCCGTCTCCATGGCCTGCACGCGCAGGCCGGCGATCTGGCTGCTGCTCAGCGCTGCAGCCTGGGCCGTGGTCAGGGCGGCGACCTTGCTGCCCGTGCCCAGGCTGTCGAGCTGGGCCGAGCTCAGGCCGCGCAAGCCGGTGGTGCCGATGGCGGCCCAGTCCTCGGTGCCGAGGCTGGCGATCTGGTCGGTTAGCAGGGCGGCAGTCTGGGCCGAGCTGATGGCCTGCCACTGCGTGGCCGTCAGGGCATTGAGGTGTTCGCTGTCCAGGCTGCGGATCTGGGCCGAGGTGAGGGCATTGAGCTGGGCCGTGCCCAGGGCTGCCATCTGGTCGGAGCCCAGTGCCGCCAGCTGCTCGCTGCTGAGCGCGCGCAGGGCGCCGCTCTGGATGGCGCGCAGGTCTTCGGTCTGCAGGGCGGCGATCTGGTCGCTGCGCAGGCCGCCGATCTGGGCGCTGTTGAGCACTGCCATCTGGGCGGTGGTGAAGGCGCGAATCTCGTCGGTGCTGAGCGCCGCCAACTGGTTCACCGGTGCGCTGGCCATGGCGCTGAGCTGGGCCGTGCCGAGCACGGAGATCTGGTCGGAGCCGAGGGCGGCGATCTGCTCACTGCTGAGCGAGCGGATCACGGCGGTGCTGAGCGCGCGCAGATCCTCGCTTTGCAAGGCGGCGATCTGCTCGGTGCGCAGGCCCTGGGCCTGCACGCTGTTCAGGGCCGCGAACTGCTGGCTGCCCATGGCCACGATCTGCTCGGTGCCCAGGGCCGAGAGCTGCTCGGCGCGCAGGCCGCGCAGGCCGGCGCTGCTGAGCGCGGCCAGATCCTCGGTGCTCAGCGTGCGCATCTGATCGCTGCTGATGGCCGAGAGCTGGGCCGAGTTCAGGGCCCGGAACTGGGCGCTGCTGAAGGCATTGAGGTCATCGCTGGACAGGCTCTGGATCTGCGCCGCGGTCAACGCATTGACCTGTGCCGTGCCCAGCGCGGCCAGCTGGTCCGAGCCCAAGGCCGCCAGCTGCTCGCTGCTGAGGGCGCGCAGGGCGGCGCTGTTCAGGGCGGCCAGGTCATCGGTGGCGAGCTTGGCGATCTGTTCGGTGCTGAGCCCCGCCACCTGGGCGCTGTTCAGTGCCGCGGCCTGGTTGGTGCTCAGGGCGATGATCTGATCGCTGCTCAATGCGCCGAGCTGGCCGGCGCTCAGCCCGCGCAAGGCGGCGGTGTTGAGGGCGGCCAGGTCCTCAGTGTCCAAGCTGCGGATCTGTTCGCTGCGCAGGGCCGCCACCTGGGCGGAATTGAGCGCGCCAAACTGGCGGCTGCTCAGCGCATTGAGTTCCTCACTGGCCAGGCTGGCGAGTTGGCTGCCGCTGAGGGCGGCGACCTGGGCGGTGCCCAGGGCCTGCCACTGATCGGAGCCCAGCGCCGTCAGCTGCTCAGTGCTCAGCGCGCGCAGGGCGGCGCTGTTCAGGGCTTGCAGATCGTCCGTCGCCATCTTGGCGATCTGCTCGGTTTTCAAGCCGCCGACCTGGCTGCTGTTGAGCGAGGCCACTTGCTGCGTGCTCAGAGCGACGATCTGGTCGCTGCCCAACTGGCCCAGCTGGCTGGCGCTGAGGCCGCGCAGGCCGGCGCTGCTGATGGCGACCAGGTCTTCGGTGCTGAGGCTGCGCAGCTGGTCGCTGCCCAGGGCTGCAATCTGGCTGGATTGCAGGGCGCGCATCTGTGCGCTGGTGAGCGCGTTCAGATCCTCGCTGAGCAAGCCCTGGATTTGCGTACTGCTCAGCGCGGCCACCTGCTGGGTGCCCAGAGCGCCGATCTGATCGGAGTCGAGCGCGGCGAGCTTGTCGGTGCTGAGGGCGCGCAGCGCGCTGCTGCTGAGGGCGCGCAGGTCGGCGGTCTGGAAGTAGCGGATCTGCTCGCTGCTCAGGGCCGTCAGGGCAAAGCTGCCGAGCGAGGCGAACTGCCGCGTGGTCAGGGCCTGGATCTGGTCGCTGCTGAAGGCAGCCCAATCTTCGGTCGAGAAACGGCCCAGCGTGCGGGTGGTCAGGCCCGCGATCTGGGTGGTCGACAAATGGGTGATCAGGGTGCTCATCAGTGGCTCGCTCGGGCAGGCGGTGGCCGCAGGCGCTCATGCGCGCACGGCAGCACCGACCCGACCTCCTCGGGGGTGTTCAGTGGTCCGACCCGGCAACTCCTGTGAAACCTTGAGGCAGCGCGACGCAGCAGCGGCGGGTTCGGTGCCGCGCTGCGAAGCTCCAGAACGTTCGAATGGCAGCGCGCAGCCCCTGCGGGCAGGGGCTGGATGCGCTCAATTCGATCGTCAGGGGGCGAAAACCATGCTTTCTCCGTGCATGAGTTCTCGAATCCCGTGCTAGCGCTTTCGACGCCGTCGGCCCGGACTTGAGCCCGCAGCTCGGGGGTGTCCCCGTTTGCTGGCGTGTTCGCGCGGGTGAGAGCGGCTGAGTGGCGCATGGCGGGCTGCTTCAGGTGTCAGTGGAAAGAGGCGGTTCGGTCGGTGTCCAACGAATCGGTTTTTTTGTGGATGTGAAAAAAAGCCTCAAGTTCTTCGAGGCTCTACCGATGTTAGAAAGTGGCGCGAAAAACGAAGGTCGCATAAGGGGGCGCATTGCTCGCTTGTTTGGCGCGCTGTGCGCTCTGCGTCTTCGATGTAATGGCAGGGCCGCAAGCTGCGGTGAGACCGCCGCGCGCCATGCACATCACCACCCTGATCCCGGCCTACAAAACCAAATACCTGCAAGAGCTGCTGGCCGGCTTGATGACCCAGACCCGCAAGCCGGATCGGATCGTCGTCTCCGACGACAGCCCCGGCGGTGAGTTCACGCAGCAGCTGCTGTCCCCGCGCTATGCCAACTGGGTGGCCACGCTGCCGCTGGAGCTGCATGTCGGCCGCCGTGCCGGCGCCTACGAGAACTTCAAGAACCTGGTGCGGCTCTGGGCGGGCCGCAGCGAGCTCTTCCACATCCTGCTGGACGACGACGTCATCTTTCCGGACTTCTACGCCCAGCATCTGCAGACCCACCAGATGGCCGAGCTGTCCTGCAGCATCAGTGCCCGCTGGAACGCCAACGAACGCGGCCAGCCCATCGAGGGCATGCCGGTGCCCGAGGCGATTGCCAGCTCCAACAGCCGCATCATGTCCATGGGCCCCAAGGCCATGTTCTCCAGCACGGTGCCGGGCAGCGTCAACTGGCTGGGGGAATTCTCCAACTGCGTGATCCGGGCGCGCTGCGCCGAGCTGCTGGAGCAACCGGCCTTTGGCGGCGTGTCCTACGCGGGCTTGTGGGACCTGGGTTTCTTCCTGGCCGCCAGCCTGCAGGCGCCGATCGGCTACATCCAGGACCGGCTCGGCTACTTCCGCGCTGGCGGCGAGGGCCATTCGGCTCAGCGCAACGGCCCGCACATGAAAGCCGCCTACCTCGGTTATGTGGCCTTGGCCGTCGGCGGCTGCCGCATCGGCCAGGTCACGCCGGAGCAGATGCGGATGTGTGCCACCGGCATGGCCGGCGCCCTGGTCAAGAACTATGCCGATCAGCCGGACGTGATGGCGTTTGTGCCCCTGCTCCTGGAGCTGGGTCAGGGCAGCGAGGGGGCCGAAGCGGCCTTTGTCGAAGCCTGGCATGGGTTCTTGCAATCCCACGGGTTTTGAACATGGCCTTGCAAAACCGCCTGGAACGTCTGCGCGGCCTGATCTCGCGCAACTCGCCCTTGGAGCTGGAAACCTGGGTGCGCGCCTTGCTGGTGCACTACTTCTTTCATGTGTCCGACAAGCAGCGCATCGAGATCCAGGGCCCAGGTTCGCGCAGCCTTAACTTCCTCACACCCACGGTGCTCAAGGGGGCAGGGCGCATCGTGCTCAGCACCAGCACCGTTTTTGGTGTGCCACGCTCGCCGGGCAGCTATGCCTGCAGCTATGTGGAGTCACGCACGCCCGATTCGCTGATCGAGATCGGCCCCGGCACGGTGTTCAACAACCGCCTGAACCTGATCTCGGAAGGTGCGGCCATCCGCTTTGGTGCCAACTGCCTGGTTGGCGCCGAGCTGCAAGTCATGGACAGCAATCTGCACGATCTGCGCCTGGCCCACCGCCGCGAGCCCGACCCGCGGCCGGCCGAGGTGGTGATCGGCGACGAGGTCTTCATCGGCTCGCGCGTGACCATCCTCAAAGGCGTGCGCATCGGCCGCGGCAGCGTGATCGCGGCCGGCGCCGTGCTGCAGCCGCATTTCCAGGCCCCTGAGTTGTCCATCGTGGCGGGCAATCCAGCTCGGGTGGTGGGGCGGGTGGACGAGAGGCCGGACGGAGGTGCCTGAGTTCAGGCAAGAAGGTTTGCGGCTCTTCTCAATGAGCGCAGTGCGGGTGCTAACGACGAATCTGCCGCGCTGTGAGGGGCAGCTTGTGGCACGAAGCAGCCCTTGAATCAGTTGTTGATCGGGCCGACTGGGCGCTCTGCTCCGTTCATGTCCCCCGACCCCAGCCTATGGCTGGGGTCTCCTCCTTTACTTCACTTCGCAGAGCACCCAGCCGACCCGATCCAGCGCGGCCTTGCTCCTTCGGCGAAAACGCCAAGCGGTCGCACTGACAAGGGGTGTCGGGTGAGTGCTGAAGCGAAGTAAAGGGGGAGGCCTGTGCGCAGCACAGGCCGGAGGACATGAGCGGAAGCACTCGCCCGATGCCCCTTGGCACAAGCCCAACCTTCAAGGGCTTCTCTGTGCCGGCTCCGGCCACTGGATTTGGTCGTCCGCAATCCTGCCCTCGAGCGAGGGCAGCCCCCATCAGGACTCGTCCATCAGCCTCAGCAGATAGGTGTCTTCCACGCGCTTGGCGCGCTCGACGCGGCGGCCCAGTTCGTTGACGGCCAGGTGCAGGTCGATCGAGCCCTTCTGCGCGACCATGGCTTGCAGTGACTCCGGCAGGTCATAGCCGATGGTGGAGGGCGGCAAGGCCGGGTCATGGTTCTGCTTGGACAGGCCCACATACTCCCAGCTGCCCAGCATGGAGTGGCGGCCCCAGCTGTCGCCCGGGGGCAGGGCGGTGCCGGGGTCGACCGCGCGGCAGACGATGGAAATGAAGCCGCATTCCTTGCCCGCCACATGCAGGGGGCTGTTGGACGGGTGGCGGCTGTAGAGGCAGTCGATGGGTGCGAAGTTGAAGTAGCGCAGCATATACTCCAGCAGCGGGATGCTGGGGTACCAAAAGGTGTTGGGCTCGGTCTGCAGCTTGCCGGCGGTGTTGAAGTGCATCAGGTCCGACTGCTCGTTCACCACATTGGTGGAGAGCATGAAGAGCCCGTTCTTCTTGACCAGGGGCCGGGCGCTGGCCAGCGTGTGCATGGGCGAGAACACGTGGTAGAGCACGCCCGACAGGTTCACATAATCGAACATGCCATCGGCCGCCAGCTTCTGCGAGAGCTCGTACATCAGGCCGATTTCGCGGAAGTCCCAGCTCGCACCGTAGACGCTTTGCAGCAAGGCCATTTTGTCGGCGCAGTGCGGCACGGCGTCGGCCGCGACTATGCGTTTGGCGCCCTTGCGGTGCATCAGCACCGGGATCACGCCTTCCATGGTGCCCAGGTCCAGGCAGTCCTGGCCGTGCAGATGGGCATTGCGCATCAGCATGCGCGGCATGTAGGGGAAGTCGGACGGGTAGCTGCCCGGTGCGATCAGGCCCGGGGCCAGTTCCACGGTGTAGTACCACCAGGCTTTGGCGGCCTGTTCCAGCTGCTCGCGGCTCATGCTCATGTCGGGGCGCTCCTTGCGGGGATGGGATGAAGGCGGGGCTGGCGTGCGCAGCAGCGAGCCCGGATGCCGTGCAGTTTGCACGGCAGTGCCGCCGTCAAAACCCCGGTGGAGCCGGGTGCTTGGCCCCCAGTTCGGCGCTTTGGCCGGGTCGGAGGCCGGTCAGCCGCTTTAGGCGTGTCAGGCGCCCGTGGCCGCCGCCAGGCCGTTGTCGAAATGCGCCCGCATCAGGCGTGCGGCCTCATCGGCGCGCCGGGCTTGCAGGGCCTGCATCAGCTCGCGGTGCTCGCGCAGGGAATCCTGCAAGCGGCCCTGCTTGAACAGCGAGTGGTGGCGGTTGAGCTTCATCACCCGGCGCAGGTCGGTGACGATCTGCTGGCGCCAGCGGTTGGCCTCGATCTCCAGCAGGCGCAGATGAAAGCGCTCGTTGGCGGCGAAGAAGTCGTCGCGCTCGTCCACCTGACGCTCCAGCTCATCGTGCAGGGCCTGCAGTTCGGCCAGGTCGGTGTCGCTGCCCTGGGCGGCCACGCGGGCGGCGGCATCGCTCTCGAGCAGGGCCAGCAGCTGGTAGGCCTCGCGCACATCGCGCTCGCTCATCTCGGTGACATAGGCGCCGCGGCGCAGCTTCATGGTCACCAGGCCTTCGACGGCCAGCACCTTGAGCGCTTCCCGCATCGGTGTACGGCTGATGCCCAGTTCGCCGCAGAGTTTGAGTTCGTCAATCCAGGCGCCGGGTTCCAGCTGGCGACTGAAAATTTGTTGGCGCAGATGTTCCGCCACCTCTTGATAGAGAGCGCGGTGGGCCAGTGCGTGGGCAAGCGGGAGCGCCGGAGCGGCTGTTCCGAGTGCCGGGCTGGGCTTGATCGAGCGGGGTTCGGCAGGCATGGTGGGGTGCGTCGCCGTCAGTGTAGCGTCAATTCTGAATTTATAATTATGAATGATGGTCGCGCTATGATGGAGCGTCCGCAGGAGCCAAGAGATGTCTGAATCCAAGAAGCAAGCGTTCGAATT
>Ga0187843_10002560_pt1 | contig 10939 bp, 4 predicted proteins | sample SpaLakP09_SKY_43_FD_134516 | JGI IMG/M metagenome (GOLD analysis project Ga0187843, IMG submission 134516) | Oligotrophic lake water microbial communities from Sparkling Lake, Wisconsin, USA - SP09_SKY_43 | ecosystem: Environmental > Aquatic > Freshwater > Lake | place: USA: Sparkling Lake... | reverse complement strand
GTTGCCGGCCTGCTCCGCCGCGGTGATGGCCACCACGGCGACGACAAAGATCAAACTCATGGCCGCCAGCACCGCCACGCCCTGACGGGAGTCACCGACCATGCGGCCGAACATGAAGCACAGTGCGGCCGGGATCAGGAAGATGCTCAGCATCTGCATGAAGTTGCTCAGCGGCGTCGGGTTCTCGTACGGATGCGCCGAGTTCGCATTGAAGAAGCCGCCCCCATTGGTGCCCAGCATCTTGATCGCCTCCTGCGAGGCCACCGGGCCCATCGGAAGGGTTTGCGTCTCGGTCTTGGCGTCCTCCATGACGACCTGGTCCTTGTCGTCCTTGACCGGCTGACCATCCACGCCGAGCTTGGGCGTCTGGTAGCTGGTGGCTTCCAAGGTCGTGGCGGTCTTGTAGCCGTCAAAGTTCTGGATCACGCCCTGGCCGACCAGGAAGATCGCAAACACGAAGGACAGCGGCAGCAGCACCCACAGGGTGATGCGCGTCAGATCGACCCAAAAGTTGCCGATGGTGGATTGCAGCCTGCCCGCGAAGCCACGGATCAGCGCGAACACCACCGCGATGCCGGTGGCGGCAGACAGGAAGTTCTGCACCGTCAGCGCCAGCATCTGGGTCAGGTAACTCATGGCGCTCTCGCCGCCATAGCCCTGCCAGTTGGTGTTGGAGACGAAGCTGATGGCCGTGTTGAAGGCCGAGTCAGGGGTGATCGCCCCAAAACCTTGCGGGTTCAGCGGCAGCACGTCCTGGAAACGCTGCAGTGCGTAGACCAGCAGTACGCCGATGAAGTTGAAGACCAGCAGCGCCACCGCGTAGCGCTTCCAGTGCATGCACTCATCGGGCTTGACGCCGGCAGCCTTGTAGAGCGCGCCTTCGGTCGCTGCCATCCAGCGCGGCAGACGACCGTCGGCCACCCGCTGCAAGCCCTTGGCCAGCGGCCAGGCCGCCAGCAGCAGCACAGCCATGAACAGGCCCAGATTGATCCATGCGAGTGAGTCCATCTCAGAACTCCTCGGCGCGGATCAGCGCGTAGACCAGATAGACGAACAGGCCGGCCGCAGCCAGTCCGCTGACGATGTAGAGGGCGCTCATTGCTTGCCGCCCTCCAGCTTGTGGCTGGCGGCGGCCAGGCCGAGGGCCAGTCCGAACAGCGCCAAACTCAGACCCAAAAATACCCAATCCATGTTCAAACTCAGTCTCAGTGGAGATGAGCAGAGCTTAAGAATCGCGACCTCAGCTTGTCGTAGAAGCTGCGTGGGGCCGTATCAAGATTGCGTAAAGACTGCGCTAACGGCCGGGCCGCGGGCTTGCGGCAGCTGCAACCGGGGCCGGTTTCACATCGCTGCCGCATCGTGCCGGCACCCCTCTGGCAACAGGGTCGACCGGCCATCACGGCGGCAACGCCAAAGGCCGCCGCCCGACATCGCCCCGCCCCCCTGTGCACGCTGTCTCTAAACCACCAAATTTGCCCCTACCGCTTCGTGACGTATTTGTCATCAGGCGTGTCAGCCCAGGGGCCGATCCGATTTGCATGAGGAAACCAGACGTACTCCGCGGAAGCATTTGGTCGAAAGGCGCGATAAACGGGGAATCTGTGACCACGACTGCTGCTCGCCTCCGTTCCCATGAAGAATTCCTCGCTGAACCACGCCTATCGCCTCGTCTGGAGCGACACCGCCCAGTGCTACCAGCCCGTGCCGGAGACCGCCCGCGGCCGCGGTAAGTCCAAGGGCCGCAGCACACGCGGCACCATCGCCGCCGCAGTCGCGGCCAGTCTGGTCGCTGCGGCCGGTAGCGCCTGGGCTGGGCCGACGGGCGGCACGGTCAGTGCGGGCAGCGGCAACATCCGCAAGGACGGCAACACCACCACCATCACCCAGAACAGTCAGAACCTGGCCATCAACTGGGCCACCTTCAGCATCGGCGCCAGCGAAACCGTCAACTTCGTGCAGCCCGGCACCAGCGCGATCGCGCTCAATCGCGTCACCGGCAATGAAAGCTCGGTGATCAACGGCGCCTTGAACGCCAACGGCCAGGTCTGGCTGCTGAATGCCAACGGCGTACTCTTCGGCAAGACGGCCAGCGTCAATGTGGGCGGCCTGGTGGCATCCACGCTGGCCTTGAGCGATGCCGACTTCATGAACGGCAATGCACGCTTCACGGCCGACGGCAGCCAGGGCAGCGTGATCAACCAGGGCAGCCTGACCGGCGGATATGTGGCCCTGCTGGGCAAGCAGGTCAGCAACAGCGGCAGCATCAGCACCACCGGAGGGACAAGCGCGCTGGCTGCAGGCGACGCCGTCACGCTGAGCTTCACCGGCAACAAGCTGCTGTCCGTTCAAGTGGATGCCGGCACCTACAAGGCCCTGGCCGAGAACAGCGGCCTGATCCAGGCCGACGATGGCACCGTGCTGCTGAGCGCCACCGCCAAGGATGCGCTGCTGGACACAGTGGTCAACAACACCGGCGTGATCCAGGCGCGGGGCATCAGCACCGATGGCGGGCGCATCGTGCTGCTGGGCGGCTTCAACGGCGGCACGCTGACGGTAGACGGCACCCTGGATGCATCGTCACGCACGCATGACGGCGGGTTCATCGAAACCAGCGGGGCGCATGTGCAGATTGCTGATAACGCCCACATCACCACCTTGTCCGCCACCGGCAAGACCGGCACCTGGCTGGTCGACCCCACCGACTTCACCATCGCCTCCGGCTCAGGCGCCCGCACGAGCTCAGGCATCGGCGCCAGCACCCTGAACAACCTGCTGGCCAGCAACAATGTCACCCTGGAAACCGCCGCCAGCGGCTCCGACAGCGGCGACATCAACGTCAACGCCGCCGTCAACTGGAGTGCCAACACCACGCTGACGTTGACCGCGGCCAACAACATCTACATCAATGCGCCCGTCACCGCCACGGGCGCCAGCGCCGGGCTGGCACTGAACCACGGCGGCGCGTACAACATCGCCGCCCCAGTCACCCTGAGCGGAGCCAGCGCCAGCCTCAGCCTGAACGGCCAGGCATACACGCTCGTGCATTCGATGAGCCAGCTCGACGGCCTGGACGGCGGCTCGGGCTTCTACGCCCTGGCCAAGGATCTGGATGCGGCGGGCACCACGTATGGGGACGCCGTGGTCAGCGGCTCCTTCACCGGCACCTTCGCCGGTTTGGGACACACCGTGTCCAACCTGACCATCAGCGCCGGTTCGACAGACAGCGTGGGCCTGTTCAGCACCAATGGGGGCGTGATCCGCGACCTGGGCCTGGTCGGGGGCAGCGTCACCGGGAACAACCAGGTGGGTGCCCTGCTGGGCTACAACACCAGCAGTGGCTTGCTGAGCAACGTGTTCGCAAGCAGCGTCGTGCAAGGCGGTCTCGTTGATATTGGCGGGCTGGTCGGGTTCAACGATTACGGCACCATCAGCCGCGCCTACGCCAGCGGCAACGTCAGCGGCGCGAACAGTGTGGGCGGCCTGGTCGGCTTCAACCGCGGGGCCCTCACGGACGTTTACGCGACCGGCAGCGTCAGCGCCACATCCAACAACGCCGGCGGCCTGCTCGGCTATTTGAATGACAACGGCAGCGTCGTCAGGGCCTATGCCACAGGCACCGTCCACGCGGCTGGCAGCAACGCCGGCGGTCTGGTCGGCTATGGCGGCAACGGCAGCATCAACCAGGCCTACGCCACCAGCCCAGTCAGCGCCGGCAACAGCGCCGGCGGGCTGATCGGCTACTTGCAGAGCAGCAGCGTCAACTCCATCTACTGGGACAGCAGCAGCACCGGCCAGAGCAATGCCTACGGCAATGGGACGTCCGCCGGGGCTGTCACCAGCAGCAGCGCCTACAACCATGCCAGCTACAGCACTCTGGGCACCTGGACCGAGACCGCCTCTGACTCCGGTGTGTGGGTCGCCGCGAACAGCGGGGTCAAGCAATGGGTGATGATCGAGGGCTCGACCCGGCCCTTCCTCTACAGCGAATACAGCACCAGCATCGGCAACGCCCACCAGTTGCAGCTGATGGCCGCCAACCTGGGCGCCAGCTACACACTCAGCCGCAACATCGACGCCAGCGAGACCGTGGGCAGCAACACCAGCGGCATGTGGACCCCCCTCGGGTTTTCGCCGATCGGCAAGGATCCGACCGTATTCAGCGGCAGTCTGGACGGTAGCAACCATACGGTCACTGGCCTGACCATCCACCGCATCGACAGCTCGAACTCCAACTACGTTTATACCGGCCTGGTCGGTCGGAGCACGGGCAGCGTCAGCAACATTGGACTGTTGGGGGGCAGCATCGCGGGTGGATGGGCTGTTGGGGCCCTGGTCGGCTGGAACGAAGGCAGCATCAGCAACGCCTACGCGACGGGCAATGTCTCGGGTGTCCTCGACTACGTCGGTGGGCTGGTCGGCATCAACAACACCTCCGGCAGCATCCGCAACGCCCACGCAAGCGGCAGTGTCTCGGCCACGGGTTCCAGCAGCAAAAGCGTCGGCGGGCTGGCCGGCTACAACGACGGCAGCATCAGTGATGCCTACGCCACCGGCAGCGTGACGGGGTCCAACGGCCTTGTGGGTGGGCTCGTCGGGCAGAGCGACACTGGTGGCAGCATCAGCAACGCCTACGCCACCGGCAGCGTCACGGGCTCCAGCGACCTTGTGGGCGGTCTGGTCGGCGAAAACCTCGGTCTGGTGAGCAACAGTTACGCCAGGGGCAACGTCTCGGCCAGCGCCAGCACGGTGGGTGGCCTGATCGGTCACAACACCGGGAACATCAGCACTGTCTACGCGACCGGCACCGTATCCGGCAGGAGCGACGTGGGCGGTCTGATCGGTTACCACGAGACAGGCACTGTCAGTAACGCCTACGCGACAGGCAATGTCAGCGCCACCGGAGATTGGGATGCGGGTGGCTTGATCGGCCAGACCTCCGGCGGCAGCATCTCCAACTCATACGCCACCGGCAACGTGTCCAACACCGGGGATGAGACCGGCGGCCTGGTGGGCTACAACTGGGGCGCCAACATCAGCAATTCCTACGCCACCGGCACGGTCACGGGCCATGACCGGACCGGCGGTCTGGTGGGTTATAGCGGTGCAGCCATCAGCAACTCGTATGCGACCGGGGCAGTCTCGGGCAATGACAAATCAGGCGGGCTCGCCGGCCAGAACGACGGCAACATCACCAATACTTATGCCAGCGGCAACGTCACTGCCACAAGCAATGCCGGGGGGCTGGTGGGCTGGAACTACCAGGTCCTGGATCGATCCTACGCGACGGGTTCGGTCACGGGCAGCAGCAGCATCGGTGGTCTTGTCGGCACTAACAGCAATATTGACGGCAACGACGGGCGCATCTCCAAGAGCTTTTTTGCGACAACGGCTGCCAACGGCACGGCAATCAATAGCGGCTTGAACACGGCCGGCACGAATACAAACACGATCGATGGTGTCAGTCTCGGCAAGACCTGGGCGCAGCTGAGTACGCTTGCCACATTCACGGGTGTCGGATGGAGTGTTGCCGCTACCGGGGGATCTTCCTCGGTTTGGCGCATTTACGCAGGCAGCACGACACCGCTTCTGCGCAGCTTCCTGCAAAGCGTGACGCTCACCGCCGACGCCAGCAATGGCAGCAAAACCTATGACGGCACCGCCGCCACGGGTACACGCACCTACACCAGCAGCAGCCTGGGCAGCGCGCTCGACAGCAGCAAGGTCCTGGGCAGCCTGGGCTACACGAGCAGCAGCAAAAACGCCGGCACCTATAGCGTGACCGGCGGCACATTGACGCTGGCCGGCCTGTATTCGGGCCAGCAGGGTTACGACATCGGCTACGCCAACACCAGCCTGACTATCAGCAAGGCCAACCTGACGGTGTCGAGCATGACCGCCGGGTCGCGCGCTTATGACGGGACCACGGCAGCAACCCTGGCCGGCGGCAGCCTGAGTGGCCTCGTCGCTGGTGAAACGCTGGTGCTGACGGGCGGCAGCGGCGTGTTCGACAACAAGGATGCGGGCAGCGGCAAGGCCGTGACGGTCTCCGGCCTCAGCCTGGCCAACGGCACGGGCCTGGCCAGCAATTATTCGCTAACCAACCCAACCGGCCTGACGGGAAACATCACACCCAAGGCACTGACCATCGTCGGTATGTCGGCGGTCGACAAGGTCTACAACGGCTCCGCCACGGCGACCCTGTCGGGCGGCTCGATCAGCGGTCTGGTCAATTCGGAAACACTGGGCGTGACCGGGTTGTCAGCCAGCTTTGCTGATACGAACGTCGGTACCGGCAAGACCGTCAGCGCAACCGGTGCCACCCTGGTCAACGGCGTCAACGGCGGCCTGGCGGCCAACTACACCATCAGCAATCCATCCGGCTTGAGCGCCAACATCACACCGAAGCCCTTGACGGTGTCCGGCATGTCGGCCGGGTCGCGCGCTTATGACGGCAGCACGGCAGCAACCCTGGCCGGCGGCAGCCTGAATGGCCTCATATCTGGTGAAACGCTGGTGCTGACAGGCGGCAACGGTGTGTTCGCTGACAAGAACGTAGGCAACAGCAAAGCCGTGACCGTCTCCGGCCTCAGCCTGGCCGACGGCACCGGCCTGGCCAGCAATTATTCGGTGGCCAATCCAACCGGTTTGACAGGCGACATCACGCCCGCAGCACTGATCATCAGCGGTATCACAGCCAGCAACAAGACCTATGACGCCACCACCACCGCCACGCTGGCAGGCACTGCCGCTGTGAACGGTTTCACCGGCGACGCGGTCTTTGTATCGGGTACGGGCATCGGCATCTTCGCCGACAAGAATGCCGGCGCGGGCAAAGACGTCACCGTCAGCGGCTACACCTTGAGCGGCAGCGATGCCGGCAACTACAACCTCGCCCAACCCACCGGGCTGACGGCCACCATCAACAGGGCAAGCCTGGCCGTGACCGGCACCATCGCAGCCAGCAAGACCTATGACGGCAGCACCAGTGCCAGCCTCAGCGGCGGCAGCCTCAATGGCCTGATGCCGGCCGACGCAGTCACCCTGAGTCAAAGCGGCAGCTTTGCGGACAAGAACGCCGGCCCCGGCAAGACCGTCAACTACACCAACACTCTGAGCGGCAATGACGCGGACAACTACGTGTTCGCCAGCGGCAATACCTCGGGTAGCACCAACGCCACCATCACCGCCAAGGCCATCACCGCCGCCATCACCGCAGCTGGCAAGACCTACGACGGCCTGACCAGCGCCAGCACCTCCGGCACGCTCGCCGGCGTGGTCAGCGACGACACCGTGGCCCTGACCACCGTCGGCAGCTTTGCCGACAAGAACACTGGCAACGGCAAGACCGTCAATGTCTCCGGCAGCCTCAGCGGTGCCGATGCCGGCAACTACACGCTCAGCGGCAACGCCACGACCACGGCCACCATCACCGCCAAGGGCATCACTGCCGCCATCACCGCCGCCGACAAGACCTACGACGGCCTGACCAGCGCCAGCACCTTCAGCACGCTCTCCGGCGCCATCAGCGGTGACACGGTCGCCCTGGCCACCGTCGGCAGCTTTGCCGACAAAAACGCTGGCAGCGGCAAGACCGTCGATGTCTCCGGCAGCCTCACCGGTGCCGATGCCGGCAATTACACGCTCAGCAGCAATTCCACGACCACCGCCACCATCACCGCCAGGGGCATCACCGCCGCCATCACGGCGAATAGCAAGACCTACGACGGCCTGACCATCGCCAGCACCTCGGGCACGCTCTCCGGCGCCATCAGCGGCGACAACGTCGCCCTGGCCACCGTCGGCAGCTTTGCCGACAAGAACGCTGGCACGGCCAAGACGGTCAATGTCAGCGGCAGCATCTCAGGCAGTGATGCCGGCAACTACACGCTGAGCAGCAACGCGACGACCAACGCCACCATCGCCGCGAAGGCTCTCAGCGCCGCCATCGTTGCCGAGAGCAAAACCTACGACGGCACGACCACGGCCGCGATCTCGGGCGCGCTCTCCGGCGCCATCAGCGGCGACACCGTCACCCTGCTCACTGCCGGCAGCTTCGCCGACAAGAACGCCGGCCGCGACAAGACCGTCACTGTTTCCGGCAGCCTCAGCGGTGCCGATGCTGGCAACTACACGCTCAGTGGCAACGCGACGACCACGGCCACCATCACCGCCAAGGCCATCACCGCGACCATCACCGCTGCCGGCAAGACCTACGACGGCGGCACCGCTGCGGTCATCACCGGCTCGCTCTCTGGCGTGGTCAGCGACGACAACGTCGCCCTGGCCACCGTCGGCAGCTTCGCGGACAGGAACGCCGGGTCCGGCAAGACAGTCAACGTGACAGGCAGTCTCGGCGGCAGCGATGCCGGCAACTACTCGCTCAGCAGCAACGCGACGACCATGGCCACGATCCACCCGGCGGCCCTGACCGTCACGGCCAACAACGACAACCGGACCGCCAGCGGCATCGCCTACAGTGGAGGTAACGGCGTGAACTACGCTGGCCTGGTGGCAGGGGAGACCAGCGCGGTACTGGGTGGCAGCATCAGCTATGGCGGCAGCTCGCAGGGGGCCATCGCAGTTGGCGACTACACCATCGCCGCCAACGGGCTGAGCTCAGGCAACTACCGGATCAGCTACGTGGACGGCACGCTGACCATTGCCAACGACAGCCTGGTCGGCATCCAGCAGCAGGCCTCGCAACAGGTCACGAGCCTGCAGTCCAACGGCGCCAGTTCCAACTCCAGTTCAGGCGCGATGTCCCCATCGAGCGCGGCCGAGGCGAAGAGCGTGGATGTCGGCAGCGGCCTGCCTGCCAGCGTCATACGGCAGACCGATGGCGGCCTGCAGCTGAGCAACGGCTCACGGCTGCTGCGCGTGGTCAGCGGCGGTCTGGCGGCTCCCGTCTCGGTGAGCGTCATCACGGACACGCCTGGCAACTGAGCCGCCGAAGCGGCGCCCGCAGCCAGTCGGCGCGGGCGCCGCTCACGGGGGCGTTCGCTGCGCCTCCATCCCTATTCGCATTCCCTCTTCGAGTCCCATGCAACGCTTCCTCCGTTTTCCCCAAGCCCTGCTGGCCAGCACCCTGGCGCTCGCCGCCGCTCAGGCCTATGCCGCCCCGCCCGACGCCGGTCAGGTCTCGCAAGACCCGCGCGCCCCCCTTGCACCGGCTGCCCCTGCCACACCCGTGCTCAAGGTCGACAAACCCACTGCTGGCGCCGTGCCCGAGGGTGGCGCCACGGTCAAGCTCAGTACGATCGCCCTGCAGGGCAACACCGCCTTCAGCAGCTCAGCCCTGCAAGCCCTGCTGGCCGATGCGTTGGGCCGTGAGCAGACATTTGCCGATCTCTCGCGCCTGGCAGAGCGCATCACCCGCCACTACCGGGACGCAGGCTATCTGGTGGCACGCGCCTACTTGCCGCCGCAGCAACTTGACGGCGGCCGGCTCGACATCGCCGTGCTCGAGGGCAGGCTCGGCCAGGTGGCGGTGACCAACACCGCCGCACTCAATCCCTCGGCCCTGGCCGCCCTGCAGCAACTGCCGCTAAACAGCCCCGTGCAATCGCAAAGCCTGGACCAGGCCCTGCTGATCCTGGCCGACCTGCCGGGCACGCAGATCCAGTCCACCCTACGCCCCGGCCAGGCCGTGGGTGCGTCTGACCTGCTGGTCGAGGTCTCGCGCACGCGCGGCTTCGAGGGCAGCGCCGACCTGGACAACTTCGGCAGCCTGTACACCGGCGAATACCGCGTCGGCAGCAGCCTTTACTGGAACAACCCACTGGACCGGGGCGACCAGCTCAGCCTGCGCGTGCAGGCCAGCAACGATCACCTGCACTACGAGCGCTTGGCCTATCAGTTGCCGCTGGGCACGCACGCCACCCGCATTGGCGTGGCCGTTTCGAACATGCAGTACCGCCTGGGCAAGGATTTCAAATCACTGGACGCCACCGGCAGCGCCCGCATCGCCAGCGCCTACCTGCGCCAGGGCCTGCTGCGCAGCGTCAGCGCCAACTGGTACGGCCAGCTGCAGTTCGACGCCAAGTTCCTGCGCGACGAGGTCGGCAGCATGTCAACCGCAACCCGCCAGAACTTGCACAACCTGGTAGCCGGCCTGAGCGGCGACTGGACCGATGCGCTGGGCGGCGCCGGCAACAACGGGCTGCAAATCAATGCCACGCTCGGCCGGCTGGCACTGGACAGCGCCAGCGCCACGCTAGACGCAGTCAGCGCCCGCAGCGCCGGCAGCTTCCTCAAGCTGGAGACCGCGCTGCAGCGCAACCAGGCGCTGAGCCGGGGCCTGAGCCTGGCAGTGAACCTGCGCGGCCAGTTGGCCGACCAGAACCTGCCCTCGGTAGAGAAGATCAGCCTGGGCGGCAGCCAGGGCGTGCGCGCTTATCCTCAGGGCGAGGCCCTGGGGGACAGCGGCTGGCTGGCCTCGGCCGAGCTGCGCTGGAACCTGGCGCCAGGCTGGCAGCTGCAGGCTTTTGGCGACGCCGGCGGTGTCAGGGTCAGCGAGCAGCCATGGCTAACTGGCAGCAACCACCGCCGCCTGGCCGGCGCGGGCCTGGGTGCGAGCTGGGCCACCGACCGCACGGCCGTGACCCTCACTGCCGCCTGGGCCACCGACCGCGAGTCGCCGACACCCCAGCCCGATCGCCAGCCTCGCCTCTGGGCCCAGGCTTCTTTGGCCTTCTGAGGGCCGATAGGTCTGCAGAGCGCTGTCGAGGGCTCAGCGAATCGGTGCCATGGAACGCATCGCCTTGACCGCGCCCTCGCCCATCGCCGCGCCGAAGCGCTTGGCCAGTCGTTCGGCCACGTTGTCGCGCGGCGTGTAGTCGATCACATCCTCGGCCTTGATGACCTCGCGGGCGACGAAATCGAGGGTGCCGAAATGGTCGGCCAGGCCCAGCTTGACCGCCTGCTCGCCGTTCCAGAACAG
>Ga0187843_10002558_pt1 | contig 10940 bp, 14 predicted proteins | sample SpaLakP09_SKY_43_FD_134516 | JGI IMG/M metagenome (GOLD analysis project Ga0187843, IMG submission 134516) | Oligotrophic lake water microbial communities from Sparkling Lake, Wisconsin, USA - SP09_SKY_43 | ecosystem: Environmental > Aquatic > Freshwater > Lake | place: USA: Sparkling Lake... | reverse complement strand
GCCCTCAACGGCGTCGAACGCGGCGCCCGGCTGGCGGCGCACCTGCTGGCATTCGCGCGCCGTCAGCCGCTGCAAGCAGCGGTGGTGGCGCTGGCGCCGGCGCTGGCAAATATGGACGACATGCTGCGCCGCGTACTGGGCGCGCGCGCACTGGTAATCACCGATCTGGCGCCGCAGCTGTGGCATACCGAGGTCGACGTCGGCCAGTTGAACAACGTGATACTCAACCTGGCCATCAACGCCCGCGACGCCATGCACGGCGACGGCACGCTGACCATCCGCGCGCGCAATCTGCCAACCGGCGCGCCGCTGCCGGACAACCACGGCCCGAGCCGCTGCGACTACGTGCTGATTGAAATCGTCGACACCGGCGCCGGCATGCCGCCGGAGGTGCTGCAGCGCGCCTTCGAACCATTCTTCACCACCAAGCCAACCGGCCAGGGCACCGGCCTGGGGCTGAGCATGGCCTACGGCTTCGTCAAGCAGTCCGGCGGCGAGATCGCGCTGCAAAGCGAGGTTGGACTAGGTACTTGCGTCCAGATCTACCTGCCGCGCAGCCTCGGCGAACTGTCGACGGCCACGCACGACGCCACGCCGGCGCTGAGCCGCGGCGTGGAAACCATCCTGGTGGTGGAAGACGAGGAAGAAGTGCGGGCCGCCACCGCCGACCTGCTGTCGGCGCTGGGCTACGAGGTGCTGAGCAGCGCCGACGCCGAGCAGGCCGCCACGCTGATCGAGAATGGCGCCCAGGTCGACCTGCTGTTCACCGACGTCATCATGCCCGGCCGCATCAGCAGCCTGGAGTTGAGCGAGCTGGTCAAGCGCAAGCTGCCGCAGGCACAGATCCTGTTTACCTCGGGCTATGCGGAAGGGGTATTGGCGCACGACGGCAAGCTGCCGCCCGACGTCCATCTGCTGCACAAGCCGTACACGGCGGAGACGCTCAGCGCGCGCATCCGCCACCTGCTGCGCAACCGCGCCGCCGTGCCGACCTCTACTGCGGCTTGATGTAACGGTGCGAGCCCGGCGGCGGCTCATTGAGCACCGCCCAGAAGATGCCAAGGTCGGCAATGGCGCGCACGAACTCGGAAAAATCGACCGGCTTGACCACATAGGCGTTGACGCCCAGCTCGTAGCTGCGCACCAGATCCTGCTCCTCGCGGGACGAGGTCAGCATCACCACCGGCATGCTTTTCAGCGTCGCCGAACCCCGGATCTCGGCCAGCACTTCCAGGCCATCGACCTTGGGCAGCTTCAGGTCCAGCAGCACCACCGCCGGATTGCCCTGTTCGCGGCTGGCGTAAGCGCCGCGCGCGTGCAAATAATCCAGCGCCTCGGCGCCGTCGCGCACCACGATCACCTCATTGGCCAACTGGCTGCGCTCAAGCGCAATCAGGGTCAGTTCCAGATCGTTCGGGTTATCTTCCACCAGAAGGATGGGCTTTAACATAGTCTTTCTCAATCAATCTAAATCAGTATTGGGCAGGGCAAACGAAAAAGTAGCGCCCTCCCCCTGCACGGAATGCGCCCACACGCGGCCGCCATGGCGCTCGATGATGCGGCGCACGTTGGCCAGTCCAATGCCGGTCCCGCTGAAATCTTCCATGCGGTGCAGGCGCTGGAACACGCCAAACAATTTATGCGCGTATTCCATATTGAAGCCAACGCCATTGTCGGCGATGTGAAACACCGTTTCGCCCGGCAGCTGTTCGCTGCTGATGCGGATCACCGCCGGATCGCTGTTGGCGGTGAACTTGACGGCGTTCGACAGCAAATTATACAAGGCCAGCTGCAAAAAGGCGGGATCGGCGCTGACCGCCGGCAGCGGCATCACCTGCCAGTCTATCGGGTGCAGGCGCTGCGGCGGCAAGTCCGGCGCCAGCTTGTCGATACAGCTGCGCACCAGATCGTCCATACGCACCCGCACCGGCCGCAGTGCTGCCCGGCCCATCTGCGAAAAACTCAGCAGATCGTCGACCAGCTTGCCGGCCAGCCGCGCCGCGTCCTTGATATTGGCCAGGAAGCGCTGGCGGCGCTCGACCTGCTCGCTGCCGGCGCTTTCCAGCAGCAGGTCGGCAAAGCCGACGATATGGCGCAGCGGCGCGCGCAGGTCGTGCGACACCGAATACGAAAACGCCTCCAGCTCCTTGTTGGCGCGGCCCAGTTCCTCGGCCAGATCGGCCATCTGCTCGGCGCGCTCCAGCGCAATGCCCAGCAGCGCGGTGCGGAACTCCAGCGCCAGCTCCACTTCGCCATCGCGCCACGGCACGCTGGTGCCGTGCACGGTCTCGCGCCACAGCCGGAAACTGGTGCGCGGCGACAGCTGGCCGTTGACGGACGGCTTGTCGTCCGGCCGCCCGGCCCAGTCGATCTGCACCACATGCTCGGGGCGGAACCACAGCAGATAGTGCGGATGGATGCGCGAAATCTGCATCGCCAGCACGCCACTGGCGCAGTCGGTGTACTCGGCCGCCGGCGCGTAGCTGGCGGCCAGATGGTCGCTGTAGAACACCTCGTCGTGCACCTGGGCGCCGAGCCAGCCGGCCAGCGCCTGGATCTGCGCATCGGACGGCGTGTCGCCAAAAGTGATCAGGCGCTCGCCGATGACGATGGCGACGCCGCCGGCGCGGGCGAAATGCAGCAGCTCGGGCAGCACGCTGCGCAGGTTTTCGATGAAATCGGCGCCTTGCGTCAGGCCGCCAAGGATGCGCACCATCGAGCGCCGCACTTCGAGACGGAAGGCCAGCTCGTCGGCGTCGCTGCGGTTCTTGATGTGCAGCGCCAGAATCTGGCCGATCTGCTCGCACACGCTGCGCTGGTGGAAGCTCAGCAGGCGCGGTTCCGCGTGGTGGCAAGAGATCAGCCCCCACAGCTTGCCCTTAACCACCAGCGACACCGACATCGATGCCAAGGTGCCCATGTTGCGCATGTATTGCAGGTGCACCGGCGACACGCTGCGCAGCGCCGCAAACGACAAATCGCTCGGCTGGCCGGTCAGCGGATGCTGCGGCGGCAGCAGCTGGGCGGGCGTGTAGTGGGCGTCGTGGATCAGGCGCACGCGGTTGGCCACGTACAGCGCGCGCGCCTGGCGCGGGATATCGCTGGCGGGAAACCGCTGGCCCAGATAACTGTCGTAGCCGTCCGCCAGGGATTCGGCCAGTACGCTGCCGTGACCGGCGTCGTCGAACGAATACACCATCACCCGGCCGAAGCCGGTCAGCGCGCGGATGTCGGCGGCGGCCAGCCGGCTCAGTTCGTCGATGGTGTCGGCGTCGGTGATCTTGTTGAGGAAATCGCCCAGCAGCGGCGACAGCTGCAGCAGGTCGGCGCCATGGCTGCCGCGCGCCGGCTCGCATTCCACGATCAGCAGGCCATCCCATGCATGCGCCAGCACGTCGAACAGCACGCCTTGCTGACGGATGGTGGTCAGATAAGCCGGCTGCTCGCGCAGCCGCTCCGCCGCCAGTTGCGGCGCCAGCAATGCCGCCGCCTCGGCGCCGATGACCGTCGCCAGCGGCTCGCCCAGCGCCTGCGCCGGCGTCACGCCGGTGTGGCGCGCCAGATTGTCGCTGACCTGCAGCACCGTCAGTTGGTGGTCCAGCGCCAGCAAAAAACCATGCGGCTGCACCGCACCGGGTGTGCGGATCGGTTCGCGGTCGCAGCTGGTGAGATCGATGGCGGGGCTATCCTGGGGCATGTTTACAGACAGAGAATTACGAAGTTATCAGGCCTGCATCATACCAAGTTCGGCGGTTGGACGACGCACAAATCAAGCTAGTTTCAGTTCCCAGTAGCCGACGTCGATCCAGCGGTCGAATTTGCGCCCCACTTCACTGAAATGCGCCACCTTGACGAAACCGAGGCGCTCATGCAGCGCCACGCTGGCCGGATTGGGCTGGGCAATGCCGCTGATCGCCATGTGGATGCCACGCGCGCGCAGCTCGGCCAGCAGCGCCGTGTACAGCGCACTACCGATGCCCTGGCCGCCGCGCCCCTGCTCGACATAGACGCTGGTCTCGGCGGCAAAGCGGTAGGCGCTGCGTACGCGCCATTTGGTGGCGTAGGCATAGCCGGCGATGCGGCCGCCATCCTCACGCACCAGCCAGGGCAGCGTGGCGCTGACATCGCGGATGCGCTGCGCCATCTCCGCCGCCGTCACCGCCTGCTCCTCGAAGCTGATGGTGCTGGTGGCGATGTAATGGTTGTAGATGGCGGCGATGGCGGCAGCATCGTCCGGTGTAGCGGCACGTATCATCAATTGTCCGGCGCCGTCTGCAACGTGGCGAACAGCGGCGACGACACCGGGCCGATATCCGGCAGCGGCATCGTGGCAATCGCGCGCGCCTCATCGACCGGCACACCCAGGCCTTGCAGCACCACCGCCAGCATCTCCTCGATATGCTGCGGGCCGCCGCCGCCCTCGGTCAGCTGAGTCTCGATGCCGAAGAAGACCGAGCCCAATATCATGTCACGCACCACCAGCGCGCTGCCGGCCCGCAGACGGCCGCTGGCCAGGCCCAGTTCCAGGTCGCGCATCAGGTAGCGGTCCAGGCGCCGGCCGCGCACCGCATGGGCCGGGCCGATGCGCGTCAAAAACGTGCCCCACACCGGATAACGCAACGCGAAGTGCACATACAGCCGGGTGCCGACGCAGAAACGCTGTGCCGGATCAGCATAAAGCAGCACATGTGGATCGACCATGCCCAGCACTTCCTCGTTGAGCGCCTCGGTGACGGCCGCCAGCAGTTCGTGGGTGGTCTTGAAATAGTTGTAGAAGGTGCCACGCGCCACGCCGGCGGCGGCGATAAAGTCGTCGATCACCGGCGCGTCCGGGCCGTGCCGGGCGAAGACGTCGACGGCGCTGCGGATCAACAGCGCGCGGGTGCGTTCGCGCCGCACCATGCCGACGCGCTTCTGGTGATTCTGCTCAGGAGCAGCAATGATTGCATTCATGCAGGCAGTATAGACCAACTAGCCATGGCCGCGAACGTCGTCCAGCAGCGGCACCAGCGCCAACAGCAGCAGCGCGCCGGCCAGCGGCAGCGTGGTCACATAGCCGAGATACTGGAAGCCGAAAGCGCCCGCCACGCCGCCGGCCAGGAACATCCCCAGCAGCGAGCCGAGCAGCGCCAGCCGGCGGTGGTCGGCGGTCACCGGCGCGATGGCCGCAGCACGGTTCCAGTAACACAGCTTGCCCAGCTCGATGCCGATATCGGTCACCAGCCCGGTCACATGGGTGGTGCGGATTTCCGCGCGCGAAGCCTTGGTAATGATGGCGTTCTGCAGCCCCATCACAAAACACAGCAGCGCCACGGTGGCGGCGAGGTGGCCATGCGCGGCGATGCGCGCCCCCAGCAGCCCGAAAGCCAGCAGCAGCGCCGCCTCCAGCAGCAGCGGCAGCGCGTATCGGCTGTGCGCCGCGCGCCGCCGGCCCCAGTTGATCAGAATGGCCGAGGTGGCCGCGCCGGCAAAGAACGCCGCCAGCGACGCCAGTCCCGCCAGCAGCAAGGCGGTGCGCCCCAGCGCCAGATTGTCGGCCAGCGCCGACACCACGCCGGACATGTGCGAGGTGTACTCGCCCACCGCGAAAAAACCGCCGGCGTTGACGGCGCCGGCCACAAACGCCAGCGAGCGGCCAAGGCGACGGTTGCTGAGGTCGGTGCGCTCGGGACTGGCGTAGCTGCGCAGATAATGCAGGGGCATATCAAAAGTCCAGGAGCCCGGAAGTCCAGAGGCCCAGAGGTCCTGATGGCGCCGGGTGGTCAAAAGATCAATATACCACTTCCGGCAATACTGCGCGCGCCACGCCATCGCGCACATCGATCACGCGCGGGAACAATTTACCCAGGCTCATTTTGTAGCAAGCCTGACCATCCTTCCACGCGGTTGGCAGCACCATCAGCATCTGGAACGAGGTCGGGGTGGCGTCGGCGGCGGCAAAAATCGGCGGCGTGCCGGCCAGCACGATGGCCTCCAGCGCACCGTCGCCGTCGATTTCCATGTGGTGGCCGCGCACCGAAATTTCGTGAATATCGCCAGTGACAGTTTCCAGCATGGCACTGCCCACCACGCTATCGGTATCGCGGTTGACGACCAGATTCAGGCGCAAAAACGGACGGCCAAGGGTGGCACTGTGGATTTCATAAACGGCGGCAAATAACTGACTCATGGCATTCCTAAAGTGAAGAGGTGAAACACGCTCTGCACTCTAGGAGCACCGCTGCAATTTTGCCTTCCGATTACCTTCCGATTTACAAGCCTTTGTTTATTAAAGGATTTTACCGCTTGGGCAAGACCCAGTCCGGACGCACATAATGGCAGGTGTAGCCGTTGGGAAGGCGTTCCAGATAGTCCTGATGCTCCGGTTCTGCCTCCCAGAATGGGCCGACCGGGGCCAGTTCGGTGACCACTTTGCCGGGCCACAGGCCGGCCGCGTTAACGTCGGCAATGGTGTCCTCGGCCACAGCCTTCTGCTGCTCGTCCGCATAGAAAATTGCCGAACGGTAACTCATGCCGATGTCATTGCCCTGCCGGTTCGGGGTGCTCGGGTCGTGGATCTGGAAGAAGAATTCCAGAATCTTGCGGTAGCTCAGCACCGCCGGATCGAAAGTGATCTCGATCGCCTCGGCGTGACTGCCATGGTTGCGATAAGTTGCATGATCGACATCTCCCCCGCTGTAGCCGACGCGAGTGGCGACCACCCCCGGCATCTTGCGGATCAGGTCCTGCATGCCCCAGAAGCAACCGCCGGCCAGGATGGCTTTTTGCGTGTTGGTCGTCATAATCGATTTCCTTTCAGTAAATGTTCCTGCTCAAAATGGAGACAACTCTACAATTCTTCAAGCAAGCGGCCAAATTCCAACTATAATTGACGACAGGAAAGCCAATCAGCTTCCGCCCGCGTGACCCTTCCCCGTCGCGCCCACTCTCTTCCCCGGCCTGGACCCAGCCGAACGCAACGTTTCATTTTTCGTTCATATCATGGACCAGACCACGACCCAACGTATTCTAGTTGTCGACGACAACAGCGAAGCAGCCGACATTTCAGCCGAGCTCCTCGAACTGCATGGTTACCGCACGGCGGTGGCCTACTCCGGCATGACCGGGCTGGAAGCGGTGCGCACTTTCGAGCCGCACGCCGTGCTGCTCGACCTCGGCATGCCCGGCATGGACGGCTACCAGGTCGCCGCCGCGCTGCGCGCCCTGCCGGACTTCGATGATGTGGCGCTGATCGCCTTCACCGCCTGGGGCGACATCGTCACCCGCCAGCGCGTGATCGATACCGGCTTCGACGCCCACGTGATCAAACCGGCCAATTTGGACCGCATCCTGTCCGCAGTGCGCGAAGCGCTGACCGCGCGCGCACAGATGACCGCCAACGCCGCGTAATTACTTCAGCATAACCCGGCCAAAGCCGGTGTCGGTGCGTTCGCCCGCCGCTCCTGCGGCGTAGGCGAAGCGGCAGCTTTGCAGATATGCGGGCGGCTGGCCATTCGGCTCGGCCACCACCCGCACCGGCGCGCCGTCGGCGTTGAGCAGGAAGCGCAGCAGGATGCCTTGCTGATCGCTGGGATGCTGGTCGGCTTCGCGGAAGGTGGCGAAGCGTTCCGACGGCTGGCAGCTATCCGCCACCAGCGCCGGGCGCGCTGCCGCCGTGCCGCTCAGCTTCCACACATACTGCAGTGGGAATGTGGTTTGCTGGCGCGCCGCCTGTAAATTCGGCTGAAACACGCAGCGGGCAATGCCCTGCAATGCCGCCTGATCTAGCATCGACCAGCCGCTGCCCTGCGTGACCGCCGGCCGCAGCACCTTGCCATCCTGGCCAATTTCAAAACGAATCGTGGTCGTGCCCTCGATTTCGTAGCGGCGCGCCTCGGCCGGCCACTGCGGCTGGGCGCAGTTGGCCGGGCTGAGCAAAGCCTCGAAGGGCGCCTGCGGCGCCGTCTGACTGGCGCGGCTGGTGAAATTGATGACGCCAAAGATGGCGGCAACCACGGCAAGCGCAAGGAGTTTGCGGTTCATGCCGCGATGATAGCTTACTTTTGCTAACTCACTTTTGCCAACTTACTTGTCGCCGACCAGCTGCACTGCGTCGACGATTTTCAGGTCATGCTGGAGATTGTTAGCCCAGGTCAGTTTGACCGCCTTGGCCTTGTAGGCGGTCTTGTCGAAGCTGCGCACGAACCAGGTGCGATTGCCGCGATCGTCGCGCTTGATCTCGTTGATGCCTTCCCACACCGTGTTCCACTTGCCGTCGGTATCCTGCAGTTCAACCTTGTTGATGGCTTCCACGCCCTGGCCGTAAGGAATCACCACGCGCACCTCGCTGGCGTTGACCGGCGCGGCAAAACTGGTTTCCAGCCAGTCGAAGCCCTGGTCGCGGTTCTTGTTGGTCCAGGTCTTGGTGTCGGACGGGCCGGTGACGTTGCTGGCCTGATTGGAGTCACTCTCGTTGAAGACCGTGCTGGCCTTGGCCTCGCTGGCCCACTGCGCGCGCGGATCGTTCAGGTATTTGTCTTCCATGACACCGTAATCCAGCGCGGCTTTCTTTTTGGCCTGGTCGCGCTGCTCGGGAGTCAGCTCGGCAGTGGGCGTGGACGCGGCTGGGACAGCGGCTGGCGTGGCGGCGGCCGGCGCTGGCGTGGCGGCGGGCGTTTCTTCCGGCTTGTCTTTTTTGTGGCAAGCTGCAAGCAGCGCGGCCAGCATCAGCGCCGCAGCGGTAACATGACGTTTCATAGGCATCCCTCTTAAAATGATGTAATAAAAATAATATACATCATCCAGGAATCTGGCCGCGCACTCATCAATAAGGAGCTTTTCATGACCGACGACTACCAGCCGATCAGCTGCGACTTCCACGACCTGCTGGAAGTCCACGCCACCAGACGCCAGCCGACGCAACTCCAGTTCCGCGACGCCGCCGGCCAACTGCAAACACGCGACGCCGTCATCACCGACGTCTACGCCAAAAACGGCGCCGACTACCTGACCCTCAGCACCGGCGAAACCCTGCGCCTCGATCAACTGATTGAAGTCGGCCAGGCCAAACTAGCCGACTACTAAACCTGCTGGCGGACACATTTTTCAACTTCGTAAGTCAAGCCTCGTATGTAGCGCAGGCGGTTAATCAGATGTGCCTGATTCAGCGGGATGGTCAGTATCCCTGAACGCCGAAAACCCAGTCGCTCGATGTGCTGCTGGATAAGCTTGCGCAGTGTCTTAAAGTCTTCATCGATGTATTGCGCCTCCCAGTCAGTTTCCCAAACATGCGGACTCTTCTGCACGAACTCAGGGTCATTTGCCAGGCTTCGTACTAATGCACGACGCATACCTAACCTGACGTATAGATCGTAAATACTCCAGATGACCATCCCCCCGCCAATGACCATGCTCAGATTCAATAGCGCATTAATGATATGCATGATGGCTCCTATCTATTTTTCAGAAACTCGAAAAATTCCTCGCTATCCACGACATGTCGGTAGTACCGCTCGATGATATGCATAGCGAACATGAATGCAACGGCCACACCGGAGGCAGAGCGAGCGTTCTCAAGCATCGGTACTGGCTCGGTGGAAAGATAGCCAAACGTGGCCGCAAAGATGAAGCCAAGCACAATTCCCGCTCCTAGCAATGCAACGTATCGGGACGACAACCCAATTGCCATTGCATAGAGTGCAGCGGTTAGCGCTGCCGACTTGGCTTCGATCGTTTTGGCGAACCAAAGTTCCAATAACAGCGGCAACAGTGGCAGCAGCATGTGCAGTGCGATGCAGACCAGAAAGTTCTGCCAGCAGTCCAGTGTGCTTTTTTCTTTTTGATTCATGCCGCGCTCCGGCAGTCGGATGAGACTTCCAGCGTACTGAAGTTGCGTCTGGACGGGATGATGCAGGTCATGCTTGCGGAAGGGCTGTGGTGGCCGCTGTTGGCGTGAGTGGTTATAATGGCCGGATGCGCTTATCGGATAAACGGAACGTCTTGCACTTGTGGATCGCCATTCTGGCGCTGCTCTTCAGTGCCATTGCGCCGTCCATTTCGCATGCGATGTCGGCGGCGAAAAATGTGCCGGGGCTGGAGCTGTGTACCGTCGACGGCGTCAAGGCGCCGCAAGGCAAGTCGCTGTCGGACGCCATCGTGCACGCCTTCGAACATTGCCCTTACTGCGCCGCGCAGGCGACGCCACCTTCGCTACCGGCGCCATCGGCCTGGCACTTCCCGCGGCCCACCGCGCAGCAGATTTTCCCTGCGCTGTACTACCACGCACCAGCGCCACTGTTCGCCTGGTCGACAGCCCATCCGCGCGCGCCTCCTGCTCTGGCCTGATTCGTTCGTCCGCAGTGAAAGCACACTGCGCCTTCGCATCTGTAACAGCTGGAGATACACATGTCCCAACCCTCCTCCGCGTCCGGTTTGTACCGGCGCGTCTGGCACTGGCATTTCTATGCCGGTTTGATTTGCCTGCCCTTTATCTTTCTACTGGCGCTGACCGGCGCCGCCTATCTGTTTCATCAACAGATCGACGACGTGTTCTACGCCCGCCTGCTGCTGCGCCAATCGTCAGCCCAGCAGACAATGGCGCCGACGCAGCTGATCGCCGACGCCCTGCGCGCAGAGCCGGGCGAGGCCAAGTCCATCACGCTGCCGGACGACGACACGCACACTGTGCAGGTCGACGTCACGCAAGCCAACGGCAATGTGCGCCAGGTGTTCCTCGATCCCGCTTCCGGCCAGGTGCAAGGCGCCATCGACGAATCCGCGCGCGTGATGACCTTCGTGAAGCACCTGCACTCGTTGACCGTGCTGGGCGACGGCGGCCGCATGGTGATCGAAACCGTGGCCGGCTGGATCATCGTACTGATGCTCACCGGCGCCTATCTTTGGTGGCCGCGCGGCCGCCGTCGCCCAGCACGGTCAACGAGTGCAGGTGCTTCACGAAGGTC
>Ga0187843_10002556_pt1 | contig 10943 bp, 5 predicted proteins | sample SpaLakP09_SKY_43_FD_134516 | JGI IMG/M metagenome (GOLD analysis project Ga0187843, IMG submission 134516) | Oligotrophic lake water microbial communities from Sparkling Lake, Wisconsin, USA - SP09_SKY_43 | ecosystem: Environmental > Aquatic > Freshwater > Lake | place: USA: Sparkling Lake... | reverse complement strand
GACCTGCACGCCTACGGCCCCGACGCCGTGCGCTTTTACACCAAGCGCAAGACCATTACCCAGCGTTGGCCGAGTGCCGGTGTGCGTGAGGGCGCGGTGTTCAGCTTCCCGAGCAGCCGCTGAGCACAGCCGCCATGGCTGCCTGAACGTATTCACTTGCTTGCCCCTGCATCGCCATACTAACGGGAATTTTTCATGCGGCGACGGAAAGCGTTGCCGCACCCAGAGACGCGGTGTGTGTTGGGCTCAGGGCGTCTTGAGCAGCGCATTGACAGCAGCGATGCTGCTGTCCCGATCCCCTCCGGCCAGAGCCTGCAGGCGCACACAGGACACCAAGTAGGTGTAGCGCGCTCGGGCCAGGTCACGAAGGGCCAGTTCCTTTTGCTGCTCCGCGTTCAGGATGTCCACCAAGGTTCTGGCCCCACCCTCAAACGAGCGGCGGCTCGACACCACGAGCTGTGTAGCAGACCGCGCAGCCTGTTCCAGCGCCCGGATGCGCAGGCGGCCTTCGCTGACGCCCCGAAATTCGGTGTGGATGCGAAGGCTGAGGTCACGGCGCGCGGCCTCCAGCAGTTCGCGGGCCTGCACCTGCTCCGCAACCGCCTGACGTACCGTGGAGCTGACATAACCGCCCGCAAACAGTGGCATGTTCAGCTGCAGGCCGATCACACGGTTGGTATAGCTGGAACTGGGGGTAGTAACGTTCTCGCTGCCACTGCGCGTCCATTGGGCCACTGCATCCAGTGTGGGAAGGTGCCCAGTGCGGGCTTTCTCGATCTCCAAACGTGCCACATCCAGCCGTGCCTTCTGTTGCCGAATCTCAGGACTGTTGTCCTCTGCCAGGGCCAGCCAGTCCTGCACGCTGCGCTGTTCAGGCGTCCAGGCTGCGAACTTGGCTTCATCCAGCGGGCTGAGCGCCGCCACCGGCTGGTTGACCAGTGTCTCCAGCTGGTGGCGCGCATAGTCAAGCTGCTGCCGTATCTCAAGCTCCTGCGCCACGGCCATGTCAAGCCGGGCCTGGGCTTCGTCGATGTCGGTGCGCGTGCCACTGCCCGCCACCAGCAGTTTGCGCGCGGCGTCCAGCTGGGTGGTGGTGGTGTTCTTCTGCGCACGCGCCAGGGCCAGCTGGTCTTGAGCCAGCAACAGCTGCAAGTAGGCGTCGGTCACGCGCACGCCCAGGTTCTGCAGCTCCCGATCCAGCTGCGCCCCCACTTCGGCACGCATCTGGTGGGCCTGTTCCAGCCCCACCGACAACGACTTGCGGTAGACAGGCTGGCGCAGGGTCAGGGTGGCGTTGTGGCTGGTGTAATTTTCATCCACGGTCACCGACCGGCCCAGGACGTTGCGTTGCGTGTTGCTCAGGTCGTTGCGGTTGCGGGCGGCACTGAAGGCCACATTGGGGTAGCGCATGGCCTTGGCCTGCTCTACCCGCTCATCCCCCACATCGGCGGCTGCACGGGCGGCGCGGATGGTGGCGTCCTGCTGCAAGGCCGCCTGGTAGGCCTGCTGGAGATCCATGGACCAGGCAGGTCCTGCGCATGCCACCAGGACGGAGAACGAGACCGCCCGCAAGGCGCTCGAGGGCGTGAAAAACAAGGCCATGCTCACTCTTCCTTCAGGGAGCCCGACACGCGCTTGAGCAAAGGGCCTAGCAGATAGGTCAGCATGGTGCGCTCCCCAGTCTTGATGACCACCTCGGCCGGCATGCCTGGCTGCAAGTGGCGTGCGCCCAGCGTCTTCATGCCGTCCGGCGTTACCTTGACCCGCGCGAGGTAGTAGGTCTGGTTGCTCTGCGCATCCGTCAGCAGATCCCCGGAGACCGAGGCCAGCTCTCCTTGCACCACAAGCTGGGGAGAATGGGCGAATGCACTGAAGCGCACATCGGCATGCAGACCGGGGCGTACCTTGTCGATCAGGTGAGGGGCCACGCGGGCCTCCAGCACCAGAGGCTCATCGGGTGGGACGATGCCCATCAGTTGCTGGCCCGCCTGGACCACGGCACCCACAGTCTGCACCGCCAGGCCTACCACCTGGCCAGCAGCGGGTGCCCGGATCTCCGTACGGTCCAGATCGGCTTTCAGCGCGGTGAACTTGTCGGCGTCCGACTGCACCTCACGCGTGATGTCCGCAAGGTTCGTTTCGACTTCCTTGCGGTATTCCTGCTGCCGCGCCAGAGCCCGCTGGCGCATTTCCCCCACCGTGCGCTGCGTGCGCGCCGTGTTGCCCAACAGCTCCGTAATGGCCAAGCTGGAGTCGGCTACCATGCGTTCAAGCTCCAGCTGTCGGTTGCGAGGTGAATAACCCTCTTTGACCAGCTCACGCGTATGGCGCAGCTCTTCCTCCAGTGAAGCCAGTTGCCCGCGCCGGCTGGTCAACATCCCCGCGTATGCCTGAAGCAAGGCATTCTGACCCTGGATGCCTTCCTCTATGCCTTGCAGGTCTGCGCGCAGGGCCGCTCGCCGCGACAGGATCAACTGCTCCTGGTTCTTAGTCTGCTGTCGAATCAGAGGATCCTTCGCTGCGGCCTGAAGATCAGGATGAAAAACGATAGCTGCAGCGCCCGACTGCTCGGCCAGCAACCGCCCCTGGACAGCTCGCAGACCCAAGTAACGCTGGCGCACTGCCTCGTAGTTGGCCTTGGCCACCGCGTCATCGAGGGTGATCAATGGCTGCCCCGCCTGCACCACGTCACCCTCGCGCACAAAGACCTGCTTGACGATTCCGCCGCTGAGGTGCTGCACCGCTTTGCGTTTGGTATCGATCGCCACCACGCCCTGGCTGGGCACCCCTTCATCCAGAGGAGCGACGGCCGCCCAGAGCAAAAACCCGCCGAGCCCCAGGCCCAGCACCCACAACCCGGTACGCGCCGCGCGCCCGGTGTCCGACGGTGGCAGGGGGGCAGATCTGACTCCCGGCAGGGGTGAGACCGTGGGTGCTTGTTTCAGTGGTTCAGTGTTGGCCATGGGCAAGGGTTCAGAAGATGTCCGCTCGACTTGAAAGTGCGCAACGTGGTCAGGCCAGCAACGGCTGCGGGGCCTGCAAGGAATCCGCCGCCGAGGAGGAAGGGGTTTGGCGCTCAGCCTGCAGCTGTGCGAGGACTTCGTCGCGTGGGCCGCGCAGCTGTATGCGGCCTTCACGCAGGACCACCACCTGGTCCGCCAACGCAAGCACGCCAGACCGGTGAGTCACCATCACGATGGTCTTGCCGCGCTCCTTGAACTGGCGCATGGCCCCGAGCAATGCCGCGTCCCCCACGTCATCCAAATGGGCGTTGGGCTCGTCCAGGACCAGGAGCGCCGGGTCACCGTACAGGGCGCGCGCCAATCCAATGCGTTGGCGCTGGCCCCCCGAAAGCAGGCGCCCCGCTTCTCCAATCGGCGTGTCATAGCCCTTAGGGAATCTCAGCACCATCTCATGCAAGCCCGCGCATTGGGCCGCAGCGACGACCTTGGCAGAATCCACCGCAGCAAAACGCGCGATATTCTCGGCAATCGTCCCAGCAAACAGGGCCGTATCCTGCGGCAGATAACCCACCTGCGAGCCCAAGGTCTCGTGGCTCCAGGCGGCGATGGGATGGCCATCGAGCAGCAACTCGCCCCGCGATACGGGCCAGACACCCACCAGCACACGCGCCAGCGTGGATTTTCCAGAACCCGAGGGCCCCAACACCACCGTCAGCGAACCCGGCGCTGCCTGCAGATCCACATGCTGAAGAATCGGTGTTGTCCCACCAGGCACCGTGGCGTACGCATTGCTCAGTTGCAGGTCACCTTGCAAGGGCAGGGAGGGGGAGGCGGCGGACAGTGGCGGGTGTTCCCCCAGCAGGTGTTCCAATCGCAGGAAGGCAGAGCGGGCTCCGACGAAACCCCGCCATGCGCTCACCAGCTGATCGATCGGCGCCAAGGCCCGGGTCATCAATACGTTGGCGGCAATCATGGCCCCAGCCGAGATCTGACCATCAATCACCAGCAGCGCGCCCACCGCCAGCGACAGCGACTGCTGGGCGTAGCGCACGGACTTGCTCCAGGCCGTGACACGGTGAGTCAGCCCCTGGGCTGCCGCATGCATTTCGGCATATCGCGCTTGCAGCAACGCCCAGCGGTGGTGCAGGTGCTTCAACATGCCCATGGCCTCAATGGCCTCGGCATTGCGCAGTTTGCCGTTGATATAGGCGTGCGACCGGCGCTGCGCCTTGGCCAAGGACTCGGACGGAACCACGGTGCGCTGGTGTCCCAGCCATGCCAAGGCCGCCTGGATCAGTGCAAAGACCACGGCCACGGCGCCCAACAACGGGTGCAGTATGAACAACACTCCGATATAGATGGGTGTCCATGGCAGATCGAAAAACGCAAAAATGCTGGGACCTGTGAGGAACTGGCGAACCTCCGTCAGATCAGCGAACGACTGGCCAGGGTTGCCGCCCCCATCTCGGGCACCGCGCGAGAATTCTGCCGAAAAAACACGCGCCCCCAGCAACCGGTCCAACCGCACCCCTGTGCGCACGAGCAGCCGGGACCGCGCCCATTCGGCAAACGCCATGGCAGCAAACAGGAACAGGATGAGCAGCGAAACCACCAGCAAGGTCAGCTCGTTGCGGCTGACCAGCACGCGGTCGTAAATCTGCAGCATGTACAGCGTGGGCGCCAGCATGAGCAGGTTGGCCACCATGCTGAAAACCGCGATCACGGCCCATTCACGGCGCAGGCTCCGCAGTGCCTGGGTGATTTCGCTGCGCGAGAAAAATCCGCTGATGGACATGGTGTCAGTGGGGTAGGCAAAAAGTTGGATCAGGCAGCATGTGCTGCAGGTACGGCGGCGGACACTGGCGTGCCCGCAGAGGCGTTTCGCAGTGCCGCCAGCACATCGTCACGGGGACCGAAGGCCTGCTGCTGCCCCCCTTGCATGACGAGCAATTTGTCCGCCACCGCCAGCACGCTGGGCAGGTGCGTCATGACCACAAAGGTGGTGCCACGCGCCTTGAATTCCTGGAGGGCCCTGCTCAACGCAGCATGGCCCACTTCGTCCAGGCTGGCATTGGGTTCGTCCAGGACGACAAACACCGGGTTGCCGTACAGGGCACGCGCGAGCGCAATCCGTTGACGCTGCCCGCCGGAGAGCATCACGCCAGCCTCCCCCACAGGGGTGGCATAGCCTTGCGGGAGCGATGTGATCCAGGTGTGCACACCCACTGCTTGTGCTGCATCCACCATGGCCTGCTCATTCATCTCGCCAAAGCGAACGATGTTCTCGGCCAGCGTTCCCTCCAGCAGTTCGACATCCTGCGGCACATAACCCACGTAGGGCCCCAGCTCTGTCTTGTTCCACACGCTGACATCCACACCGTCCAGCCGGACACTGCCTGCTACCGGGGACCACAGCCCCATCAGCATGCGGGCCAAGGTAGTCTTGCCCGCTGCAGATGCGCCCAGGACCGCCAGCACTTCACCCGGCCGCAAAGAGAAGGCAACCCCTTTAACAAACGGCGGGGCACCAGCCGCCGCCCCCGCGACCAGGCTCTCGACCGTCACACGCCCCCGCGGCTTGGGCAGTGGCATCCCCTGCACAGGGGCGGGCAACCGCTCCAGAAGCTGCCCAAGCCGCCCCCATGCGGCTCGCGCCTGCACTGCGGCGCGCCACTGGGACACCATTTGCACCAGCGGCGCCAGCACACGCCCGCCCAACACCGACCCTACGATCAACATTCCAGCCCCTCCCGGCAACTGATCATGCATCACCAACCAGGCCCCCAGGCCCAGGAGCGCCGAAGACAAGGTGGTTTGCAGCAACTTGCCCAGCGCCTGGAGTACCCCCGCACGGTCCGACGCCTGGGACTGCAGCCCCAGGCTCTCTTCATGCTGTGCCAGCCAACGGCGGCGCATGTCTTTCTCCATGCCCATGGCAGCAATCACGTCGCTGTGGCGCAAGGTTCCATCCACATAGGCCCGCGCCCTCGTGTCAGATTGGTTGGCGCCCAGCAGGGCGGGGCTGGTGCCGCGCTCATTCAGCCACGAAAGTCCGACCTGAAGCACGGCCCCGGCGAGAGACACCCATCCCAGCAGCGGATGGATGGCAAACAGAATCACTAACATCACCAGGGCTACCGGCATCTCCATCGCGGCACCAAGTACGGGTCCGTGGAAAAAGTCACGCACGGTCCGCAGATCGACCATGGGCTGGGACCCCACCACGGCCCCTGGCTTCAGGTGCGCAGTATGAATGGCAGTGAACACACGGGGGGCCAGTGCGCAGTCCAGGGCCGCACCCGCCTCACGCAAGGTTTCCGAACGAGCCCATTCCAGCACTTCCATCACACCGATGGCCAAAAACACGGCCAGCGTCAGCATGGCGAGGGTCATGGCGTTGCGGCTATTCACCACGCGGTCGTACACCTCGAACATGTAGACAGTAGGCGCCAGAACCAGAAGCCCCGCCAGCACACTCAGGCAGAGAGCCCGCCAAAAATAGGGCATAAGCCTTGCCAGAGCCTGGTGGATTTCGGGTGGCGCTGCAGATACGGACATGCGGAAAAGATCTGGTGAATGTGTACTCTTCTGTGCACACAGTACAAAAGCCCGGCCTTGCCAATGCAAAGCCAGGCCCTAGGTTGGTTTTAATTGTCTGTGAAATTACTTTGCCAAGAAGAGCACAGCCCCCCGGGTCTCGTCCGCACTCGCCACCACCACCGTCAGCCCATTCTTGGCCACGTTGAGCGTACCCACCCCGTTGAATGTGGTCTTGCTGCCGTCCGCACAGCTTTCATTGAAGCTCACGCCGTAAGCTGCTGTGCTGGCCAGCGCCGCCACGCTGCCTGCATAGGTGCATCCGGTGGTGGACGTGCCAGTCATGCTGCCGGTAGTGGTGAGGCTCCACTGCACGGTCTGGGCATTGCCGCCCAATGTGGCACTCCAGTTGCCCTGCACTTCCGCCTGGACTGCAGGGGTCGCCAGGGTGTCGCTCTGGGTCAGGGTTCCTGTGCTCAGGCCCGTGAATGCAATCGTCTTGGGGCTGGCCGCAAGTGCCGCGTTGACCTGGCCTGTCACCGCCTGGCCTGTGGCATTGCCTTGCCCCAGGGCGTAGCTTTTTCCGTTGGCGCTGCCGTCACTGCGCACCACCAGCTTGACCAATCGACTGGCATCCTGGGCCAGCAGCCAGGCGTTGGCAGCTCCGTTGGCGTCGGGCACCACCACAGCGGTTGTGGCTGGAGTCACGCCCGCAGCGGTGACCCAGCGCCCTTTGAGCTGGGCGGGGTCGATGGTCGGACCCGAGCCTCCTCCGCCGCCTCCGCAGGCCGCCAGCAGCCCCCCCAGGGCCAGTGTGAGTGCGGTGGCTGGGAGTTTGCGTGCGATTGCAGTGGGCATTAGTGTTTGCATGTGCGTCTGTGTTTGTGTTGTCACGAGTGGTTTCAGTGCCATGTTGTCAGCTCTCAGAAGATAGGGCGAAGCAGGTATGCAGGTGCCGCTCAGAACCAGAAGGGATGGTGCCCGATGTCCGGAGCGAGTCCCACGATCGACAGCGGCATGTGCCCCGGAGCCCCCGGGTCCGTGATGATCCCATCCACCTTGCCGTCCGCGTCGAACTGCCCTCCGTCCGTGATCTGGAAGTCCAGGCGTGTGCGCCCTCCTTCCATCACCATCTTGCCGCCATAGGGTTCGCTCGCCAGGTTCACCCAGGTGCCGCTGGCATCCTGCTTCCAGTAGCCGTTGACCCCCAGCGCCGGGTCCAGGTACAGGCTGAAGCTTTCGCTGCTTTTGCCCGGGGCCAGTTGCACTGTAAAGCTGACCAGCCCGATGGGGGTCTGCAGCCCTGCCGGTGCGTCCGCTGGCGCGTCTTTCTGCGTCAGGCTGGTGATGCGGGAGTTGTCGTTGCCGCTGCCCACCTTGCCGTTCTGGCTGCTGGCCACCAGGGTGGTGAAGGTAGGTGGGGCATTGCCCGGGTTGCTCTCGCCTGTGGGGCTGAGCACAAAGCCGACGGAGCCTACCGAGGGCTGCTCGCTGTCCTTGATGCCGTCTCCGTTGCCGTCTCCGGGGGTAATGTTGCCGCCCGGGCCGGGGATGCCGGGGGCCTGGTCTTCCACCGGGCCGGGGATGCCGTCGTTGTCGGGAACGCCGGGCGTGGGGGGAACAGGGGTTGGTGTAGGAGGGACCGGGGTCGGATCAGGGTCTGCCGGGGTGAGGTTGGTCACAGGCCGGGCTGCGAAGCTGACGGCGTCGTTGCCTGCTGCATCCTGAACGGCATTGGCATCGTTGCCTGCCGTGGGGTCGGTATAGGCCACGGTGACGATCTGGCCGGCTCCCACAACGAATGCAAGGGTCAGGGTGACGGTCTTGGCGGCTGCGTTGACTGCTACGCCGGTGACGGCGTTGGCTGAGCCTCCCGCTGTTACCACAAAGGCGCCGTTGGCTGCGGTGTTGACTGCGTCCAGCGTGGTCACCTCGGTGTAGCTCAGGACCAGCTGGTTGGCAGTAACGGTGGCTGTGTTCACCACCGGGGGCGTGGTGTCGGGGGTGGTGTTGGTGACTGTGGTCACGCCCAAGCTGGGAGCGTCGTTGCCTGCTGCATCCTGGATGGCGTTGGCGTCGTTGCCTGCCGTGGGGTCGGTATACGCCACAGTGACCACTTCGGCAAAGCCCACCGGCGTCGTCAACGTCAGGGTCACGGTTTTGGCGGGGCCGTTCACAACCACACCAGTCACGGTGTTGGCGACTCCACCGGCGACCACGGCGAAGGCGCCCGCGCCTGCCACGTTGACGGCATCCAGGTCACTGGCGTCGGTATAGGTCAGCACCAGGCTGGCGCCATTGACGCTGGCCGAGGCCCACACGGGGGCATCGGGGTCGTTGCCACTGACGGTGATGCCGTTGCCTAACAGGTCGGCAATGACCACCGCAGTGTCCGCACCTGCATTCCAGTCTTCCAGCATGCCCAGGTTATAGGTCGTGGTGTCAAGGGATGAGGTTCCGTCCTTGTTCATTAACAAGGCCAGTGCCGCGCGGTCGGTGGCGCTCATGGTGACCGTGAAGCTGGTGTTGGACGTGATGTCCACGTTGGACGTGTCGGTCAGCGTGTAGTTGGACGCGCCTTGCCCCAGCAGACGGATGCGGTTGGCTGTGATGTCGTTGTTTGCACCAGCGAGGCTCAGCAGGTCAGTGCCGGTCACAACCAGCACGCCTGTGCCTACGTTGTAGATGGCGCTGGTGACGGTGGGGGCTGCGACGCTGCTCACCGTGATGCCGTTGCCGGTGGGGTCAGCGATGACCACCGCAGCGTCAGCACCTGCGTTCCAGTCCTCTGCGGCGATGAGGTTGTAGGTGTTGGCACTGGTGGAGCTGGTGCCGTTCTTGTTCATGAGGAGGTTGGCGCCCAGTCTGTCCGCCCCGCTCAGGCTCAGGGTGAAGCTGGTGGCGGAGGTGATCTCCACGTCAGCCGTGGTGGTCAGTGCGTAACTGGCTCCGCCTTCGCCTTGCAGGCTGAATTTGTTGGCGACGATGTCGTTGACGACCCCCGCCCGGCTGGAGAACCCGGTGCCGGTGACGACGAGCGCTCCGGTGCTGGCGTTGTAGGTGGCGGAGGTGATGGCGGGTACCGCGACGTTGCTGACGGTGAGGGCGTTGGTGGCGTCGGCAATGTTGCCCCCCGTGACCACGCTGTTCCAGTCGTCCGCCGCTGCCAGGTTGTAGGTGCTGCCGCCTGTGGATGTGGTGCCGTTCTTGTTGAGCAGGGCTTCTACGGCTGCGATGTCTGCGCCCGAGAGGGTGACGCTGAAGCTGGTGGCCGAGATCACTTCCACATTGCCTGTGGTGCTCAGGATGCGGGTGGCTGCGCCTTCTCCTGCAATGGTGAGCGTGCTGACGGTGATGTCGTTGGTGGCACCGATGGTCTGGACCAGGCCGGTGCCGGTGACGGTCAGCACGTGGGTGCTGGCATCGTAGGTGGCCGAAGTAATTGTCGGCGCCGAAACGTTCGATACCGTCACGGCGTTGCCGGTGAGGTCTGCGCTGCTGGTGCGGCTGGCGTCCCAGTTGGCGGCCGCCGCCAGGTTGAAGGTAGAGGTGTCCACCGCGCTGGTGCCGTTGTTGTTCAGGATGCCGTTGACAGCCAGTTGGTCTGCAGCGTTGAGCGTGACCGTGAACGACGTAGCGCTGGCTGCGGTGACGTTGGCGCTGGTGAGGGTGTAGCTGCCGCCCTGGCCCGCCAGCGCAAGCTTGCTCACGTCGATGGTGTCGCCGCCCACGATGTTGGCTGTCGTGACGGAGAGGACGCCGGTGGCGGCGTCGTACGTAGAAGAAAGGATGCTGGGCGCCGCATTGGCGACGGTGATGCCGTTGCCGCTGAGGTCGGCAATGTTGCCACCGGTGATCACGCTGTTCCAGTCGTCGGCCGCTGCCAGGTTGTAGGTGGAGGCACCGGCCGAGCTGGTGCCATTCTGGTTAAGCAGTGCATCGACTGCAGCAATGTCGGCACCCGCCAGCGTGAAAGTGAAACTGGTGGCGCTGGTGATTTCTACATTGCCGGTGGTGGACAGCACGCGTGTAGCGCCGCCTTCGCCAGTGATCGTCAATGCGGAAACCGTGATGTCGTTGGTCGCACCGACGGTCTTGACCAGGTTGGTGCCGGTGACGGTGAAGACGTGGGTGGCGCCGTCGTAGGTGGCCGATGTGATGGTGGGGGCCGTGACGTTCGATACCGTCACGCCGTTGCCGGTGAGGTCTGCCGCAGCAGAGGCCGTAACGTCCCAATTGGCCGCTGCTGCCAAGTTGAAGGTGGTGGTGTCCACCGCACTGGTGCCGTTGTTGTTCAGGATGCCGTTGACGGCCAGTTGGTCGGCTGCGTTGAGCGTGACCGTGAACGACGTAGCGCTGGCCGCAGTGACGTTGGCGCTGGTGAGGGTGTAGCTGCCGCCCTGGCCTGCCAGCGCAAGCTTGCTCACGTCGATGGTGTCTCCG
>Ga0187843_10002552_pt1 | contig 10965 bp, 7 predicted proteins | sample SpaLakP09_SKY_43_FD_134516 | JGI IMG/M metagenome (GOLD analysis project Ga0187843, IMG submission 134516) | Oligotrophic lake water microbial communities from Sparkling Lake, Wisconsin, USA - SP09_SKY_43 | ecosystem: Environmental > Aquatic > Freshwater > Lake | place: USA: Sparkling Lake... | reverse complement strand
CCAGAGGATGGACTCCAGGGCCGAGACCGGGGCGGTTTCGATGTAGTTGGTGAAGTCGGGGCGGGTGGAGCCGTTGTTGTTGCCGCCGCCGCCGGTGATCACCTTGTCGAACACGCCCTTGGGTGCGTTCGGCGTGCCCTGGAACATCAGGTGCTCGAACAGGTGAGCGAAGCCGGTGCGGTTCTTGGGCTCCAGCCGCATGCCCACGTGGTAGACGACGCTGACGCCGACGGTGGGGGAGCTGTGGTCGGGCGAGACCAGCACGGTCAGGCCATTGGCCAGCTTCTTGCTGGCAACAGGCACCTGCCAGCGGTCGGCGGCTTGCGCCGCCACCGACAGGGCCAGCCCTGCGAACAGGGCGATCAGGGAATGCTTGCGCATGGGCACCTCGTTGAAATCAGGGGTTAGGGTGGGTTCCGCGCTGAGGGCTCAGGGCAGAGGCATGTTGAAGGTGTGGGCGAAGAAGGCCAGCATGTCGGCGCGTTCCTCGATGATCTTGGAGGTGGGCTTGCCAGCGCCGTGGCCGGCTTGCGTCTCGATGCGGATCAGCTTGGGCGCCGGGCCGGTGTCAGCGGCCTGAAGCGCAGCGGCGTACTTGAAGCTGTGCGCCGGCACGACGCGGTCGTCGTGGTCGCCGGTGGTGACCATGATGGCCGGGTACTTCACGCCCGACTTGATGGTGTGCAGGGGCGAGTAGGCCAGCAAGGCCTTGAACTCCTCGGGGTTCTCGGACGAACCGTAGTCCGGCACCCAGGCCCAGCCGATGGTGAACTTGTGGAAGCGCAGCATGTCCATCACGCCGACCGCCGGCACGGCCGCGCCGAACAGCTCGGGCCGCTGGTTGACCACCGCGCCGACCAGAAGGCCGCCGTTGGAGCCGCCGTTGATCGCGAGCTTGGCCGGCTGCGTGTACTTCTGCGTCACCAGCCATTCGCCGGCGGCGATGAAGTCGTCGAACACATTCTGCTTCTTCAGCTTGGTGCCGGCTTCGTGCCAGGCCGCGCCGTACTCGCCGCCGCCGCGGATGGAGGCCAGCACGTAGACGCCGCCCATCTTCATCCAGGCCGCCGAGGTGATGCCATAGCCCGGTGTCATCGCGGCATTGAAGCCGCCGTAACCGTAGAGCAGGGTCGGGTTCGTGCCGTCCAGTTTCAGGCCCTTTTTGTGGGCGATGAAGATGGGGAAGCGGGTGCCGTCCTTGCTGGTGACGAACTCGCGGCGGGTTTCATACTGCTCGGCGTCAAAGGCCGTTTGCGGGCGCTTGAACAGGCTGACCTTGTTGCTGGCCACGTCGTAGCGGTAGATGGAGCTGGGCGTGGTCAGGCTGGTGTAGCTGAAGAAGGTCTCGCGGTCCTGCACGCGGCCGCCAAAGCCGCTGGCGGTGCCCACGCCGGGCAGTTGCACCTCGCCCTGCGGCTTGCCGTCCAGGCCGTGGCGGCGCACCAGGGTGGAGGCGTCGCGCAGATAGCTCAGCAGCAGGCGGCCGCCCACGGCGGAGGCGCCGGTCATGGCGTCGGGGCCTTCGGCGACCAGGGTCTTCCAGGCTTCCTTGCCCGTGCCCTGCAGGTCGATGGCTACCAGGCGGCCGCGCGGCGCATCCTTGTTGGTCTTGACGATCAAATGCTGGCCGTTCACGCCCACCGCTTCGTAGGACGCGTCGAAGGCCAGGCTGATGGCCTTGGGCTCACCGCCGGCAAAGCCACCCTTGACCAGGGGCAGCACCATCAGGCCGTTCTTGGAGCCGCCCTTCCAGACATTGATCACCAGCAGCTTGCCGTCATCGGTGACGCTGCTGTTGAAGCCCCATTCTTTCTCCTGCGGGTTGGCGGCCACCAGCACATCGGCCGATTGCGGCGTGCCCAGGCGGTGGTAGAAGAGCTTCTGGAAGTAGTTGGCGCCGGTCAGCGCCGCGCCTTCGGCCGGGGCGTCGTAGCGCGAGTAGAAGAAGCCCTTGCCGTCCGGCGTCCAGGTGGCGCTGGAGAACTTCACCCATTCGATGGCGTCGGGCAGGTCGCGGCCGGTGCTGAGGTCACGCACCTTCCAGGTCTGCCAGTCGGAGCCGGCCTTGGAGCTGCCGTAGGCCAGCAGCTTGCCGTTGGGCGAGGGGGCATAACCGCTCAGCGCCACGGTGCCGTCCTGGCTCAGGGTGTTGGGGTCCAGCGCGATGCTGGGCTGGTCTTTCAGCGACTTGGCGGTGTAGAGCACCGATTGCTGCTGCAGGCCGTTGTTGCGGGTCCAGAAATAGCGGCCGCCTTCCTTGAAGGGCACGCCGAACTTCTCGAAGTTGTAGAGCTCGGTGTAGAGCTTGCGCACCGGCAGGCGTTGCGGCATGGCCGCGAGGTAGGCATCGGTGACCTGGTTCTGGGCCTTGACCCAGTCCTTGGTCTGGGCGCTGTTGTCGTCTTCCAGCCAGCGGTAGGGGTCGGCCACGGTGGTGCCGTGGTAGTTGTCGGTCTGCTCGACCTTGGCGGTCGCGGGGTAGCTCGGTGTGCTTGTTTGCGCGAAGCTGGCGCTGCTGCTCAGCAGGGCCAGGCAGGCGATCACCATTGCCTTGCTCGCGGGTAGACGGGCGGGCCGGATCTTGTTCGTCATGGCGGTCATCTCTTTCCAGAACTCAGGGCTCGACGCGGTCGGCGCGAGGCTGCGGCATTCTGGCAAGGTTTGAAAACCATGACGAAAGGCATTCCCCGGTTTGGCCTGCGGGGAAACCCGGGGGGCTTCAGCGGGCCCGCTGGCTCCAGAGCACGCCGCCGGCGATCAGGCCCATGCCGATCAAGGTGGCGCCGTCGGGCTGTTCGCCAAACAGCGGGATGGCCAGCAGCGTGGCCAGCACCGGGGTCAGCGCGCCCGCGGTAGCGCTGCGCTGCGCGCCCAGGCGGGCGACCGCCAGGCTGTAGCTCAGGGTCGAGATCAGGCCCACGCCCACGCTTTGCAGGCCCAGCTGCAGCAGCAGCTGCGAGCCGCTCAAGCTCGGCAAGGTCAGGCCGCCGCTCTGGGCCCAGTGCCAGGCCAGCAGGGGCAGCAGCAGGACGAGCGACACGGTGGAGATCAGCGTGGCCGCCTCCAGCGGTGCCAGTTTGGCCTCACGCAGGGCCAGGGTGTAGGCCGACCACATCAGGCTGCCCAGCAGGAAGAGGCCGTAGCCCTGGGCCAGATCAGCCTGCCCGGCCTTGAAGGCCAGCAGGGTGGCCACGCCAATGGCGATGCACAGCAGGGCCGGCCAGCGCGACAGCGCCGCGCGGCCGTGCAGGGCGGCGGCCAGCAGGGCGGTGAACAGGGGCAGGGTGCCGGGGATCAGGGTGGCACCGTCGGCCACCGGCGCATGGCGCATGCCCCAGCCGGCGATCAGAAAATAAGGCAGGCCGGCGCCGGCGACGATCAGCAGCCACAGCCGCGCCGGTACGGCGGCAAAGCGGGCGCGGCGCTGCCAGAGCAGAGGCGCGAACAGCAGGCCGGCCGGGCCGAAGCGCAGCAGGGCCAGCTCCACGGGCGGCAGGGCCACGCGCGCGCCGGCACGCAGCGAGATGAAAAAGCCGGCCCAGATCACCAGGGTCAGCGCCAGCGCGGCCCAGCCCAGGGCTTCGCCCTGATACCAGGCTGGCGTCGGCCGGCGTGCACCGAAGGATTGCGAGGGCAGGCCGGCGGCGGCGAGATGGGGGCGGGGCGTGGGATTCATGGCGGGCGGCGAGCGGGATCGGTACTGCGAGGCCGCAAATTTTCGAGCGCTGACCGGGGTGATTTGGCGCCTTGCTGGCGATGGTTTCGATGGATTGAGCCGATTTCATCCAATAATCCATCGAACTTTGATGGAAACAAGCCATGGACAGAATCGACATTCAGTTGCTGGAGCTGCTGCAGCGCGACGGTCGCCTCAGCATTGCCGAGCTGGCCGAGCGGGTGGCCTTGTCGGCCAGCCCCTGCGCGCGGCGGCTCAAGCGCCTGGAGGAAGAGGGCTTCATCGCCGGCTACCGCGCCGTGCTGGACCGCAAGGCGGTGCAGCTGGCCACCACGGTCTTCGTCAATGTGCGGCTGATGCACCACCGCGAGGACGCGGTGCAGCAGTTCGAGGCGGCCATGGAGGCCATGGCCGAGGTGGTGGCCTGCCATGTGGTCAGCGGCGCACATGACTACCTGCTTGAGGTGGTGGTCGGTGAGCTCAGCGCCTACGAGCAGATCGTGCGCCGCCTGCAGGCCCTGCCCATGGTGCAGGACATCACCAGCAATTTCGCCATCCGCTGCGTCAAGAGCGGCGCGCCGTTGCCGCTGAAAAGCGTCTGAGCTGCGACTGAGGCTGCAGCCTCAGCCCCTGCCACAGCTTTGTCATGGCGGCGCCATCGCCCTGCCATGAAGTCTCCGGACACTGGAACCCAAGCGGCCCGACCGGTTCTGTCGCCTGCGTCCGGCCCTGTGCCGCCGCCGGTTCAGCACCCTCGGGCCTTGTGCTTGCCTGATTGATCGATTGTGTTCCCGCTGTTTCGGAGAGTTCACCGCCATGCGCGTTCGCCTGCTTCCCCTCCTGCCCTTCGTGCTGCTGGCCGGTCTGGCCCAGCCGGCCTCGGCCCTCAACATCGTCCTGAGCAATGACGACGGCCTGACCAGCAATGTCAAAGCCCTGTACGAGGCGCTCAAGGCCAAGGGCCATGATGTGATCGTCTCGGTGCCGTGCACCGGCCAGAGCGGCATGGGTGGCGCGGTCAAGTTCCTGACCCCGCTGACGCCGCTGACGGCCGCCTGCCTGAACGGCGCTGCCGCTGCGGGCGCACCCGGCGCCGGCCCCATGAGCAAGGCCGGCTTCACCAATGGCGACTACCACTACGTCAACGGCACGCCCATCATGGCTCTGCTCTACGGCCTCGATGTGCAGGCGCAAGCCCGCTGGGGCAAGGCGCCAGATCTGGTGCTCTCCGGCCCCAACGAAGGCCAGAACGTCGGCCACATCGTCAACAGCTCGGGCACCATCGGCAATGCCCAGAACGCGGCCTCGCGCGGCATTCCCTCGATCGCCCTGAGCGCCGATGCCGACACCACCGACAACGTCAACCTGGCCGCGCCCAAATCCGCCACGGTGGCCAAGCTCAGCGTGGACCTGATCGCCGCCCTGCAGGCCAAGGCCGGCAACGGCCCGCTGCTGCCGGCTGGTCTGGCGCTGAATGTCAACTTCCCGCAGGTGCTGGACGGCGCCAAATGGAAGTTCGCCCGCATCGGCAGCTACAACGCCTACAAGGTCAAGTTCGTCAAGGACCTTGGCGCCGACCCGGTGGCCGCCGGCTACGGCCTGAGCCAGGTGCACCTGCCCGGCGTGACCCTGGAGATGAACACCGCCCCGGCCACCGAGGCACAGGCCGAGGACGAATCCATCGTCTACAAAAAGGACATCGCCGTCACGGCCATGCAGGTGGCCTACGACCACCGTGCCGCCGGCCAGCAATGGCTGCGCCTGCGCCTGCGTGACCTGCTGAGCCAGTGAGGGCGGTCAACATGCAAGCCTCTCCCTTGTTCCGCGCCCGTCTCCTGCCTCTGCTGGCCGCGCTGGCCTTGGTCGCCTGCCATGGCGGCGGCGACGACACGCCCGTGGTCCAGGTGCCCGAGCTCTCGCCCGGGACCTATGTCGTCAACGCCGGCACGACCGAGGCCCCGGTGCTGGGCCGCTACTTCTCGGGCAGCGATGGCAGCCGCCTGCTGGTCTTGCACAACAGTGCCGACCAAGCCGAGCGCCTCTACCGCCGCAGCGCGGCCGATGCCGCCTGGACGGCGGTGCCGGCCGCCAGCGCCGATGTCAGCATCGCCCTGCAGTCCAGCTTCAAGCAGGCCCAAGCTCCGGCCGCGCCGACGCTGGCCGGCCTGGCCGGCCGCTACGTGGCCCAGCTGGCCCCGGGCGTCTGGGCCCAGTTCAGCATCGCCGCCGACGGCAGCCTCAGCGCCGGCAGTGCCAGCCTCTGCAAGCTCAGCGGTCGCCTGGATGCCAAGGCCGGCGCCGGTGGCCTGGCCGTGAGCCTGAACGCCAGCGGCTGCGGCAGCAGCGTGCCGGCCAGCAGCCAGGGTTTTGTGCTGGTGGATGCCGAGGAGCAGCCGGCCCGCTTCCGCCTGCTGGCCGACGACGGCCGCAGCCTGCTGGACCTGCGCGCCTTTGCCGAGTGAGCCGAGCGAGCCGAGCGAGCTAAGGCCGGCCGCACGTCGCCGGTCGAAGCTGCCGAGCAGTTCAGGCGCTTCTTTCGGCACCTGGTCGCACGCCGGGCCTGTGCCTACCAGGCCACTGCTACATTCGCCCCCGCCTCTAACACTACATTTTGGCGGGGACGTTTTCTGTGCAGAACAACAAGAGCAGCAAGACCTCGGCGGCGCGCGGGCGCTGGTTGAAATCCTGGCGCGTGCGCGTGGCCGTGCTGGTGTTGATCGGCGGCGCCTATGCCGCCTACCGACACTTCACACCGCCGCCGCCGCCGCCGGCACCGCCCAGCGGCGAGGTCAGCCTGGCCGACATCACCCAGACGGTGCAGGCGGCCGGTGTGCTGCAGCCGCGGCTCAAGGTCGATGTCGGCGCCCAGGTCAGCGGCCAGGTGCGCCAGCTTCATGTGCAGCTGGGTCAGCAGGTCAAGAAGGGCGAGCTGCTGGTCAGCCTGGACCCCGAGCTGGCCCGCAGCGAAGTGGCCCAGGCTGAAGCCGCGGTGGCTCAGCAGGCCGCACAGATCGAGGTGCGCCAGGCCGATCTGAAGATCGCTCGCCGCGAGGTGGAGCGCCAACGCCGCCTGCTGGCCGGCGAGGCCACGGCCGCCACCGAGGCCGAGCGCGCCGACACGGAACTGGCCAAGCTGGACGCCGACCTGCGCGGCCAGAGCGCCAACCTCAAGCGCCTGCAGGCCGAGCTGGACAAACGCAAGCTCTCCCTGGGCTACACCTCCATCACCGCGCCCATGGATGGCACCGTGGTCAACCTGCCGGTGCAGGAGGGCCAGACCGTGATCGCCGCCCAGATCACGCCGGTGATGGTGACCTTGGCCAATCTGGACGAAATCACCGTGCGCGCTCGCGTGCCCGAGGCCGACATCGCCCAGATCAAGGTCGGCCAGCAGGCCCGCTTCATCACCCTGGCCGGTGAGGCACAGCGTTACGAGGGCAAGGTGCGGGTGATCCAGCCGGTGCCCGAGCGGGCCGGCAATGCGGTCTTCTACAACGTGCTGTTCGAGGTGGATAACAAGGCGCGCAAGCTGCTGCCCGAGATGACGGTGCAGGTCAATGTCGAGACCGGCGCGGCCAAGAAGGTGCTCAGCGTGCCCATGGTGGCCCTGGGTGAGCGTGGCGAGGACGGCCGCTTTGCCGTGCAGGTGCTCGATGCGCAGAACAAGCAGCACCCGCGCCAGGTGCGTACCGGCTTGCAGGACGGCGCCCGCGTCCAGGTGCTCGATGGCCTGAAGACCGGCGAGAAGGTCTTGCTGGCACCGCCCTCGGCGGCCGAGCAGGCCGCGTCGGCTGCATCCAAGTAAGCCGGCGCCGCCATGCATCCCTTGATCGAACTGCGCGGCGTCGGCCGCCACTACCGCCTGGGCGCCATCGATGTGCCGGCGCTCGATGACGTCAACTTGAGCATCCAGGCCGGCGAGTTCGTGGCCGTGATCGGCCAGTCGGGCTCGGGCAAGAGCACGCTGATGAATGTGCTGGGCTGCCTGGACAACCCGACCGTCGGCCAGTTTCTGATCGACGGCCAGGACGCCAGCCAGCTGGGCCCCGACGAGCTGGCCGGCCTGCGCCGCGAGCGCTTCGGCTTCATCTTCCAGCGCTACCACCTGCTGCCGCATATGGATGCGCGCGCCAATGCCGCGCTGCCGGCCGTGTACGCCGGTGCCAGCGGCAGCGCGCGGCGCGAGCGCGCCGAGGCCTTGCTGACGCGCCTGGGCCTGGACGAGCGCATGCATCACAAGCCCAATGAGCTGTCGGGCGGCCAGCAGCAGCGCGTGTCCATCGCCCGCTCGCTGATGAACGGCGGCCAGATCATCCTGGCCGACGAGCCCACCGGCGCGCTCGATTCGCAAAGCGGCACCGAAATGCTGGCCCTGCTGCGCGAGCTCAACGAGCGCGGCCACACCATCATCCTGGTCACCCACGACGCTCATGTCGCCAGCCATGCGCGCCGCATCATCGAGCTGAAAGACGGCAAGGTTTTGAAGGACAGCGGCACGCCGGCCGACCACCGCCTGCCCGGGCCCCTGGCTGGCGAAACGGCGGGCCTGGCGCGCGGCAGCTGGTGGGGTCGGCAGCAGATGCAGTGGCGCGAGGCCCTGCAATCGGCCGTGCAGTCGCTGCAGGGCAATCGCCTGCGCACGGCGCTGTCCATGCTGGGCATCAGCATCGGCATTGCCGCGGTCGTGTCCATCCTGGCCCTGACCAGCGCGGCGCGCGGCAGCATCGAGAAAGATGTGGGCAGCTTCTTGTCCGGCCGCATCCCGGTGTTCCGCGGCAACCCCAATCTGCCGCCTGGCACCCAGGCCCAGGCCTTCCGGCCCAGCGAGATCGAAGCCATCCGTGCCCTGCCCGGCGTCAAGGCGGTGACGGTGGAGCGCGAGACCCAGCTGACCGCGCGCCATGGCTCGCGTGACGCCATGGTCAGCGTGCTCGGCGCCGAAGCGCAGACCCTGGCCTCGCGCAAGCTCAAGCTGGTCGAGGGCCGCTACCTCAATGCCATGGATTTCGCCGGTTCCGCCCAGGTGGCGGTGATCGACGAGAAGGCGCGCAAGTCCTTGTTCAAGCCCGGCGAGTCCGCGCTGGGCCGCACCCTGCTGGTGGCGCCGCAAGGCATGCCGTCTGATGGCGGCGCGGGCGGTGGCGGCATGGGCGGCGGGGCTGCGGCGGTGCCGGTGGGCGTGGCCCTGCCGCTGACCATCGTCGGCGTGGTCGCGCCCGACACCGGCGGCGCGGTCAACTTCGGCTCCTGGCTGGGCCAGGTGCTCATGCCTCACACCACCTTCGGCCGCAAGCTCGATGTGCGCGTCGATGCCGACCAGTTCAATGTGCTGCTGGATTTCACCGTGCCGCCGGCCGAGGTGCGCAAGCAGTTGACCTACCGGCTCAAGGCCTTGCACGGCATCGAGGATTTCGACTCCTGGAACGCCGACGAGGAGTTCCGCAAGTTCCAGCAGGTGACCGGGGCCATGGCCCTGCTGTTCGCCGGGGTCGGAGCGATCTCGCTGCTGGTCGGCGGGGTGGGTGTGATGAACATCATGCTGGTCTCGGTCAGCGAACGCACCCGCGAGATCGGCATCCGCATGGCGGTGGGTGCCCGCCAGGGCGATGTGCGCCTGCAGTTCCTGGTCGAGGCGGTGGTGCTGTGCTGTCTGGGCGGCACGGTCGGTGTGTTCCTGAGCTGGCTGGGCGCGCAAGGCATCAATGCCGCGCAGGATTCGCTGAAGGTGGAGGTCAGCTGGGCCGCCCTGGGCGTGGCCTTTGCCGTGTCCAGCTTTGTCGGCCTGGTCTTCGGCACCTTGCCGGCGCGGCGCGCGGCGGCCCTGAGCCCTGTCGATGCCCTGGCCCGCGAGTGACGGCCTCCCCAAGAACACCGCATGAAGAAGACAAAGAAAGAAGCAGACGCCATGACGCTGATGCGAAGCTTGATCCCTCTGAAATCTGGCACCCAGCCCGCGCTGGCCCTGGGCCTGCTGGCCCTGCTGCTGACGGGCTGTGCCCACGGCCCTGACAGCACGGCCCCGCCGAACCTGGCGCGCCCGCACACCTTGCCGGCGCAGTGGCTGCAGCTCGATGCGCGCGGCCCGGCTGAGGGTTCCGCCCCGGCCGATGCGCAGCTGAGCGCGCTGCAAGGCCAGGCCTTGCGGGCCAACCGCGACATCGCCCTGGCGCTCAAGCGCTGGGAGCGCGCTCAGCAGCAGCTGGGCCAGAGCCAGCTGGAGCGCGGCCTCAAGCCCAGCCTGAGCGGCAGCGCCTCGGGCAGCCGCGCGCTGGAGCAGGGGCCGCTGACGCGCAGCTATTCGCTCAATGCCAGCGTCAGCTATGAAGTGGATTTGTGGCAGCGCCTGGCCCATGGCGCGGCGGCGCAAGCCGCGCAGGTGGCCGGTCAGCGGGCCGACTGGGCCGCGGCCCAGCTCTTGATCCGCAACCGGGTGGCCGAGAGCTACTGGAGCCTGGCCGCGCTGGCGCTGGAAGAACCCTTGATCCGCGAGCAGCTGCAAGGCGCCGAGGCAGTGCTGGCCCTGACCCGGCTGCGCGTGCGCGAGGGCAAGCTCCTGCCCATCGAGGTGGACAAGGCGGCCAGCAGTCTGCAAGGCCTGCACTCGCGCCTGGCCCAGCTGCAGCGCGAGCGGGTGCAGCAAGGCCTGAGCCTGGGCGTGCTGCTCGACGAACTGGCGCCGGCCCTGCCCGCGCAGCCCCAGCTGCCGGCCGGCCAGCCGGGCGACTGGCAGCCCGGCGCACCGGCCGAGGTGCTGGAACGCCGCCCCGATGTGCAGCGCGCCCGCGCCCAGGTGGACAGCGCCCTGTCGCAATGGCGATCCAGTGAAGCGGCGCGTTATCCCAGCCTGAGCCTCAGCCTGGGCCTGGGCACGGGCGGCAGCCAGTGGCGCGACTGGCTGGAGCGGCCCCTGGCCACGCTCTCATCGAGCCTGATCGTGCCTCTGGTCGATTGGCGCCGCCTGGACCTGCAGCGCGCGCAATCGGTCAACGAGGTGGAAAGCGCGGCCTTGAGCCTGCGCGACACGGTGCACAAGGCCCTGGTCGAGGTGGAGCAACTGGCGGCCGAACGCCGCGAGCTGCGCCAGCAGGCCCTGGCCAATGCCGCCCGCCTGGCCGAAGCCCAGCAGACCGAGAAGCTGGCCGCCCTGCGCTACGAGGTGGGCGTGATCGCTCGCGCCGACTGGCTGCAGGCCCGCAACGCCCGCCTGTCCGCCGAGCAGGAGGCCATCCAGCTGCGCCTGCGCCAATGGCTCAACCAGGCGGCCTTGCAGAAGGCGCTGGCCAGCGCCT
>Ga0187843_10002551_pt1 | contig 10965 bp, 11 predicted proteins | sample SpaLakP09_SKY_43_FD_134516 | JGI IMG/M metagenome (GOLD analysis project Ga0187843, IMG submission 134516) | Oligotrophic lake water microbial communities from Sparkling Lake, Wisconsin, USA - SP09_SKY_43 | ecosystem: Environmental > Aquatic > Freshwater > Lake | place: USA: Sparkling Lake... | reverse complement strand
TTTCTCAGTCCTCTCGCAAGCGAGAGTTTTTGCCGCTTGTAAATTTATTTTTGGCAAATCTCAGTAGAAATCACATTGGAGATAAATCTCCAATATTGAAAACTTGTTTTTCAATGTGATTTCACCAATATATATCTTTCTTCTTGTATAATACTTTATAGCCTGGCTCTTTTTGTATTCTAGATTATATATGATTCGATCTCTTAATCTCAGATAATCTAGACATTATGCGCTCCATAGTAACATCATTACAGTCTTTTACAGCTAATACATGCCCACCACTTTTTGTAGCTGATTCTATACCATGTGGTGAATCTTCTATAATCATACATTCTTTCGGATCCGATGGCGCACTTACAGAAATCTATACACTCAAGAACTATCCTATAACACCTTCTTCCAATAATCTAGATGCTTCTATGGATACTTTCAGGGATTAGCGAGTGGTCCTTCTTTTTCAAACTTTTCATTTCTCAAAGGGTGTAACTCAGTATTATACGCAATTGTAGTAATTTTCATTCCTGTATTTTTTAGATATTCTTTTAGTATACTTTCTGCATTATTAAGGGTATGGTTTTTACAATAGATGTCTTCTAGTGAATGAATAAGGTTACAATACACTTTCATTGATTCATAACTACCATATGCCATCCTATCATTATAGCCACCATAATCTAAGGTCTTTGGTATATATATTGTATTATTCTCAGGCATACTCATTATCAGTTTGTCTTTGGAATCCATATCAGCTCTATAGTATAATACACAGTCAAACTTCATAGAATTCTTTTCTTGATACTTTTCTATTAAATGAAATGCCTTGTTTTCGTGATAGAACATTGAATAGACTCCAGGGGGGTTACTTAGATTAGCCACTGGCCTGCATGAATTTAGCCATGGTGGAAGGACAGTTTGTTCTATATTCGATTGCTCTTCTGGTATATTAAATTCTGCACAAAAAGATTTTATATCTTCTGGTGTGTTCGATTCCTTATTCAAGGAGCAAAATATTACTGGATTATACGTATTTTGTATTTCAAGAAGTTTTGGTAACACATGCTGATATGCCTTTATACGACCTGCGAATAATATAGCAACCTTTAATACACCAGCGCTTGAAGCTTCAAATCCTCCTAGTTGTCCAAATACCCTTCGTATAATTCGCTTAGACCTTTTTTGTTTTCTCCGTGTAATCTTCTTTTTATTCTTGATACGAGGTATCCCCCCTCCTTTCATATTACCATTTGCATTGGCCGCTGGCGTTACTTCATATATAATATCATCTAAAAATATAAGACCTTTCACCTTATCCTTTAATTCGTTATAATAATCAAAATCACCTTCGCGAATTAAAGCAATTTTGGATTTATCTTTATCTTTAAAGGGTATTATACCACATTGCTTACTTATGTGTCCAAGGTCTATAGTAGTATGCCCAAATGGAGGAACAATTATATGTTTATCACGCATCTTAGCAATATATAAAATATCTGGATCTACGCATTTCTTCCGTAAAGTATCAAATGCACCCTCCAAATAATGATCGTCGTCATCTGCAAACATAACATACGTAGTTTCAGGTTGTAAAGATGGAAGGTATTTATTTATAGTTGGATGACCGTACATTTCTAATCCGGGTATTTGCTCTATCACATTCACTTTACATTTCATACTTTTCCCATATTCATCTTTATATGTAGATTTCTCTTTTGCGTATTGTCCATCAAAAAGTAATGTTAGCGCATCATTCTCTGTTAGCTGAGATTTCAAACTATTTAACATCTTCATTAAACTTTGCCTTCCCGCTGTTGCTATCACCACATGAAACGTGGGGGTATTCCCACCTTGCATGCGTCTACTTTTACCCCTTTGCACCAGCTTTTTTATACGCCTAGATATTGGCATATTCAAGCCCTCTACCTAATCTATCTATTTTTAAAACGGTAGTCATAAGCGGTATCATACCCCTTTCATCTTTATAAGTTGAAACTATGACACTACTGTGATATATAACGGGTAGATAATGCTGGAATTTCTACAATCACCCTATTATCCGTTCTAATAATTTCCTCATTGCTTTTTTCATTTTCTGTATAATGTGTTGACATACCAATCTTTGCCATCTCTACTGCTCTCGGAGTGGCTCGTTTTTGGGTATAATTAAAACATATTATGTATATTGTTATGAATGAACCTCCTCCCTTTTTATTTTAAAGTTTCTACGTGTAAGCTTCTTTTTATTCCTTATACGTGGTATAAGACCTCCTTTCATATTTCCATTTATATTCGCTTCTGCTGTAACTTCATATATAATATCTTCTAAAAATACAACACTTTTCACCTTATCCTTTAAATCGTTATAACAATCAAAATCACCTGTATATGTTATTTCGCCAAGTTTGGATTTTGCTTTGTCTTTAAAGGGTATTATACCACATTGCTTACTTATTAGTGTACGATCTATGGTTGTATGTCCAATTGGAGGAATAATTGGTTCAGTTGATTTGTTATTACGCATTTTAGCAATATATAAAATGTCTGGATCTACACATTTCTTTCGTAAAGTATCAAACGCCCCCTCCAAATAATGATCATCATCATCCGCAAACATAACATATGTAGTTACAGGTTGTAAATCTGGAAGATATTTATTTATAGATGCGTGACCATACGCCTTTAATCCGGGTATTTGTTCTATAATATTCACTTTACATTTCATACCTTTCCCATATTCATCTGTATAAGTAGATTTCTCTCTTGCGTATTTTCCATCAAAAATTAATGTTAGCGCATCATTCTCTGCGAGCTGCGGTTTTAAACTATTTAACATCTTCATTAAACTTTTCCTTCCCGCTGTTGCTATCACCACATGAAACGTAGGGGTATTCCCACCTTTCATGCGTCTACTTTTACCCCTTTGCACCGGCTTTTTTATACGCCTACTTTGTGCCATCCCTACTACTTTATCTATTTAAATTATACCTCATTTGCCAGCCTTTTCCAACATATCTTTCAATAACGTTTCTTTCCTATCATGAAAGTCATACCGCTTAAAATAATCCCAGTTACGTATGGAGTTACTCGTAGCTGTCGTGGCATCCCCCCGCGTCATCTTTACATTCCCAAAAAATTCCTTCGATTGTATCGCATAATGATTCAATTGTATGTTTGCCGGGCACTCTGTTGAACGCCCAGTCACATCCGACGCATGCATAAAAAGACCCCCATCTTTCACATCTTTTAATAACATTATCGCCTTTGTGTTTTTATCAAGGGCGTCCTTTCGCCAAACAAACGATTTACGAATACTCTGCGGCTGCTTTTCAAATATATCCGCCTCCGCACCCTCCCCACCTCTAGCTCCAAACATCGTCCACCGCATAGTACACATAGATAAACCCGCATCACTCGCAAAAAATTCTGTAGCGGCCTCCTTTAAGGGGCGACCGTCCGTGCTAAATACAAATTCATCCAGATCAACAATCATTAATATCTCTATGTTCTTCTCTCGCAACCATGGAAGGCCAACAGCATTATACGTCGGTTCTTGCGAATTCATCGCGGGTGCCGGTAAAATCGTAACACCTTCTATATCTTTTACAAGATCAGCTCCGCCATCCGTAGAATTATTATCTAGCAAAAGAATGTAATCTGCCCCCTGCCACTTATAATGATGCACCCATTCGCGTATAGCCATTTTCTCATTCTTAAAGATCGCCATTATAGCAAATGTCTTATCACCTCCTCCTTTCAGCCTTCTCACAGGCACATACTTCTGCTGATCAATCCCTATCTTCTTATGAAATATCTCAGGCGTATAGATACAGGAGTCCGGAATTGGATGAACCATCGCCAAATAAGATCTTTCCATAAAATGGGATGCCTCGTGAAATTTATCTGCGCTAACCTGTTTTAATAGACCCTCGTAAAAAGATTTCGGGCGTCTGTGAATATGCTCCCTAGATATCGCCATTATTCCAAAAAATGTCGCCCTGTTTGTAACAACTCCTGGAAAATTCGCCTTATACCATTCACCAAAAGGCCTCACATCTGCTAGCTTTTGCCCCACAGAATCATTCCCATCCTTGTTCGTGCTATAAGAAGTAGGATACGTAGGCATCGTAAAGTTATACATTGCCTCCGATGTCTCAATATCAAACTCATACGTATTCATAACCGTATCCTTCGTCTCAAATGCCTTATTTATAGTAAAATCAAATATCTCCATCTTGTGTTCATAATCAGCAGATCCGGGGGCAAAGATGGTTAAATCTGCTAGGCTGTCATAATGATGAACAATATGATACAAATATGTATGGTCGCACACACCTACATTCGGTATATTATGCACTTTACACTTGGTCTTTGTGTTCTGAAATACTGGACATTTAATCGGCTTATCCGATTTATTGTAAATATGTACATTGTGGAATCCACGATCCTTATACTTGCTTAACCATCGCATAGACTCCTTGTATCTGGAAATCACCAAATCTATGTTCCGTAAATCCTTGCTACCCCCTACCAGCTTTCGTCGCCTGCTCCTCGCACGAAGGCCCTTTTTTCTAGTAATACGAGCCCATTTAGGCATTTCCTAAACTCTTCTAAATATACGGCCTATTTAGTCGGAGACACTCTTTATCCCACTTTGTTGATATCCCCCACATAATCCTTTAGATGGTAAGGTGTCTTATAAAAACAATGGTCTCGAGGAACACTATCCTTATCCATCTTGTAGATTCGCGGATTGCTCTTCATTATATATGACTCTGGATCATAATATCCCTGTCCAATCGTATGCTCCTTTGATAGCTTCTTGAAATAATCTCCACGCACCCACCAAAAATTCCCACTAAAATGTGGCCCAATCATCTTATCATGATACAACGCACCAACTACATCATGCGTATCCAACTTCTCCAAACACCGTTTGTAATGACGAATCATATAATACTCTATATAAATTCTCCATAGATACACAGATTCCATGGCCACATTCTTCCCAGATGTGCGCAAAACTCCCTTCGTGTGCATGTATAAGATCTTATCACCATCATTTACGCGACTTGCTATCTTCGTCAGCGTAAAACGCTCAAACGTCTTATCATCTACCCCAACCTCCAATATGTGAAACTTCTTCGGAAGTGTCTCTATGAATTGTTTGACTTCATCTATATACTTATTCTCCCCCGTCAAGAAACAATTTATCGTATCTACTTCATCGCACAAACCACTGAAAATAATACCCTTCACTTGATCCCATACAATACCCATCGTATGTTCATTACAGAATATATGGTAAAATATAAGGATCTTCGGAGAAGAGCTATTATTACGCCGAGAATTTCCACCCCCTCTCTTCAACCTTTTTCGTGAAGGCGCACCCTTCATTCTACTATAACTCCCTTTTGTATCGGGATATAGATAGATAGAAGCCGGGTGGTTTACCACCTAACTCCGAAACTCTTCCGGAACCATCGTCATCCGGTCATCATGATCCGCCAAAAACCATTTCATTTCAGGAGCTGCCGTATCCTCCATCATCTGTACCCAGACATTCACCTCCCACGTGATCTGCCCCTTCTTCAAGAAATACATCAACGCCTCCATGGCCGACCGGGAGAAGCCTTCCGCCTCCTCCCGCCTCACCACAAAGAATCCTCCGCAAAAAATCCAACATATCCTCGCCGCCAGAATTTCCGGAGACATCCTCGCAAGTGGCCAACATCCTGGAATCGCCACTCCCCGAAAATCCTCCCGCATCCTCAAATTCTTCAAACGCCCCAAACTCCCTTCTACATCTTTGAAGATCTTCACAATCCCCGCATCCAAAAAAGCTATAAACCCCGCATCCACCTCCTTCGCCACTCTCGCCACCAACTCCACCTTTGCATTCATCAACCCCATAAAGAACTCCCCATCCTTTCCCCCATTCCGATACTCCGGCAACTCCAATGGACTCGCAGCCTCACATTCTCTCCATACTTCTGACTCTTGTAGTGTCCAGGGTATCAGGCGCAAATCTGGGTGGATTGATGCCGAACTTACCGAATCCTCCGTTAGCGCCTCGTAATACACAGAATCTATAAAAAGAGTCATTGGTAATTTAGCTGTCAATAGGGTGTGTAACCATTCCAATCGCTTGGATGGTTGGATTGGATCTGTGGGATTGTATACAAGTGCCGATACATAATGAACATTTGTGCTCATATTTATATAGCTCCTATTCGGTTCTTTAGACCTAAAAACCGACGCACTGATAGAATGCGAGCAAAGATAGTCTTTTTTCTTGTAGTTGCCATCATTACAATTCTGGTGGTCGTCTTTGCTGGGCCACGAGAAGGCTTTGGAACATCTCCTGGAACCATGGTTCAGCTTCAGACATCCCACGTCCCCACCCAAGAAGATTACAACTTTTACACAAAACAATATCCGAAACTGGTGCGTCGCGAAGTAACAGACTTAACTGGCGAGGATCCCGGTGAATTACGACCCTGGATTTTCCCCTGGTATGGGCGCGGAGTTTCTCTGTTTGCCCAGTAGGGTTTTTCCTGGCACCCATAAAATTTAAAGCGAGAGACTGCAGTAGTTACTTTACAACATGTCTTTTAAAGCTCTGTCACTCTTCTCTGGCTGCGGGGGTGACACTCTTGGTATGGAACGTGCTGGAGGACAAGTAGTAGCTTTTAGTGAAATAAACAAGGCCGCTATAGAGTCACATCTAGCGAATTTCCCCGACTCCTTGTTACTCACAGACCCTACAACGAATGCCTCGGATGTCACCAAAATTCCAGATGAAGTATTCGCAGAGTATCGTGGAACCGTCGATGTAATCTTCGCCGGATTTCCATGCCAGGGAGTTAGCAACGCAGGTAAGAAAAAGGCAACAGATCCCAGAAATCAAATGTTCCGCCAATTCGTTCGTGCGGCAAAAGCCATTCAACCCCGTTATATAATTGGAGAAAATGTAACAGGGCTTCTTACAATGAAGTCCGGTACGACGGATTCAGATCCCCTGCTCTTTGATGTAATTCGCGAAGAGTTTCGAAAAATCGGCTATGAACTTACACATAAAATACTGGAGGGGGCACAATTCGGTGTTCCACAAAAACGCAAACGAGTTCTTATCGTAGGCTGGCGCTCAGAGGAACAGTTTGCCTCTACCGATTTCTGGTCAAAAGTGGATCTATGGGGTTCTCAACAGGTCATGCCTACCATGTCCTCCTTTGTAAAACCATCCTTAGTTGATGCGCATCCCCTTACAGGCGATGAAATTCCAGAAGGGTTTCACGATTATGCCTTGAACGCTGTAGGAGACGTAAGCGGGACCCCACACTCCTATGTCGTCTTGAAGGCGGGGAAAAAACTTCTCAGCTGTTCGAAACGCATCAGCCCAATCCACTCTGAGATAGTAGATCTCATGAAGCCTTCCAAAACAATTATCTGTACCTATGATCATCAGCCACGACTTCTCGTAGGATTGAAACGAAATACAGATTGTTGGGTCCGAACATTCACACCCGATGAACTCAAGCAAATTCAAGGCTTTCCTGCCAACTTTATCCTACGCGGAAATAAAAAAGAACAGGTTGTTCAAGCAGGCAATGCCGTTCCTCCCGCCCTGGTAGAAGCTGTCGCACGCGCCCTATTCCAAGCTAGCTAAATGTCTGAATTCACATGTATATTTTCTATTACTTTAGTATTCCTCTGTTTTGAAGCAGGACCGAATCGCAAATCAAAGCGGAGATTACTGAACCCAGCACCCTTTCCCCAACGGAGATATGCGTGAAAGATGAAGTCGTCGGCACATTTGAACTCGACCTTAATATCGGCGTGCTTCAATACAGTTACCTCAGTAATATCTTTAAGAGTAAATTTTGGATACCATCGAATATGGAACTCACCTTCTAGGTTCCCACGAATCTCTAGCCAATAATCCTTTTGTTCAAGAGCCTCATTCGCTATTGCCAGCGCCTCATTCTTCATCAGAATCTGCTCTTCGGCAGTAATATCGAAAGCCTCATTCACAGGCAGACGCTCTTTGAGGAGACTGGCCTTATCGCCACGTTTTTCCTTGACATTTCTCTTTAGTTCTATACCAAATGGAGTCTTAGGATCAAGGGAATTACAGTCCTTGGCGTACCATTCGTCAAAGCTTGGTATGGAGGCCTTTATATCAAAGATCTTTGATAGACGCTCGCTGACAATCCACATATCGTACCACACTTGTGCGTACTTCTTTGGACTCGTATATTTACCACAAGGTCCATTGTGGAATTGGACGCCAGACTTACAGACTGTGGTTGCCTCAGGAATAGGAGTATATTTTTTGCTACCCTTGTGCTCCACAGTAGACCAAACGTCATCTACCCGTATTTGTAAGTCATAATGCGTTTGAAGATTTTGCCCAACACGACCTTTTGCTTCGGTTATTCTTTTACCAAATTTCTCAAAGAATTTCGTTTTCATGATAATACCTTTGCTACACGTAGGATCATTTAAGCTCTTCACGATACTAGCAATATTCTTGGCTTCTGCCTTTCCTGTTCCACGTGGCATTTTTTATAGGTGCTAAAAAATCACTGGACAAATTCCTTCAATTTTACAATACACTCTCTGTCATCTCAAATGTCAAGTCCACACGGCCCTTACGGATATAGGATGGATCCAGCGAATGTATATACTCTGGCGCGCGATTGCTCGTCAGAATTAAGATAATATTCGGATACATACCCCTCTGAATGGAATCCAATAAATGATTCCACGATGGTTTGTCTGAAACAGCAATGGGAATGTTCTTGTGTGGTGGAATCCCTACATGAATCTTCTCTAGAACCATATCAAACTCATCAAAGACTATCACGAGCGGCTTTTGCGGCGTGGGCTCCACCTCCGATATAATAGTGGCAAGACTATCTCCTGGTTGCCAAAGCTTCAGCGTATTACAGAAGTAGGACGTAAATTCATTCGCCACTAAAATCCCAATCATCGACTTACCCGTTCCAGGACCCCCATAGATGTGTGCGACCGTGTGCCGCCGCTTCGTGTAATCTTCAATAATAGATCTCACAACATATCCTTGCATGCCACGTGGAACTTCTTTCGCCTCCCGCTGCCGCTTCCTAAACCACACAGATGTATACGAACCCGTGCGTTCAACCACGCTAATACGCAAATTATCTACAGAGGGCACAGGCTTCCAGCCCTGCTCAAATAACGATTTCTCTTCGTCATCTTTCGGATCCGTAAGAGCTCTATAAGATTCTGCAGTCGCAATCATAGTTACCGTGTTCAATCCGTCCGTATTTGTCAAGTATAACATGTACCAATACCCTAGCGAATATCCATACCCCTTTCCTCCATCCGTCGTATGAGAACATCTCTTTATACGATTCTGAATACGCATACAATCCTCCTGCTGTTTAATATAATATAGACGGATTCCAAAGAACTGTGTTATCAGAAATATAGCTGTCCATGGAATATAAGTAAAGAATGTATTCAACGCTAAAAGGGATGCCAATAAACTTGTAGACATTCTCTTGTAGAAAACAAGGGGGTGTTGCGGTGTCAATTTTGTATAGTTAGCGCTAACGCCACTTGATATCTAACTTAAACTGGAGCTTTCCCCTATTCGGATATAAAGTGAGCAATTGCTGAGCCGGCTCCATAAGTTCTTTAGGAATGAACCTGTCCACCACCTCTCCAAGAGTGGTATCTACTACTTCTAAACACCTGCCCGTGGTCTTATCATAGTAAACAAAGCGAAAGATAATCTTTCTCTCTTCCTCTGTCAAACTCAAATACTTTAACGGATCAATCCATGACTGAAGACATTTGAATTGCGTCCGCTTCACCTCTATTTTTGCACCAGAAGGATCCTCAAAGTCATATAATGGGCGACTCACGCGCGTAAGCTCAGGAAACAGCTTCAGAATCTCCTTTTCCTTCCCACCCATTCCGCGCAAGTCCACTATAGGATATGGAGTTGTTTCTGACATTGTGTAAGGAAGCAAGTTGGCCTTCCCAGCTTCAATTTTTCAAAAAACACTTTAAAGCCGACACACATCTATGGAATAGATGCGCATACAACCCTTTCGTGTGCTCAGGGGAATACCTATCAGGCCCGCTCAAACAGCTCTCCTACAAACAGATGGATCTTACGGGGCCAAATATCAACCGCTTTCTAGAACAGCCTCTCTATTGATCAATCACAAGGGCGAGCAGTTTACCTATTCTCAAGTATATGACAATCACACAGACTCTACAGAATCTGAATGGTGCTCCGTTCTAGATGGCATACAATTCGCCATAGAGAAAGGAGAATGGGCAATCGAACTGGAAAATGATAATACAGAGGTTATACGCTGTATTAGTTTAGATAGTATCCCTAAAAGACCACATATAGCCGAGTATCACGAGGCCATATACAATCATATCAACACACTAGAATACTTTAGCATTCGCTGGATCCCAAGGAGGTTCAACGCCTCGGATAGAATTTTTCGTCTCCCTCGATGAAGATATCGTAAGATCCAAATCCCCCGTATGATTAATAATTTTTACCAAATTCTCATCTACAAACATAAGCTGTAGAATAATACTACTTGGGGTAGGCGCATCATATAACTTGATGCTCTTCACGTAGGTGTTTTCTGCCTTCACCTTTCCCACGGCCACTCGCTCTGCCAATCCATCCCCTATACTCAAGACATTCCTTTGACGTGTTTCATCCGTTCCATAGGTTTCAAGTATTTCTCGCCCAAATGCCATCTTCTTCCATATAACAGGTATATCTGTCAAGAATTCATATGTGCTACGCGCAGAACATATGGGTATCGTTTCTAACGTCGGTGCCATACTGGGCATGTATCTCTTAATACAATCACTCACCCAACCTGTTTGCGAATTCGTAACAATGACGATGCGCCCAAAAGTCTTAATCCGCGCTAAGAACATAATTAT
>Ga0187843_10002550_pt1 | contig 10967 bp, 8 predicted proteins | sample SpaLakP09_SKY_43_FD_134516 | JGI IMG/M metagenome (GOLD analysis project Ga0187843, IMG submission 134516) | Oligotrophic lake water microbial communities from Sparkling Lake, Wisconsin, USA - SP09_SKY_43 | ecosystem: Environmental > Aquatic > Freshwater > Lake | place: USA: Sparkling Lake... | reverse complement strand
CTCCACCGGATGGAAATGCCGGTCAGCCACCGGCGCGGTCTCGCCCTTGAGCTGCGATTCGTAGAAGTAGTCGATGTCGCTGGCCAGGCTGTTGAATAGGTTGAACACATCCAGGCTCAGGCCCCAGTGCTGGGAAGGCCGCCAGTTGGCCCGGGCATAGGCCAGGGTCGTTGCCTTGGAGCGTTGCGAGCCGTCTTCCACCAGGTCCCGCGGACCGAAGTGGCGCAGTTGCAGCTGGCCAGACCAGGGCGAGGACGTCGGGTCATTCCAGCTCAGGCCCACCGACGCCACCTTGTTGACCGCGCCGGGCACGCGCTCGCCCTCAAGGGAGATTTCGCGGTAGCGGGCCTTCGACGCGGCCAGATCCAGATCGATCTGCCAGGCGCGGTTGAGCTGCCAGTGGTTGTTCCACTCGATGCCTTGCCGGCGGCTGGCGCGCTGGGCTTCGGTGTCGCCGGCATCGCCGACGAAGACCAGCTCCGAGTCCAGGTCCAGGCGCCACAGCGCCAGCGAGCTTTGCAGGCCCGGCAGCCAGTCCTGCGTGCGCAAGCCCATCTCGCTGCCCCGGCTGCGCGCCAGGCCCGGCACGGCGTCGACCGGTGTGCTTTGCTTGGGCGACAACGTGGCGACCGTGCCGCGGGCGTCATTGCTGTGAAAACCGCGGCCGTGGTTGAGGAACAGCTCGGCCTGGTTCCAGGGGCCGAAGATCAGTGCCAGCTTGGGCGACGCGAGGCTGTCACGGGCCTTGCCGCTGTTCTCGGGGATGGACGAACGGCTGACCTGGAAGCGGGCCGCGTCGGCACGCAGGCCGAGCACGCTGCGCAACCAGGGCGTCCAGCGACTGGCCAGCTCGGCGTAGGCGCCCAGGCTACTTTCGCGCACGCGGCTTTCCTGCGTGGTGGACAAGCGTTGGCGCTGCGCCGTGGCGTAGAGGCCAACGGGGCTCAGGCGGTCCTGGCGGAACTGGCTGCCCAGGCTCAGCTGCTGCTCACGCCCCCCGATGAGGAAGTGCCAACGCCGGCTCAGCTCGCCGCCCAGCACAGTGCGCGCTTCAGCCTGCTCGAACTGGTCACCGTTGACCGGGTCGTCAATGAAGTACGTGAAGTTGGAATAGAGATTGAGGCGCGAGCGGATCAGGTAGGCGCCGGTCGTCCAGTCGCCGGCCGCCGTGTTGCGAGTCTGCTGGGCGGAGAGGCTGAACCGCTTGCTGCGCCCGCCGTCGCTCAAGTCCAGGCTGCCGAAACGGTCGACGCTGCCGGCCAGCAACGCGCGCTCGGGGATCTGGTCGGTGGCGGTCCAGCGGTTGCGGTAGGCCATCAGGGTGAGCGAGCGAGCGCCGTCCTCGTTTTGCTCGGCGTAACGCAGGACGCCGTTGGCCTTGCGCAGGTGTTCGGGCTGCTGCCAAGGGCCGTCGTTACCGTGCAGCTCGACGGCACCCATCAACTGGCCCGGGCCGAGCTTGATGCCGTCGACCAGCAGCGCACGAGCGTAGCCGTTCTCGCCGACGGTCAGGCTGAACAGGCCGCGCGTCAGGCTGTTGCGCAGCTTCAGCCGCGCGCTGCCGGCCGAGGAGAAATCACCATCGCTGGCGAAGTAGGGGCCCTTGCGGTAGTCGATGCGGTTGACCAGTTCGGGGATCAGGAAGTTCAGGTCGCTGTAGCCTTGGCCGTGCGCATGGCTGACCATATTGACCGGCATGCCGTCGACATAGCTGGCGAAGTCGGTGCCGTGGTCAAGGTTGAAGCCGCGCAGGAAGTACTGATTCGCCTTGCCGTCGCCGCTGTGCTGGGTGACGATCATGCCGGGCACAAACTCCAGCAGCTCGGCCGGCCGCAGCGCCGGGCGCGCCTCGATCAAGCTGGCGCGCACGCTGCCCTCGCTGGCCGTGCTGGACTGGCCCAGGCCTAGCTGGTAGTGGCCGACGACTTCGACCCGCTCCAGCTGCGCCGGGGGCTCGGCCGCCTGCACAAGCAGGGGCAAGGCCAACAACCCGAGGGCGGAATTTCTCCTCATCACAGTCCCAGGATCTTCAAATTGAACATGCGCTCCATCAGCCAGATCAAGGCCAGCAGCGCGATCAGCACGGAGCCGCCGCCGAGCACGGCGCGCGCATAACAGCGCCGGGTTCGCAGCGCCCAGGCCAGGGGCACGAAGACGGCCACGATGGCCAGCTGCCCAGCCTCCACGCCGAGGTTGAACATCAAGAGCGGCCCAGCCAGCGCGTCCTCGGTCAGGCCCAGGTCCTTCAGCGCACCGGCAAAACCGAAGCCATGCACCAGACCAAAGACAAAGGTCAGGCGCCAGCGGCCCTGCTTGAGCACCGGGTAGAGGTTGTTCAACGCGGCCAGCAGCACGCTTGCGGCGATCAGCGACTCGACCCAGCGCGAGGACGGGTTGAACACATCGAAGGCCGCCAGCGCCAGGGTGATGGAATGGGCCACGGTGAAGGCCGTCACCACGCCCATCACCTCGATCAGCACGGGCCGCAGCACCGGCGCGGGCGCCCAGCTGATGGACAGGCGGATCAGCACCGCCGGCAGCAGCAGCACCAGCAGGAACAGCACATGGTCGACGCCGATCCAGATGTGATGCACGCCCTCCAGGAAGAAGCTCAGCAGGCTGCCGGCCGGCGGGGCCTCGCCGAGCTTGAAGACTTGGGGCCTGCCATCGGGCGCCAACACAAGGGTCTGGCCGTGCGCACCGAACTGCAGCTGGGTCACGCCGCGGTGTGTAGGGTCGTTGGTAGCGAAGAGCCGGTAGCCCAGGGTCAGGTCTTGCGGCGTGCTGGCGCAGCGGATCTGGCGGCGCATCACGACATAGTGGCCGTCGCTGTGGCTGTCGATCTGCAAAGCCTCGAAGGCCTGCGGCAGGCAGGCGGTGCCCTGGGCATCGACCAGCTTCAGGTCCAGGCCGGCCTCGGCCAGCGCGGCGATCTCGCTGCTACGGCGGCTGATCTCGCCCCAGCGCAGCACACCGTCATCGTCGGCTTCGAGCTGCAGCTCGCGGTCAAGATCGCGCAGGGCGATGTCGAAGCGCTGTTCAATGGCCTGGCCCTGCAGGCTCAGGCGCATGTAGGCATCGCTGGGCTTGTGCGCCTGGGCGGTGCCGGCGAGCAGCAGGCCAATCACAAAGGCGAGCGCCCTCATCGCGCGGCCTCCTGGGCGCGTTTCAGCAGCAGGGCGTCGGCGGGTTCCTTCTGCACGGCCCAGTTGGCCTGGGCTTCGGCGAGTGCGGTCTTGGCGTCGCCCCGGAGATCGAGCGCAAAGCGGGCGCGCTCGCGGCCATGGCTGTTGTCGCCACGCGCATGTGCCGCGTCAAAGCGCGCCTGCAGGTCCGCCACGGCGGCCGCGGCGCGTGGATCACCCAGGCGCTGCCAGGCGATGGCCAGGCGCAGCAACAGGGCATCGGGCAGGTTGTCGTTGCCAAAGGCTTGCACGACGGCCGCCGCGTCCTGCCAGCGCTTTTGCGCGAGCAGCCAGTCGGCATAGGCCACGCGCGGGTAGACCTCGGGGTTGGCGGCCAGTGCTTGGCGGTACAGCGGCCCGGCCTCAGCGCGGCCGCGGCGCTCGGCCAGCTCGGCGCGCAGCAGGGTGGTCCAGGCCAGGGTTACGGAGGACTGCGCGGCAGAGTGCTTGGTCAGGCGGGCCAGCGCGGCCTCGGCCTGGAGGGCCCGGCCTTGCAGGCTGTCCAGCTCGGCCAGGCAGATCTGGCCGTGCAGCTGAACCGCGGCGCCCAGCGTGGCGTACAGAGGTCCGGCCAGCCGCTCGCAGCCGGTGCGCGCTTCGGGCCAGCGGCCCAGCACCTGCAGCACCGCGGCGCGGCTCAGCTCAGCCTGGGCCTGCAGCGGCAGGGGCGTTGACGGCGTGGCCAGCAGGGTGTCGAAGTCCGCCAGCGCCGGGCCGAAGTCATGCTGCGCCTGGCGTACGGTGGCGCGCAGCAAGCGCACGGCCGGCGGCGGCAAGGCCTGACCCCACCAGGGCGCCAGCAGCGCCTGTGCCTGGCCTAGCTCGCGCGGGTCACCTTGCTGGCGGGCCCGGTCCAACGCCTCGCGCGCCAGGTGCAGGGCCAGCGGCAGGTTCTGCGGCGCCTGCTGCAGGGAGGTCCGCAGGGCGCGGGCCTCCTGGCGCGCCGCCGCCGAGCCCAGACGCTGCGGCAGGCGTTCGACGATCTCATCGTCCTGCCGCGGCGTGTAGGGCTCGGCCAGCACCGGCTGGGCTAGCGACAGCAGCAGCACCCACAACAAAGCTTTCATCCGTGCTGCTGCCATTACTTCAGCTCAGGCTGACCGGTTCGTCGGTCTCGCTGCTGGGCGGCACGTCGACATTGCTGGCGCTCAGCGGCTCGTCGCTATCGCTGGCCGTGAGGCTTTGCGAGACGGCGAACTGCGTGTACGCGGTCGACGAAGCCAGCGCGCTGCTCGGCACCATGGTCGCAGTCGCCGGCGGCACGGGCATCTCGGCGACCTCATCGCCGCCGCCACCGCCGAAGCAAGCACTCAGCAGGACGGTGGCGCCCAGGGCCAAGGCGTAGACAGTCTTCTTGCTCATGTTTTTCTCCTTACTTCGTGCCGCCGACGGGCGTGGTCAGATAGGGGAAGCCGGCCAGCAGCGGCACCACGGCCTGGTCTACTGCGTCATGCAGCTTGAAGGCGGTGGCACCTAGCGGCACGGCGGAAGGCTTGCAGGCCGCGCCGAACTTCAGCGCGTCGGTGTCGCCATTGGCCATGCACAGGCCGCCCATCACGGCGACAAGCGAGATGTCGACCACGTCGTCCTTGGGCCGGCGGCCGTTCGGGTAGCCGGCGTTGTCAGAGCCGCCGGCCAGGATGTTTCCGACGATGCCGAGCCGGTTCTGCTGCGCGAATGGCACGGCCGGGATGGCCGTGTTCAGGCGCAGCTGCTCCGACGCCACCACATTGGCCGGCTTGTTGACGCCCTGGATGCCGGTCAAGAAGGTGGTGACCAGGTCGTTGCGGGGCAGGTTGGTCGGTGCGGTGCCGGGCAGGGCCAGCACGGTGGCGAGCAGGGCCGGCAGGGTCGGGTTGGTCACGTAGTTGGCAAACTGCGCGTCATCTTTGGGCTTAGAGCCGTTGAAGCGATCCTTGTCCGGTAGGCCGATGACCACCTCGTTGACCAGGGGCATGCCCAGGCGCGAAACCTGCACCCAGGCACCGCCGGCCTTTTCCGTTGTCTGATGGCCGGCCTTGGGCGTCGGGTCGAGCACGCGAGCCTGGCGCAGGCTGGCGGTCGTCCAGCCGCCGACCACGGTCTCGGTGCCGGCGGTCAAGCAGCTCTTGTGCACTTCGAGCGCCAGCGTGGTGACATTCTTGTTGTCGAGCTGGTTGGGCACGGCGCCAATCAGGGTCGGGTCGGTGATGGTGGCCACCGGCGCGTTGACCAGGTCGAAGATCGTGCCGAGGTTGACGGCGAAGGGGTCCTTGCGCTGGCCGACGAAAAGCTTAGCCGGCTGGCCGCAGCCAGGGATGTTGACGCTGTAGACATGCTTGGCCGCGTAGGCGGCGTAATCGGCGATGGTCTTGACGCCGATGTTGTCAACCGGCTTGTCGAAGGCCGCGCCGCCGCCCGCGGCGTTGGTGATGGCCGCGCGGGTGCCGGAGCGGCGGTCGCCGCGCACCACGTCGACCGTGTAGCTCTCGTTCAGGTTCAGGCTGGCGGCCTTGACGTCGCTGACGGTGCCGGACTGGATCAGCGGTATCGGCACGTTCTTGTCCCCGATCATCAGCGCGGTGCTCTTGAGCGTGCTCTTGAAGCGGAACTGGAAGGTCAGGTCTTCCTTGGCATCGCCGTTGTTATCGAGGTGGATCTCGTACAGCGCGTTGGGGTCGAGCGAGAAGTAGTTGGGGCCACCATAAGCGTCCTGCAATGGCAGGTAGTTGGCAACCACGGTGACGTAGTCGGTCCGACCCGCCTCGTAGCTCATGAACATATAGAAGTCGCTGGCGTCGACCTTGGGCGCGCCAGTGATGAAGGGCGCTTCGCGGTGGCTGGACGCCTGGGCCGGAGCCCCGGCCAGCATTGCGAGGGCCAGCGGGAGCAGTGACAGCATCGGCAGCGCCGAGCGGCGGGTGAAAGTCTTTGGCATGAAGGGTCTCCTGGAGTGGATCGGCATCTGCCGACTCAGCCCTTACGCGGCACCGCGGCAATCGGATGCCGCCTGCTGGGTGATACCCCCTAGATCATTTGTAATCAGCTGTGCGCTACGCTGCGCCCGCCCGAGAACCCTTTTGTACTGTTGCCCGCATGAGCCCTTCTTTCGCCAGCCCCGCCGCCCTGGCCCGCGCCCTGCCCTTTGCCGTCTTCATGGCCTTGCTGGCGCTGCGCGGTTTAATGCCGGACAGCGCCGGCTTCGACGCGCGCTGGATCTACGGCCTCAGCGTGCTGGTGGTCGGCGGCCTGCTGATCTGGTTCCGGCGCGAGTACGGCGAGCTGGCCCGCCAGAACTGGCCCGGCAGCCGCGAGCTGCTGCTCAGCGTGGCGGTCGGCGCGGCAGTATTCGGCCTCTGGATCAACCTGGATGCACCTTGGATGCAGCTCGCCGAGCCCACCGCCAGCTTCACGCCGCTGGATGAGCAGGGCCGGCTGATCTGGCCGCTGATCGTGCTGCGTCTGATCGGCGCCGCGCTGGTCGTGCCGCTGATGGAAGAGCTGTTCTGGCGCAGCTTCCTGATGCGCTGGATCGAGCTGCCAGCCTTCGAGCGCGTCGACCCGCAGCGGATCGGGCTCAAGGCCATCGTGCTGTCGACCTTCATCTTCATGCTGGCCCATACCCTCTGGCTGGCCGCCATCGTCGCCGGCCTGGCCTACGCCTGGCTGTACCGCCGCACCGGCAAGCTCTGGACCGCCGTGATCGCGCATGCGGTCACGAACGGGATGCTGGGGGTGTGGGTCGTGAAGACGGGACAGTGGCAGTTCTGGTGAGAGCGGGCTATCGCTGCAAATACGCAAAGCGCTCAAACAACCACGAGCGCATGCCCATCACCAACGTGTACTGCCGCTTCTCGGCCTCGGGCAGCTTCTGGTCGAGCAGGTGCTGACGCGCGAAATCATCGGCCACCCGCTGCAACCGGGATGACAGCTCGCGCACCATGCCGTGGCCGAGCTGGCCGTGCACCAGCATCAGCAGCTCGCCGTCGCCATCGAAGCCGCCGGAGAAGAAGTCGCTCATCACGTGCTCGCGGAAGAACTGCATCACCGGCCCCTGCGGACGCCAGCGGAAGGTCTTCGCCACGTGCAGCTTGTAGCGATTCAGCGGCCGCAGCTCGATGATGCCGAGCCGGTCCAGCTGGGCCAGATAGCGCGGGACATCGGCCTCGCTAAGGCGGTAGTTGGCGACCACCTGCTCGGCCGTCCACTGGCTCAGGCAGCAGATCGCCATCAGCAGCAGCTTGGGGTCGGCCACCACCGCCTTCTCCTGCGCCAGGCTCAGCTCCATGCGCAGCGGCTGGGCCTGGGCGACGCGATGGGCCAGCTCGGCGAACTCCAGCTTGAGCACACGGCACAGCTCGTCGATACGCGACAGCGGCATCTCGCCCTTGCTCGCGAACATGCGCTTGACGCTGGACTCCGACAGCGCCAGCGCGCGCGCGACATCCGCATAGCTGAGGCCCTGGCTTTTCAGCTCGGCCTTGATCTGATCGATGAGGGTTTGGGTACTTGCCATGGCCGCGACGGTAGCGCAAATCGCTACTGGCGGTGGCGGCCGCCGCCACGCGCATTGAAATCCGAGTTTGATCTCGCCGCCGACCGCCAACATGCGCTCCATCGCATAGGAATGGAGTGTGAGCAATGCAAAGACGACCGCTTTTGCTGTGCTGCGGCGGGCCGTCTCGGCTTTCCACATCAACGCGCAGATGACTCAAATGCTCGAACAAGCGCTGCCCGCAACACTGATCGTTGTCGCAACCCTGGGCTTCCTCATGCTCGAACGGACCCGCCCCGGCCGGCCCCTGCCACAGGTGCGGGGCTGGGTTGCACGTGCGGTACTGATGAATCTGCTGCAGCTGCTGCTGATCGGCGCCGGCGGCCTCTGGTGGAATCGCTACTTCCGCGAGCACGCGCTGATGCAGCTCGGGCATTGGCAAAATCCTGTGGTCGAAGGCGCGTTCTATTGGTTCGTCGGCACCTTCGTCTTCTACTGGTGGCACCGGCTGCGCCACGCCAAGGGGTTCTGGCTGGCCTTGCACCAGATCCATCACAGCCCGAGCCGGATCGAGGTGCTCACCTCGTTCTACAAGCATCCGCTGGAGATCGCGGCCGATTCGATACTGACAGGTTTCCTGATCTACTGCGTCTTCGGCGGCTCCGCGCTGGCGGGCGCCTGGACTTCCTTCTTCGGCGCTGTCGGCGAGTACTTCTATCACTCGAACATTCGAACGCCGATATGGATCGGCTGGTTCATCCAGCGGCCGGAGCATCATTCGATCCACCACCAGCTCGACGTTCACAAGTACAACTTCGGCGACCTGACGATCTGGGACCGGCTCTTCGGCACCTTCAAGGAAACCGATGGCTTTGCCGAGCGCTGCGGCTTTCCCGGCCTGAACGAAGCGCGGCTCACGGAGATGCTGAGGTTCAAGGACGTTTACATGAACTCAGAGCTAGAACGCTGGCCGAAGGAGACCGCCGAACGACAAACGCCCGTCCGGCCGCGGTCGGCGCGCGATACTGGTCAAGCCCCAGCCCCACCCGAGCCGCGACAAGCGCCCAAGAGAGCAACCCGATGAGCCACCCCACCCACAGCAGCCAATTCCAGTTGCTCACCGAACGCCGCTTCGCGCCCTTCTTCTGGACCCAGTTCCTCGGCGCCGGCAATGACAATCTGTTCAAGTTCGCGTTCACCGTGATGGTGACCTACCAGCTGCAGGTCGGCTGGCTGCCGGCGGCCCAGGCCGGGCTGGTGATCGGGGCGCTATTCATCCTACCCTTCGTGCTGTTCTCGGCCACCAGCGGCCAACTGGCCGACAAGTTCGACAAGACGCGGCTCATACGCTTCGTGAAGACGCTGGAGATCGCCATCATGGGATTGGCGGCCTGGGGCTTTTTGCAGGCGAACGTGCCGGTCCTGTTGGTCTGCGTGTTCCTGATGGGCCTGCACTCGACGCTGTTCGGCCCGGTCAAGTTCGCCTACCTGCCGCAGCAGCTGAACGAGCGCGAGCTGACCGGCGGCAATGGCATGGTGGAGATGGGCACCTTTGTGGCCATCCTGCTGGGCAGCCTGACCGGCGGCCTGCTGATCGCGCTACCGGGTGTTGGCGCGCAGTATGTGGCCGCCGCCGCCTTCGGTGTGGCGCTGCTGGGCCGGCTGACGGCCCAGGCCATCCCGCTCACACCGGCCACCGACCCGGGCCTCCAGATCAACTGGAACCCGGTCAGCGAGACCTGGCGCAACCTGAAACTGGCGCATGAGCAGCTGGCGGTATTCCGCTCGCTGCTGGGCATCTCGTGGATGTGGTTCTTCGGCGCGGTCTTCCTGGCGAATTTCCCGGCCTTTGCCAAGGAGGTGCTGCACGGCAACGAGCAGGTCGCCTCGCTGCTGCTGGTGGTGTTCTCGGTCGGCATCGGCATCGGCTCGTTGTCCTGCGAACTGCTGTCGCGCCGCCATGTCGAGATCGGCCTGGTGCCGATGGGTGCGATCGGAATGAGCGTGTTCGCCATCGACCTCTACTTCGCCTCGCGCAGCCTGCCGCCGGCCGGCACCCTGGGCCTGGCCGAGTTCGTGGCGCAGCCGGCGCACTGGCGCGTGCTGATGGACCTGGGCCTGCTGGCGCTGTTCGCCGGGCTCTACAGCGTGCCGATGTATGCGCTGATCCAGCTGCGTTCGCAGCCCACGCACCGCGCCCGCATCATCGCGGCCAACAATATCCTGAACGCCCTGTTCATGATCGCCAGCTCGCTGCTGGCCGGCGCGCTGCTGGGCGCGGGCTTCTCCATCCCCGAGCTGTTCCTGGCCGTGGGCCTGGCCAATGCGGTGGTGGCGCTCTACATCTTTCTGGTCGTGCCGGAGTACCTGCTGCGCTTCGTCGCCTTCATCGTGTCGCGCCTGGTCTACCGCTTCCAGATCCGGGGCGACGAACACATCCCGACCAGGGGCGCGGCCCTGCTGGTCTGCAACCATGTGAGCTTCATCGACGCGGTGCTGCTGATGGCGGCCTCACCCCGGCCGATCCGCTTCCTGATGGACCACCGCATCTTCAAGATGCCGGTGCTGGGCTGGCTGTTCCGGCTGGGGAAGGCTATCCCCGTCGCCCCGCAGAAGGATGACCCGGCCACCTACGAGGCCGCGTTCGAGCAGGCGAGAGCCGTGCTGGCGGATGGCGAGCTGCTGTGCATCTTCCCCGAGGGCGGCATCACCCGCGACGGCACCCTGCAGCCCTTCAGGGGCGGGGTGATGAAGATTCTGGAGGGCAATGAATCCGTGCCCGTGGTGCCGCTCGCGCTGATCAACCTCTGGGGCTCCTACTTCTCACGCGTGGAGCAGGGGCAGGCGATGGTGCGGCCATTCCGGCGCGGGCTGTTCAGCCGCGTCGGGCTGGTGGCAGGCGCCCCGCTGGTGGCGGCCGACGTCAGCCCCGAGACCCTGCAGCGCAGGGTCGGGGAGCTGCTCGCACACTGATTTACTTCAGCTGCGTCGCCCAGTACAGCAGCACTTCGGTGGTCGGGGTGTCTATATTGTTGTAGATCATGCTCTTCTCGGCATTGATCTTGGCGATGGTATCCGCGCCAGAGATCACGCGGCCGAAAACAGCATAGCCGTTGCCCGTTGTGTCGCACGAGGTCTTGCCGTAGTCGAGGCAGGAGCTGTTGTCGACCGTGTTGAAGAAGAACTGGCTGGTGGCCGAGTCAGCGACCGAGGTGCGGGCCATCGCGATCGTACCGGCCACATTGGACAGGCCGACATTGCTTTCCAGCTTGATTGGCGCGCTCAGGCCGGTCTTGTCGACGAAACCG
>Ga0187843_10002549_pt1 | contig 10969 bp, 11 predicted proteins | sample SpaLakP09_SKY_43_FD_134516 | JGI IMG/M metagenome (GOLD analysis project Ga0187843, IMG submission 134516) | Oligotrophic lake water microbial communities from Sparkling Lake, Wisconsin, USA - SP09_SKY_43 | ecosystem: Environmental > Aquatic > Freshwater > Lake | place: USA: Sparkling Lake... | reverse complement strand
TCTGGGTGTGGCCGGATTCCTCGCCCTTGTGCCAGAACTTCTGGCGCGAACGGCTCCAGTACACCGCCTCGCCCTGGGCGGCCGTGCGGCGCAAGGCCTCGCGGTTCATCCAGGCGAACATCAGCACATCGCCGCTGTCGCGCTCCTGCGCGATCACGGGCAGCAACCCGTCGGCATCCCATTTAATTTGATCCAGCCAGTCGTCATTCATGCGCAGCAGTGTAGTGGCGGGCCGACTCAGACCTGGTGCGTGGGGCCGATGTGCGAACGCTCGGCGGCAAACCAGTCCAGCACCGGAATCGTGCCCGGCAGCACCGGCCGCACCTCGACCGGCAGTGCCTGCCAGGCCATGGTCTGCTGCTCGCGCATCTGGAACTCGCCCTGCCAGTCGAAGACCTTGCAGAAATGCAGACGCACGCGGGCATGGGGGTAGTCCATCACCAGCTCCTGCCAAGGATGAGCGGCACCGATGGTGATGCCCAACTCTTCCTGCAACTCGCGGCGCAGGGCTTGCTCCACCGTCTCGCCGGCCTCCAGCTTGCCGCCCGGGAATTCCCAGTAACCGGCGTAGACCTTGCCCTCAGGCCGCGAGGTCAGCAAGAAGCGCCCTTCCCGGCCTTGCGCATCGCGCTCCACCAAGACGCCCACGGCCACCTCGACCGGCACGCGGTCGGTGGGCGCCATTCCGGTCAGGGACTCAGACATGATCGAGGCCCTCCGGTGCCTGGCCCGCAATCACGGCCGGTGCCTCCTGGGCCGGCGCGCCGCGCCCGGCCAGATCGCGCGCAAACTGCGCCGCCACCCGGCCCGAGCGCGAGCCGCGCTCCAGCGCCCAGACCAGGGCCGGCTGGCGCGCTGCGGCGATCTGTGCCTCGTCCAAACCGTAGTAACGCAACCATTGCGCGGCAATCGCCAGGTACTCGTCCTGGCTGAAGGGGTAGAAGCTCAGCCACAGGCCGAAACGCTCGGACAGAGAAATCTTTTCCTCCACCGCCTCGCCCGGGTGCACCTCGCCATCTTCGGTGTGGCGGTAGCCCAGGTTGTCGCGCATCTGCTCGGGCAGCAGGTGGCGGCGGTTGCTGGTGGCGTAGATCAGCACGTTGTCGCTGGCGGCGGCGATGGAGCCGTCCAGCATGGACTTGAGCGCCTTGTAGCCCAGCTCGCCCTCGTCGAAGCTGAGGTCGTCGCAGAAGATCACAAAGCGCTCGGGCCGCTCAGCGACCAGATCGACGAGGTCCGGCAGATCGACGAGGTCGTTCTTGTCCACCTCGATCAGGCGCAGGCCCTGCGGCGCATAGGCATTCAGCACCGCCTTGATCAGCGAGCTCTTGCCCGTGCCGCGGGCGCCGGTCAGCAGCACATTGTTGGCTGGCCGGCCCTGAACGAACTGCTCGGTGTTCTGGCGCAGGCGGGCCTTCTGCGGCTCGACCTCCAGCAAATCATCGAGTCGGATGCTGGCGGCATGGCGCACCGGCTCCAGCACCGGCGCGCCGCGTCGGCGGCGGTAGCGAAAGGCCGCAGCGGCCTGCCAATCGGGCGCGGCCAGGGACTGTGGCAAGACGGCCTCCAGCCGACCCAGCAGCGCTTCGGCGCGGCTGAGAAGGCGGTTCAAGGGGCTGTCCGGTGAGAGCGAATCGAGCAGAGACATGCGGGCAGTTTAAGGGCGCGCTGCGGCCACCACGGCTGCCAGCGCCTCCGCGCGGCACCACCGGGCATCAGGCGACTCAGCGCGCCAGCATGCGCAGCGCCGCTTCCATCTGCTCGATCGGGCTGCGCTTGAAGCCCGAGCGGGCATAGCGCTGCAGCCGGCCGATGATGAAGCTGACCAGCACCGAGGCCTGGGCATTGGCCTCCACCGTGGGCGTGCTGCTGCCGTTGGCCTCGGCGGCGGCGCGCAAGACCTGGCGCAGCGAGCTCTCGATGCGATCAAAAAACTGGTTCATGCGCGCGACCAGGCGCTCGTTCTCGTAGACCAGGGCATCGCCCACCATCACCCGGGTCATGCCGGGGTTGCGTTCGCCGAACTGCAAGAGCACGGCGACGATTTTTTGCGCCTGGGCGGTGCCCGAACCTTCGCGCTCGATGATCTGGTTGACCAGCGAGAAGACGCTGCCCTCGATGAACTCGATCAGGCCCTCGAACATCTGCGCCTTGCTGGCGAAATGGCGGTACAGCGCCGCTTCGCTGACCTCGAGCTTGGCCGCCAGGGCCGCCGTGGTGACGCGGTCGGCACCGGGCTGCTCCAGCATGCCGGCCAGGGTCTGCAGGATCTGCACGCGGCGCTCGCCCGGGCGGGGCCGCTTGCGGGCCGGTGGGGCGGCAGTCACGGGACCGGAGGATTCAGCCGATGGCGCATCGACGGGCACGGCAGTGGATTCGGGCACGGAGGCTGACATCGGTCGATTGCTTGAAAGAAGTGGCCGGCCGCTGAGGGCCGCAAGAGCAGACGGTACGGCAGAGAAATCAGCGATCCGGGCCTGCTTGCACCCAGCGCGCGGCCGATTCTGGCACAGCCCGGGGCCGCTCCTGATGTCAGCCGCCGCGCTCAGTCGCGCAGCCAGCCCAGACGCCGCGCTTCGTAAATCGCCTCCACCTTGGAACGCACATGGAGCTTGCGGTACACCCGCTTCACATAGGTCATCACCGTGTGCGGTGAGACCTGCATGCACTTGGCGATTTCATCGAAGGTGAAGCCCTTGGCGGCCAGGTGCAGAACCTTGGATTCCTGCTCGGACAGGGCCACCGCGTCTTCGTCCGAGGCCGGCGGGTGGTGGGCCGATCCGGCCGCCGAAGCCGCGGCACCTTGCGGCAGGGCCGGCGCCAAACGCAGCAGCAGGCGGCGGGCGATGACCGGGCTGATCGGGCTGCCGCCGGCGCGCAGGCAGCGCAGCTGTTCCGGCAAGTCCAGGGCCAGGGAATCCTTGAGCAGATAGCCGGTGGCGCCGGCCTCGATGCTGGACAGCACATGCTGCTCGTCACCGAACACCGAGATCACCATGACCTCGCACTGCGGCCGGGTCTGGGCGGCGTGGCGGATCAGCTCGATGCCGCTGCCGCCGGGCAGGTCCAGGTCCACCAGCAGCACATCGGGCAGCAGGCGGTCGAACAAGCTGCGGCCCTGGGCCAGGTCGGTGGCGATGCCCACCAGCTTGATGTCCGACACCGAAGCCAGGGAGCGGGTGAAGGCATCACGAAAACTGAGCTGGTCTTCAACGATCAGGACAGAGAAATTGGGCATGGAAGATCCGGGTTGCGCCGAACCATTCTGCACGCCCTCGCCCGCCCCGGCCAATGCGGCAAGCCCCTAGGGCTGCGCCGCCTCACATCCCACATCCTTGGGATAGGCAAGCGATCAAGACATGACGCCGGATTCCAGCGGCATCCGCAAGAAGAACCGCCGGGGCGACGCTTCAGCGAAGCAGGGTTTGCAGGCTGCGCACCCGAAGGTCGACATAGCCAGGGCGGCGGCGCAGCGGCTGCTGTGCGCCCGGCCCGGTGGCGGCGCGCTTCAGCCAGCGCTGCATCCAGACCGTGGACATGCCCACGCGTCGCGCCGCTTTTTGGTGCACCAAGGTGTCTTCCACCAGGATGCATTGGCCGGGCTGCAGCTTCAAACGCGCCAACAGATGGCGGAACATGCGTGCATCCGGCTTGGGCCGCAGCTGGCCGAACATGCGCATCTGCTCCACCGCGATCACCGCCTCAAAATCGCGCGCCATGCCCAAGGTGTGCAGCACTCGCAAGGCATAGTCCAGCGGCGCATTGGTCAGCAGGAACTTGCGCCCGGGCAGGCGGCGCAAGGCGGCCAGGTCATGGGCATGGCTGTGCAAGCCCGGCTCCATGCCCGGCAGCGCATGCGTTTCCGCCAGGAAATGCGCAGCCGACACGCCGTGGTGGCGAACCAGGCCCAGCAGCGTGGCGCCGTAACGGTGCCAGTAACGCGAGCGCAGCTCAGCGGCCTGATCGCCCGGCACCCCCAGGTGGCGGACGATGTACTCGTTCATTGCCACATTGAGCGCACCGAACACATGGGCCGAGGCGTTGTGCAAGGTGTTGTCGAGGTCGAAGAACCAGACCTGAGACGCGCGGCGCTCGTTCACGACACAGCTGAGTGATTCAACTTCAGTGCGACCGGATCATCGCAAGTCTTCCCTTCGGTCAGACGCGGAACAAGCCTTCGGTCTCAGTGAGACCGAATCATTGCAAGTCTTCCCTTCGGTCAGACGCGGAACAAGCCTTCGGTCTCAGTGAGACCGAATCATTGTTCCGTAAGCCTGATCCGACAGGATCTCGAGCAGCATGGCATGCGGCACGCGGCCGTCGATGATGTGGACCGCGTTGACGCCGCTCTTGGCCGCGTCGATGGCGCCGGCGATCTTGGGGATCATGCCGCCGCTGATGGTGCCATCGGCCACCAGCTCGTCGATGCGGCGCGGGGTCAGCTCGGTCAGCAGCTGGCCTTCCTTGTCCAGCACGCCGCGGATATTGGTCAGCATCAAGAGCTTTTCGGCACGCAGCACGGTGGCCAGCTTGGCCGCCACCACATCGGCGTTGATGTTGTAGCTCTCGTTGTGCTCGCCAAAACCGATGGGGCTGACCACGGGGATGAACTGGTCGTCCTGCAAGGCCTTGACCACGCTGGGGTCGATGGAGACGATGTCGCCGACCTGGCCGATGTCGTGCTCCTTGCTAGGATCGTCCTTGTCCTGAATCATCAGCTTCTTGGCGCGGATCAGGCCGCCATCACGGCCGGTCAGGCCCACGGCCTTGCCACCGGCGGCATTGATCAGGCCCACCACGTCCTGCTGCACCTCACCGGCCAGCACCCACTCGACCACGTCCATGGTCTCCTGGTCGGTGACGCGCATGCCCTGGATGAAATGGCCCTTCTTGCCCAGCTTGCTCAGCAGGCCTTCAATCTGCGGGCCGCCGCCGTGCACCACCACCGGGTTCAAGCCCACCAGCTTGAGCAGCACCACATCCTCGGCGAAGTCTTTCTGCAACTCCGGGTCGGTCATGGCGTTGCCGCCGTATTTGATGACGATGGTCTTGCCGTGGTACTTGCGGATGTAGGGCAGCGCCTGAGACAGGATCTCGGCTTTCTCGCGCGGGGCAATATGGGCCACATCGGTGCTGGAGGTGGCGGTCGTGTCGTTCGTCATGGCGGCGGGCGCTCGGCAGGCAGGGGTTGAAACTGGCGCGATTGTAGGTTTGAAGCGCCGCACCATTCAGCCGCGCTTCAGCGGAAGGCCGCCACAATGCGGGCCATGCAAGTCGCCTCCTACCTGAAGCTGTCCATCGCCGTCGCCCTGGTGACCATCGCCCTGAAAACCGGCGCCTGGTGGTGGACCGATTCCGTCAGCCTGGCCGCCGATGCGCTGGAATCCCTGGTCAACCTGGCCGGCGCCATCTTCGCCCTGGCCATGGTCACGGTGGCGGCCAAGCCGCCGGATGCCGAGCATCCATTTGGCCACCACAAGGCCGAATATTTCTCCAGCGGCTTTGAAGGCGTGCTCATCATCGCCGCCGGCCTGGGCATCATCTGGGCCTCGGTTCACCGCCTGCTGGACCCGCAGCCGGTCGAGGGCCTGGGCCTGGGCGTGGCCCTGGCGGTGATCAGCTCGGCCTTGAACGGCGGCCTGGCCTGGGCCATGCTGAAGAAGGCGCGCGAGCACCGCTCCATGGCCCTGGAGGCCGATGCACGGCACCTCTTCACCGACGTCTGGACCTCGGCCGGTGTGGTGCTGGGCCTGCTCGGCGTCATGCTGACCGGCTGGCAGTGGCTGGACCCGCTGCTGGCCGCCGTCGTGGCCCTCAACATCTTGCGCGAGGGTGTGCACCTGGTCTGGAAATCCAGCCACGGCCTGATGGACCCGGCCCTGGACCCTGAAGAGCTGCGCGCGGTGCAAGAGGTGCTGGACCGCTTTGCCCAGGCCCAGCACATCCGCTTCGACCACATTGCCAGCCGCAGCGCCGGCCAGCGCCGCTACCTCGACCTGCACATGCACATGCCCGCCAGCTGGAGCCTGGGCCAGGCCGCGGCCGAGCGCAATGCGCTGGAGCGCGCGCTGATGGACGCCGTGCCCGGCTTGCGCGCCAGCATCCAGCTGCTGCCCAGCGATGTGGAAGCACATTTTGATGACCCACAAGATGAAAGCCAGATGGAGTTGAAACCATGATCGCTGTCCTGCAGCGCGTGCAACACGCCCAGGTGGAAGTGGAGGGCCGCATCACCGGCGCCATCGGGCCGGGTCTGCTGATGCTGGTCTGCGCCGAGCCGGGCGACAGCGAGGCGCAGGCCGACAAGCTGATTGCCAAGGTGCTGAAGCTGCGCATCTTCAGCGACGAGGCCGGCAAGATGAATCGCAGCGTGCAAGACATCGGCGGCGGCCTGTTGATCGTCTCGCAGTTCACCCTGGCCGCCGATTGCAGCAGCGGTAACCGCCCCAGCTTCACCGGTGCGGCCGGCGCCGAGCAGGGACGGCGCTTGTATGACCACTGCCTGCAAGCCGCTCGACACCTACACCCCCGGGTGGAAGCCGGCGAATTTGGCGCCGACATGAAGGTCAGCCTGCTCAACGACGGGCCGGTGACGATCCCGCTGCGCATCCAGTAGAGCGCGCCTGGCGGAGGAACGTGCGAGCGTGCGGCGGCTTTAAATTTCTTAAGGTTGTGCGACCCTGCCAGACCCCCCATCCGGCGCCGAAGCCGCATAGCATGCGGGGCTGGCGCTCAGCGGCTCGGCTTGCGAGCAAGCGTGAAGCGCAACCCTGAAGCCCTGCCCGCCAGCCAACTGCCCTCGTTTGACCCATTCTTTCGCATGAGCATCGACCTGAACATCAATGGCCAGCACCACAGCCTGGACCTGGAGCCCGAGACGCCGCTGCTCTGGGTGCTGCGTGACGAGTTGGGCCTGACCGGCACGAAATTTGGCTGCGGCGTGGCCAGCTGCGGCGCCTGCACCGTGAGCGTGGACGGTGCGGCCACTCGCTCCTGCGTCATGCCCATTTCGGCCCTCGAAGGCACCAAGATCCGCACCATCGAGGCCGAGCCCGACCGCATCACCGCCGCCCTGCAAGCAGCCTGGGTGCAGCTGCAGGTGCCGCAATGCGGCTACTGCCAGAGCGGCATGATCATGGCCGCGGCCGCACTGCTGCGCAGCAATCCCAAGCCCAGTGATGCCGACATCGACGCCGGCATCAACAACCTCTGCCGCTGCGGCACCTACCAGCGCATTCGAGCGGGCATCCATCTGGCCGCCCAGCAACTGAACGGGAGTGCCTCCGCATGAAGCGCCGCGGCTTTCTGATTGCCGGTGGCTTGCTGGGCGGTGGCGTGCTGCTCGGCGTGGGCTTGACCACGGCGCCCTCGCCCGCCTCTCGCCTGGGTGACAAAGCCCAGCTGCCGACCGAGCCGGGCCAGGTCGCGCTGAACGGCTGGGTCAAGATCCTGCCGGACGGCCGCGTCATCGTCGCCTCACCGCGCGCCGAGATGGGCCAAGGCGTGCACTCGGCCCTGGCCATGCTGGTGGCCGAGGAGCTGGACGCCGACTGGAAGCAGGTCAGCACCGAACAAGCACCGCTGGCGCAGATTTACGCCAACACGGCGGTGATGGTGAATGTCCTGCCCTTCAGCGCTGACGATGACAGCCTGCTGGCGAACCTGGCCCGGCGCTCGATGCAGCGCGTCGGCTACCTGCTGAGCCTGCAGATCACCGGCGGCTCCTCCAGCATCCGCGATGCCTGGGAGCCCCTGCGCCTGGCCGGTGCCACCGCGCGGGCCATGCTGCTCGATGCCGCGGCACAGCGCTGGAACGTGACGCCGGAAAGCTGCCAGGTGCAAGGCGGGGTGGTTCGCCATCCGGCCAGCGGGCGCCAGGCCGGCTTTGGCGAGCTGGCGCCGGACGCCGCCCGGATCAGCCCGCGGCATGACCTGACCCTCAAAACCCCGAGCCAGTTCCGCCTGATCGGCAAGCCCATGCCGCGCACAGACATTCCGGCCAAGGTCAATGGCCAGGCGCAGTTCGGCATCGACATGCGCCCCGACGGTCTGCTCTACGCTGCTATCCGCCACTGCCCGGTCTTGGGCGGCACGCTGCGCAAGCTGGACCCCAGCGCCGCCAAAGCCAGCCGCGGTGTGGCCGATGTGATCGTGCTGCAGCAGCGCGCGGTGGTGGTGCTGGCCGATCGCTACTGGCGTGCCAAGCAGGCGCTCGATGCGCTGAGCCCTGAATGGGACGAAGGCCCCCATGCGCAGCTGGATTCCAGCCAGATCCGCGCCCAGCTGCAGGTCGCGCTGGACGCTGGCGCCCCAGGCACGGGTTTCCGCCAGCAAGGCGATGCCGAGGGTGTCCTGAGCCAGGCCAGCCGCAAGCTGGAGGCTGTCTACAGCGCGCCCTTCCTGGCGCACGCGGCCATGGAGCCGATCAACTGCACGGCCCAGTTCAAGGACGGCCATCTGACGGTATGGTGCGGCACGCAAGTGGCCTCACTGGCACGATGGAAGGCCGCCCAGGTGGCCGGCGTCGACAGTGACCAGGTGACGCTGCATGTGCCCCTGCTCGGTGGCGGCTTCGGCCGCCGGCTGGAACTGGACATGGTCGAGGAGGCGGTGCTGCTGGCCCTGCAAACCCAGGGGCGTCCGGTCAAGCTGCTGTGGTCGCGCGAAGAAGACATGCAGCACGATATGTACCGGCCGATCGCCATGGCACGCTTTGCCGCCGCGCTCGATGAACACGGGCAGGCGCAGGCCTGGCTGAACCGCGTGGCCGCGCCTTCCATCGGCCTGGCCACGACCGAACGCCTGCTGCCCTCGATGGCGGCGGACTCGCCCGACAAGAACCAGATCGAAGGCGCGTTCGACCTGCCCTACGCCATCCCGAACCTGAGCGTGCGCCAGCTGCGGGTGAAAACACCGGTGCCGATTGGCTCCTGGCGCAGCGTCGGCCATTCCTACAACGCCTTCTTCACCGAGGGCTTCATCGACGAACTGGCCCACGCCGCCAAAAAAGACCCCTTCGAGTTCCGCCGCGCCCTGCTGGCCGACAAGCCGCGCCACCGCGCAGTGCTGGAGCTGGCCGCGGCCAAGGCGGGCTGGGGTCAGCCCTTGCCAGCCGACCGAGCGCGCGGCATCGCCGTGCATGAGAGCTTTGGCTCCTGGTGCGCCCAGGTGGCCGAGGTGTCGCTGCAGGATGGCCAGCCGCGGGTGCATCGCGTGGTCTGCGCCCTCGACTGCGGCGTGGTCGTCAACCCCGACACGGTCGAAGCCCAGATGCAGGGCTCCATCGTCTATGGCCTGTCGGCCGCGCTCTACGGCGAGATCACCTTGAAAAACGGCCGTGTCGAGCAAAGCAACTTCCCCGACTATGAGGCGGTTCGCTTCGCGCAAATGCCCCAGATCGAGGTGCACCTCGTGCCCAGCAGCGCGCCCCCCGGCGGTGTGGGCGAACCGGGCACGCCGCCCATCGCCCCGGCCGTGGCCAACGCCCTGTTTGCACTGACCGGGCTGCGGGTCCGCGATCTGCCGCTGCGCTCGCAGCGCTTCGCCTAAGCCCGCCGGCTCAGGCCTTTTTACGCCACTTAAGCCTCGACCGCTGCTTGGGCCGCCTGGGCTTCGAGCGCCTCTTTCAAACCTTGGGGCAATCGCAGCTGACGCGCCAGCTCATCCAGGTAGGCGCGCTCCATGAAGCTGGTCTCATCGACCATCAGCAAGCTGGCCAGGTACATCTCGGAGGCCAGCTCGGGGCTGCTGGCGGCCTGTGCCACCTGGGCCGGGTCCAAAGGCCGGGCCAGCTCGGCATTCAACCAGCGACGCAGCTCAGGTTCTGCCTGCAGACGCTCCAGCTCCGCGTCGAGCATGCCGCGCTCGCGTTCGTCGAGATGGCCGTCGGACTTGGCCGCCCCGACCATGGCGCGCAGCAGCGCCTGGCTGCGCAGCTCCTCGGATGGCGCGGGCAACTGCGGGGTCGCGGTGGCAGCAGCACCAGTGCCACCAGCGCCACCAGGGCCTGAAACCGGCTGCTGCTGGCTCTGCCAACTCTGGTAGGCCTTGTAAGCCAGCACCCCGAGCGCGGCCAAGCTGCCGACCTTGAGCGCCTTGCCGCCCAAGCTGCGTCCGCGCTTGCTGCCCAGCAGCAAGCCCAGCACCCCGCCGGCTGCGGCGCCGCCACCGAACTGTCGCAAATCAAGGGAACGCCCGCCGCCGCGCTGCCCCTCGATCAGGCCCAAGCCCGACTTGAACAGCTGTTCCAGCATCTGTTGTGCACCACTCATGATGGGTTCTCCGGTTCGAAGTTCAGATTCACAGTTCAGGCCGATTGCTGCAGGCGGGCGATGCGCTGCTCCATCGGCGGGTGGCTGGAGAACAGCGCCAGCATGCCGCCGGGGCGCGAGCTGATGCCCATGGCCTGCATGGCCTTGGGCATCTCGCCCGGGTCCAGGCCGCCCAGGCGCGCCAGGGCGTTGACCATGGGCTGCTTGCGACCCATCAGCTGGGCGGCGCCGGCATCGGCACGGAACTCGCGCTGGCGCGAGAACCAGGCCACGATCAGGGCCGCGACCACACCGAGCAGCAGGTCCATCACCAGGGTGGTGACGTAATAGCCGATGCCCGGACCGTCGTTCTGATTGCGCAAGACGATCTTGTCGACGAAGTAACCCACGATGCGCGAGAGGAAGACCACAAAGGTGTTCATGACGCCCTGGATCAGCGCCATGGTCACCATATCGCCGTTGGCCACATGGGCCACCTCGTGGCCAATCACCGCCTCCACCTCTTCGCGTGTCATGGACTGCAGCAGGCCGGTGGACACCGCCACCAGGGCCGAGTTCTTGAAGGCGCCGGTGGCAAATGCATTGGGCGCGCCCTCGTAGATGCCGACCTCGGGCGTGGCGATGCCGGCCTTCTCGGCAAAGCGCTCCACCGTGGTCACCAGCCAGATGTGGGTGGTGTCGTTCGACTGGTTGATGAT
>Ga0187843_10002544_pt1 | contig 10994 bp, 13 predicted proteins | sample SpaLakP09_SKY_43_FD_134516 | JGI IMG/M metagenome (GOLD analysis project Ga0187843, IMG submission 134516) | Oligotrophic lake water microbial communities from Sparkling Lake, Wisconsin, USA - SP09_SKY_43 | ecosystem: Environmental > Aquatic > Freshwater > Lake | place: USA: Sparkling Lake... | reverse complement strand
GCCGACATGGTGCTGCTGGCCATGGGCTTTACCAACCCTGTCGCCAGCGTACTCGAAGCCTTTGGTGTGGACAAAGACGCCCGTGGCAACGCCAAAGCCCACACCGAGGAGGGCAGTGGTTACATCACCAATGTGCCCAAGGTGTTTGCTGCAGGCGATATGCGCCGCGGCCAGTCGCTGGTGGTGTGGGCCATTCGCGAAGGCCGCCAAGCCGCGCGCACCATTGACCAGTACCTGATGGGTGAGAGCCCTTTGCCGCGTTAAAGTATCGGGTTATGTCATCTTCCTATAGCCCCATGGTCGTTTTGCGCGACCTGCACTTCGGTTACGGTGATCGTCCCATTTTGGAAGGCGTCACTTTGGAGGTGCCGCGCGGCAAAATCACCGCGCTCATGGGAGCCTCAGGTGGCGGCAAAACCACGGTCTTGCGCTTGATTGGTGGACAGTACAAGGCCCAGTCGGGCAGCTTGTTGTTTGACGGTCAGGAGGTATCCCAACTCTCCCACGAGCAACTTTATGCAGCTAGGCGTCGCATGGGCATGTTGTTTCAGTTTGGCGCTTTGTTCACCGACATCAGCGTGTTTGACAACGTGGCCTTCCCTTTGCGTGAACACACAGATTTACCCGAAGCCATGGTGCGCGACATTGTTTTGATGAAACTCGAGTCTGTCGGCTTGCGCGGTGCGCTTGATTTGTTGCCCAGCGAAATATCGGGTGGCATGGCGCGGCGTGTAGCCTTGGCACGTGCGATTGCTTTGGACCCCGAGTTGGTGATGTACGACGAGCCCTTTGCGGGTTTGGACCCCATCTCTTTGGGTACGGCGGCCAGGTTGATTCGCCAGTTGAATGACGCGCTGGGCTTGACCAGCATCGTGGTCTCCCACGATTTGGACGAAACCTTTGCCATCGCGGACCAAGTGATTGTGTTGGCCAATGGCCGCATCGCCGCCCAAGGCACACCCGATGAGGTGCGCCAAAGCCGTGACCCCTTGGTGCACCAGTTTGTCAGCGCCGCCCCCGATGGTCCTGTGCGCTTTCATTACCCTGCACCTTCTGCGACTCAAGACTTTGGTTTGCAAGCCTCTGGGGGTCGCCCATGATCTTCAAAGGCTTGGCCCACATCGGTTGGGTTACTCGCAGCTGGTTGGCTGACATTGGCCATGCAGCCCGCTTGTTTGTGCAGTTGCTTTCCTTTGCGCCCGACTGTGTGCGCCGCTTTGGCTTGGTACGCGACCAAATGCATTTTTTGGGCAATTACTCGCTGGCCATCATTTCGGTGTCGGGTTTGTTTGTTGGCTTTGTGCTGGGCTTGCAAGGTTATTACACCTTGCAGCGCTATGGTTCAGCGTCGGCTTTGGGCTTGTTGGTGGCGCTCAGCTTGGTGCGCGAACTCGGCCCCGTTGTCAGCGCTTTATTGTTTGCGGGAAGGGCTGGCACATCGCTGACAGCCGAGATTGGCTTGATGAAAGCTGGCGAGCAACTCAGTGCCATGGAGATGATGGCCATCGACCCCGTGCGACGAATTTTGGCGCCACGCTTTTGGGGTGGCGTGCTGGTCATGCCCATCTTGGCGGCGGTTTTCAGCGCCGTGGGTATTTTGGGCGGTTGGGTGGTGGGCGTCTTGATGATTGGCGTGGACAGCGGCTCTTTTTGGGGTCAGATGCAAAGCGGCGTCGATGTTTGGCAAGATGTGGGCAATGGGGTCATCAAAAGTTTGGTGTTTGGCATCACGGTGAGTTTTGTCGCTTTGCGCCAAGGTTTTGAGGCGCAACCCACACCCGAGGGCGTGGCACGTGCCACCACCCGTACCGTGGTGATGGCGTCATTGAGTGTGTTGGCCTTAGACTTTGTCCTTACGGCTTTGATGTTTTCAATTTGAAAGGGCTGAAAGAATGCAACGCTCGAGTAACGATGTTTGGGTAGGTTTGCTGGTGCTGATTGGCACAGCAGCGCTGCTGTTTTTGGCTTTGCAGTCGGCCAATTTGCTCAGCCTGAACTTTCAAAAAACCTACACCGTCTCCGCCATGTTTGACAATATCGGTGGTTTGAAGAAACAAGCGGCGATAAAAAGCGCAGGTGTGGTGGTGGGGCGTGTCAAGGAGATAGTGTTTGATGGCAAAAGCTACCAAGCGCGGGTGGTCATGGCGATTGAATCCCAGCACCAGTTTCCCAAAGACAGCTCTTTGAAGATTCTCACCAGCGGATTGCTAGGCGAACAGTACATAGGCATCGAGGCGGGCGCTGAAGAAAAAGTGCTGGCCGAAGGCGATAAAGTCCAAGATACACAGTCGGCTGTGGTGTTGGAGAACCTCATCAGCCGCTTCCTTTATAACAAAGCGGCCGAACCTGCTGCCCCTGAAAGTAAATAATCATGCCCCGCCTGTCTTCGATCCTGCGCCTTTGGTTGGCAACGTTGCTGCTGGCTTTGGTTGGTTGTGCCAGCACTTCGGGCGGGAACCCCTTGGACCCGTTTGAGGCCACCAACCGCAAGATTGATGCTTTCAATGAAAGCGTGGACCAAGCAGTTTTAAAACCAGTGGCCAAGTCTTATCAAGACTACACGCCCAATTTGCTGCAAAGCACCGTCAAAAACTTCTTTGGCAATTTGCGCGATATGTGGTCGGTGGTAAACAACGGCTTGCAACTCAAGCCCAAAGAAACCGTTGAAACCGGTGCTCGGGTGGTGGTCAACTCCACCGTTGGTTTGTATGGTTTGATCGACGTAGGCACTCATATTGGCTTGCAAAGGTATACCGCTGACTTTGGCCAAACCTTGGGTTACTGGGGTATGCCTTCGGGCCCATATGTTGTGTTGCCCTTGCTGGGGCCGTCCACCGCTCGAGATACTGCCGCGTTGCTGGTAGACCGCCACGGCGACCCTTGGTCACAAATCAACCCTGTGGCCTCGCGAAACCAAGGCGTCGCCTTGCGTTTGGTGGACAAGAGAGCTCAGTTTTTGGGCATGGACGACCGTTTGAATGAGGTGGCTTTGGATAAATACAGCTTTGTGCGTGATGCTTACCTGCAAAAACGCCGTGCCGAGGTGCGCCGTGGCCCCCCCTCGGATGTGGACGAGCTAGAAGAAAAAAACAATGACCTTGATTACAAAAACATTCCAAATAAACAATAATTGATTCCGTATTTAAATACTCTCAAGGTGCAGATATGTTTCAGCAAAGAATAGCGACTCTCATTCCTTGGTTTCACAGTGCCATCAACGCTGGTTTTTTTGGGGTGTTTTTGGCTTTAGGTTTTCCAGCACACGCCAACCCTCAAGCTCCTGATGTTTTTATGCAGCAGCTGTCCAATGAGTTAATGGAGGTGGTTCGCAAGGACCCTACAGTCAAATCCGGAGATATGCAAAAACTGTCCAATTTGGTGGATGTCAAGGTACTTCCCAATGTCAACTTTCAGCGCATGACCGCCTCCGCTGTCGGCCCCGCTTGGCGTAAAGCCACCCCCGAACAACAAAAGCGTTTGCAAGAAGAATTCAAAATGTTGTTGGTGCGCAGCTATGCCGGAGCTTTGTCTCAAGCCAAAGAAACCAACACCATTGTGGTCAAAGGTTTCAAGGGAAGTGCAGAAGACAACGAGGTGGTGGTGCGCTCTGAGATTCGCGGCGGCAACGAGCCTATTCCTTTGGACTACCGGTTGGAGAAAAATCCCGACGCGCCAGGAGGTTGGATGATCTACAACTTCAATGTATTGGGCGTGTGGTTGGTTGATAACTACCGCACCCAGTTTTCGCAGGAAATCAATGCCAAAGGCTTAGATGGTCTGATCGCCACTTTGGCTGAGCGCAACAAATCGAACAGCCGCAAGTGAAAGACACCTCGGTTTATCAGTTACCCGCGCAACTCACCCATGCCCAAGCAGCGACAGTGGCCCAGCAGTTGGCCACCTTGGCGCGAAGCCAGCCCTCGCTGCGCGTCGACGCCTCGGCATTGCAGCAATTTGACTCTTCTGCTTTGGCCGTTTTATTAACAGGTTTGCGTGCGGCCACTCAACAACAGCACGCCCTGACTGTCTCGGGCTTGCCTGCCAAGGCGCTGGCCTTGGCTCGCGTCTACGGCGTACAAGATTTGCTTGAACTGCAAGCTTAAAAGGCCCAGACCTTCGAAGCCTTAGAATCAATGGCTTCACTTATGACAGCCATTTCCTTTCAGTCCGTCAACAAAACCTTCACTGGCGCTCGCGGCGCTTTCAAGGCCCTCGACGGCGTGAGCTTTGAGATTGAGCAAGGCGAGTTTTTTGGCCTCCTTGGCCCCAACGGCGCGGGAAAAACCACACTTATCAGCATCTTGGCGGGTCTGTTGCAGGCCAGCAGTGGTCATATCAAAGTGCAGGGTATGGACGTGCAAACCCAGTCTGCGCAGGTGCGAAAAATCTTGGGTGTGGTGCCGCAAGAACTGGTCTTCGATCCCTTTTTCACTGTGCGTGAGGCTTTACGCTTCCAGTCGGGCTACTTCGGCATCAGTGGCAACGATGCTTGGCTTGACGAGTTACTCGATTGCCTGGGATTGGCTGATAAGGCCAACCACAATATGCGTCAACTGTCTGGTGGCATGAAGCGGCGTGTGCTGGTGGCGCAGGCCTTGGTACACAAACCCCCGGTCATCGTGCTGGACGAGCCCACCGCTGGCGTGGATGTGGAGTTGCGTCAAACCCTGTGGCAGTTCATTGCACGCCTGAACCGCGAAGGCCACACGGTATTGCTCACGACGCATTATTTGGAGGAAGCTGAGGCTTTGTGCGGACGCATCGCCATGCTGAAAACCGGCAAGGTGGTGGCCTTGGACAGCACCAGCACCTTGCTAAAAAACGCTTCTAGCAATGTGCTGCGATTCAAAATTGACGAGCAACTACCCCCCGAATTGGCCTCGCAAGCCCGTGTAACGGGGCGCATTGTGCAGTTTCCTGCCAACGATGCCGCACAGATCGAGCACTACCTCTCAGCCGTGCGCCAAGCGGGTTTGGTGGCCGAAGACGTTGAAATTCGCAAGGCTGATTTGGAAGATGTGTTCTTGGATGTCATGGGGGCTGCTTCATGATTGGCTGGCAAGCGCTGTTTTACAAAGAAGTACTGCGTTTTTGGAAAGTCAGCGCTCAAACCATTGCTGCGCCTGTACTCACCGCGCTCTTGTATATGCTGATTTTTGGCCATTTGCTTGAAGGCCGAATCACGGTCTATGACAGTGTCAGTTACACCGCTTTCTTGGTGCCTGGTTTGGTGATGATGAGCCTGCTGCAAAACGCCTTTGCCAACAGTTCCTCTTCCATGGTGCAAAGCAAGATGATGGGCAATTTGGTGTTTATTTTGCTTACCCCCTTGGAGCCGCGCAGTTGGTTTGCCGCCTATGTGTTGGCGGCGGTGGTGCGCGGCATGGCAGTGGGCGCGGGCGTGTTGCTGGTGACGGTGTGGTTTGCGCCCTTGACTGTGGTCTGGCCTGTCTGGATTTTGGTGTTTGCGCTCTTAGGCGCAGCCATGCTGGGGACTTTGGGGCTGATTGCCGGTTTATGGGCTGACAAGTTTGACCAAATGTCTTCCTTTCAAAACTTCCTCATCACGCCCATGACGTTTTTGAGCGGCGTTTTTTATTCCATCCATTCTCTGCCGCCTTTTTGGCAGCAAGTCAGCCACCTCAACCCATTTTTTTACATGATCGACGGCTTTCGCTACGGCTTTTTTGGTGTGAGCGATGTCTCGCCTTGGCTGAGTCTGTCGCTGGTGGGTGGCGCATTTGTGATGGTGGCAGGTTTGGCGCTGCATTTGCTGCGCATAGGTTACAAAATTCGGGGGTGATGTATGACGGCGGACCAAATTCAAACCATGATTGGTGCAGGCTTGCCCTGTGAGCATGTGCATGTAGAGGGCGATGGCCGCCATTGGTATGCCACCGTGGTCACCAGTGCTTTTGAGGGCTTGCGCCCCATCCAGCGTCACCAAAAGGTGTATGGCACCTTGGGCGACAAAATGGCCAACGATGAAGTACATGCTTTGTCGATGAAAACTTTCACCCCTGCCGAGTGGAAGGCGCAGGCCTGAAGGCCTGAGACTTTATGGACAAATTGCTGATTCGCGGCGGTCGCCCTCTGCAAGGCGAGGTGGCCATTGCTGGGGCGAAAAACGCCGCCTTGCCCGAGTTGTGCGCCGCCCTTTTGACCACAGACACGCTGACGCTTGCCAATGTGCCGCGTCTGCAAGATGTCTCCACCATGGTCAAGTTGATACGCCATATGGGCGTGAGCGCCGAGCGCAACGAGGCGGGTGACATGGTGCTCAATGCCAGTGCTTTGCACACGCCAGAAGCACCCTACGAGTTGGTCAAAACCATGCGCGCCTCGGTGCTTGCATTGGGCCCCTTGTTGGCACGCTTTGGACACGCCAAGGTGTCTTTACCAGGGGGATGTGCCATTGGCACCCGCCCTGTGGACCAGCATATCAAAGGCTTGCAAGCCATGGGCGCGGTGATCGATGTCGAGCAAGGCTATATGGTGGCGCGTTTGAAAGATGGGCGCAGCCGCTTGAAGGGCGCACGCATTGCCACCGACATGGTGACGGTTACTGGCACCGAAAACTTCCTGATGGCAGCGGCTTTGGCCGAGGGCGAAACCGTGCTGGAAAACGCCGCCCAAGAGCCTGAGATTCCTGATTTGGCCGAGTTGCTGATTGCCATGGGCGCCAAGATCGAAGGGCACGGCACCAGCCGTATCCACATCCAAGGTGTTGAGCAATTGCACGGTGCCACCCACACAGTCGTAGCCGATCGCATTGAAGCAGGAACATTTTTATGCGCGGTTGCCGCCACCGGTGGCGATGTGGTGTTGAAGAATGCTCGTAGCGACCATTTGGAAGCGGTGATTGACAAGCTGCGCGATGCGGGGGTGAGCATCTCGGCGGTGGAAGGTGGCCTGCGGGTGCGCTCAAGCGGCCCAGCTTTTTCGCATTTGAAAGCGCAGAGTTTTCGCACCACCGAGTACCCTGGTTTTCCCACCGACATGCAAGCCCAGTTCATGGTGCTCAATGCGGTGTCGCAAGGCAGTGCCAAAGTCACTGAGACCATTTTTGAAAACCGCTTTATGCATGTGAATGAGCTGCTGCGCTTGGGCGCGCACATTCAAATTGATGGCAAGGTGGCGATGGTCGAGGGTGTTGCCAAGCTGTCAGGTGCCACCGTCATGGCCACCGATTTGAGAGCGTCAGCTTCCTTGGTGATTGCCGGTCTGGTGGCCTCAGGCCAAACCACGGTGGACCGCATCTATCATTTAGACCGCGGCTATGACCGCATGGAAGACAAACTGCGCGCCTTGGGCGCCGACATCGAAAGAAGCCGATGAGCATCACCTTGGCATTGTCCAAAGGACGTATTTTTGACGAGACCTTGCCGCTCTTGAAAGCTGCAGGCATCGAGGTTCTGGAGGACCCCGAAAAGTCTCGCAAGCTGATATTGCCCACCAACCAAGACAGCTTGCGCGTGGTCTTGGTACGGGCCTCGGACGTGCCTACCTATGTGGAGTATGGCGGCGCTGATATGGGTGTGGCGGGCTTGGATACCTTGATTGAACACGGCAGTGCAGGCCTTTACCAGCCCTTGGATTTGCAAATTGCGCGTTGCCGTATGAGTGTGGCGGTTCCTGCGGGTTTCGATTACGCCGCTGCCGTCAAGCAAGGCGCTAGGCTGCGTGTGGCCACCAAGTACGTGGCGATTGCTCGCGATTTTTTCGCCACCAAAGGGGTGCATGTGGATTTGGTGAAGCTCTACGGCAGCATGGAATTGGCACCCCTCACCGGTATGGCCGACGCCATCGTGGACTTGGTGTCGACGGGCAGCACCTTGAAAGCCAACCACCTGATTGAAGTCGAACGCATCATGGACATCAGCTCACGTTTGGTGGTGAACCAAGCTTCCATGAAACTCAAAACCGCGGCTATTCGCCACTTGATAGAAACTTTTGACGCGGCCATCAGCGCTCGCGCCAAACCCTGAAGCTCAAAACCCATGCAAGCCCGCCCGCTGCGCCTGTCCACTGCCCAAGCTGACTTTGAAACCTTGTTTCAACAGCGCCTGCATTGGTCGGCCGATACCGATGCCGCCATCGAGCAGCGTGTGGCCGAGATCTTGGCCGATGTGAAAGCGCGTGGTGACGCGGCGGTGCTTGAATACACCGAGCGGTTTGATGGTTTGAAGGCCACCCATATGGCGGCGCTGGAGTTGACCCAAGCCGAACTCAAAGCCGCCTTTGAGGGTTTGCCCAAGGTTCAGCAACAAGCCTTGCAAGACGCTGCCGCGCGGGTGCGCAGCTACCACGAGGCGCAGAAAAAAGCCTCGGGCGAGAGCTGGCAATACCGCGACGCCGACGGCACGCTGCTGGGCCAAAAAGTCACGCCCTTAGACCGCGTGGGCATTTATGTGCCGGGTGGCAAAGCGGCTTATCCCTCCAGCGTGTTGATGAACGCCATCCCAGCCCATGTGGCGGGTGTGGGCGAAATCATCATGGTGGTGCCCACGCCGGCCAAAGATCGCAACGCCGCAGCTGCCGCGCAAGGCGAGAAAAACCCCTTGCTGCTGGCAGCAGCTTATGTGGCAGGTGTCACCCGCGCCTTCACCATTGGCGGCGCGCAAGCGGTGGCCGCGCTCGCCTACGGCACCGCCACGGTGCCTGCGGTGGACAAAATCACCGGCCCGGGCAACGCCTATGTGGCGGCGGCCAAACGCCGCGTGTTTGGCACAGTGGGCATCGACATGATCGCCGGGCCTTCCGAGATTTTGGTCTTGGCCGATGGCAGCACGCCGCCCGACTGGGTGGCCATGGACCTTTTTTCACAGGCCGAACACGACGAGTTGGCGCAAAGCATTTTGCTGTGCCCCGATGCCGCTTACATCGCCGCGGTGCAAGCGTCCATCGACAAGTTGCTGCCCGAAATGCCGCGCAAAGACATCATCGCGGCGTCCCTGAACGGCCGTGGCGCGCTCATCCACACCCGCAGCATGCAAGAAGCTTGCGACATCAGCAACCGCATTGCGCCAGAACACTTGGAAGTGTCCAGCCACAACCCCCACGAATGGGAGCCGCTGCTCAAACACGCCGGTGCCATCTTTTTAGGCGCTTTCACCAGCGAGAGTTTGGGCGACTACTGCGCCGGCCCCAATCATGTGCTGCCCACCTCGGGCACGGCGCGTTTTAGCTCACCGTTGGGCGTGTATGACTTTCAAAAACGCTCCAGCCTCATCGAAGTCAGCGAACAAGGCGCTCAGGTCTTGGGCCAAATTGCTTCGGTGCTGGCCCACGGCGAGGGCTTGCAAGCCCATGCACGGGCCGCTGAAATGCGGTTGAAAAACAAGCAATAAAGTGTTATTTAGTGCTCTAATTTTTTTAAAAATACTTATTTTTATTTAAAAAAGTACCATAATACATGGGTTGTTAATCCCATTGAGGTATTTTTATGTCAACCATATTACCGAGTTTGCCAGCAGGCAAACCATCTGTGTATCTCCCTGCCAAGCGCGACAGCAAACCACCTTCACAAGATTGGCTGGCGCAGTTGCTGGCAGGCGCAGATATCCATTTGAATGGCAGCAGGCCTTGGGATATGCAAATCAAACACCCTCAAACCTTGCAGCGCTTGCTGCAATCGGGCGGGCTGGCACTGGGTGAAAGTTACATGGACGGTTGGTGGGAATGTCAGGCCATCGACCTCATGGTCGAGCGAGCCATGCGCGCTGGCTTGCAAGACAAGCTGACCACCCCGCGTGCTTGGTGGGAGGGTTTCAAAGGTGCGGTGAATCCGCGTGAAGGCGCAAGGCAGTCACGCATTGTGGGAAGAATGCACTACGACGTGGGCAACCAAGTCTTTCAAGCCATGCTCGACCCCTATATGACCAACAGTTGCGCTTACTGGGTCGAAGGTGCACAAACCTTGGAAGAAGCGCAAGTTGCCAAGCTCGAAATGGTCTGTCGCAAGCTTCAGCTGCGCCCAGGAATGCGGGTGCTCGACATGGGCTGTGGTTGGGGCAGCTTCATGCGCTATGCCGCAGAGCATTACGGCGTAACCGTGCTGGGCCTGTCCAATGCCGCCCATCAAATCCAGCTGGGACAATCCCTTGCCAGTCACCTGCCTGTGCAGTTTGAGCTCAGCGACTACGGCCTGTTCAACACCGATGGCAAATCCAAGTTCGATCGCATCGTCAGCATTGGCCCTTTTGAGCAGTTACAGCAAACCCATGTCGCGGCTTTTTTTGAAACTGCCAAGCGCTGCTTGAAAGACGATGGTTGGATGCTGTTGCAAACCCAAGGCATAAGCAACCGCCAGCGTTTGCTGGATGCGTGGAACAACAAATACATCTATCCCCAGGGCTACTTGCCGCGATTAGATGAGGTTACCCAAGCCAGCGAAGCGCATTTTGTGGTGGAGGATGTGCACAACATCGGCGCTGACCATGACCGCACCTTGCTGCACTGGCACCAACGTTTCGAGATGGCTTGGCCACAGTTGCGGCTCTCGCACGACGAGCGGTTTTACCGAATGTGGCGTTTTCACTTGCTCAGCGGTGCGGCCAGCTTCAGAACCCGTCACCACCAAATGTGGCAGTTGGTGATGTCGCCAAAGGGCTTGCACAAGGTTTACCGCAGAAACTACTAGCAACAGCGTATAAAAAGATGACCGCCCTCGGCGCTGGTGATAGCGCGCCCCTAAAACCGGGACTGGAGGCGAGGACGGTCCAAAACTGTTCCCTCTGCCCAGACAAGATCGGGATAACTGAAAATTTCTTTAGTTTCTAATGAGGAAAGGCCGCACAACTTAGTGGCTGACCTGCATCACATAGCTCTTGGTGCTACCTTCGGAGGCATTCACCAACTGCCATAAGCGTTGGTGGTAAGCCGCCACACTGGGACGATGAGCTACCGAGACCAAGGCGCCGCCCTTGGACTTGACCATGGCCAACAAGCGCTCGTAAATCACTTTTTCAGTGGCTTCGTCCAAGGCGCTGGTG
>Ga0187843_10002543_pt1 | contig 10995 bp, 4 predicted proteins | sample SpaLakP09_SKY_43_FD_134516 | JGI IMG/M metagenome (GOLD analysis project Ga0187843, IMG submission 134516) | Oligotrophic lake water microbial communities from Sparkling Lake, Wisconsin, USA - SP09_SKY_43 | ecosystem: Environmental > Aquatic > Freshwater > Lake | place: USA: Sparkling Lake... | reverse complement strand
GCAGTGCCGCCGGCGCTGGGCGACAACGAAATCGGCACCTTGGCGCAGGCCTTGCATGCGATGCGCACGCGGCTGGAGGGCAAGGAGTACGCCGAGCAGCTGATGCACACGCTGGCGCGCATTCTGGCTCAGGATGTTGTCGAGGAAGTGGCGGAACTCGGCACGCGGCATGTCTTCGGACAGCAGCTCGGCCGAGCCCTGTATCGCCGCGATCGGGCTTTTCAGTTCATGCGCCAGCGTGTGCATCAGCTGCTCGGCGTACTCCTTGCCCTCCAGCCGCGTGCGCATCGCATGCAAGGCCTGCGCCAAGGTGCCGATTTCGTTGTCGCCCAGCGCCGGCGGCACTGCCTTGTGGCCGGCCTCGACTTCCGAAACATAATGCATCAGCTGGCGCAAGGCGCGCGCCAGCCACCACGCGAACACCAGGCCGATCAGCAGCGACAGCACCAGCAGCAGCGTGCCGCGTTGCAGGATCTTGCGCTGACTGCGGTCGACAAACGCCTGTACGCTGGAGAGCGGCTTGGCCACTGTCAGCACACCGATGATGCGCTCGCCATCGCGCACCGGCGCCGCCACGTACATGACGGTGCTGCGGTCGTCGCCTTCCACGCTGCGGGTGCTGCGGGCGCCGTATTTGCCCTGAAGGGTCAGGTAGACATCATTCCAGCGCGCATAATCCTGGCCCAGCGCCAGGTTGGCGGAATCGTAGATGACGACGCCGCGCGCGTCGGTAATATAGATGCGGAAGTCCAGCTTGCGCTTGGTGACGCCGGCAATCTTGACCTCGATGCTGCGGCGCGCGTAGTTCTCGACATTGGCCAGCGCCGGCACGCCATTCTTCAGATCGCCGGCGACGACGCCGGCCAGCAGCTCGGCGGTGTCGACCAGCGTATCCTCCAGCGTCGAGCGCACCCCGGGTTTGACCTCGGCCACGAACACATTCAGCAGAAACCATGCGGCCAGGCCGACGATCAGGAAATAGCCCAGCAGGATGCGCAGGCCGATTTTCATGCGACGAGACTGTAGCCCAGGCCGCGATGGGTCTGGATCGGATCGGCGTCGGCGCCGATCTGGCGCAGTTTGGCGCGCAGCGATTTGATGTGGGCGTCGACGGTGCGCTCCAGCGTGTCGGGGGCGTCGGTCCAGACCCGGTCCATCAGTTGCGCGCGCGACAGCACATGGGCCGGATGCTCCAGCAGCGTCTTCAGCAGCAGGTATTCGTAGCGCGTCAGGTCCAGCGGCTGGGCGCGGAACAGGATGCGCGCCTCGGCCGCCCGCAATTCAAACGCGATGGCTGGCGTGGCAGGTGTGACTGAGGGGCGCGGCGCCGGCGGCGTCATGCGGCGCAGGATCACGCGGATGCGCGCCACCAGCTCGCGCGGCGAAAACGGCTTGGTCACATAATCGTCGGCGCCGATCTCCAGGCCCACCACGCGGTCGATCTCATCGCTGCGGGCGGTCAGAAACAGAATCGGGACGTCGGAAAACTGGCGCAGCCGGCGGCACACTTCCAGTCCGCTGATATCCGGCAGGCCGACATCCAGCACCACCAGCAGCGGCGCCGGTTCGGTGCGTATGGCGGCTAGCGCCTGCTCGCCCAGTGTTACATGCAGCGGCGTAAAGCCGTCGGTGCGCAGGGCATAGGCGATGCTGTCGGCAATCGCCTGCTCGTCCTCGACAATCAAGATGGTTTTCATGGGGGACAACTGTACCGCAAAAAAAACGGCGGCGGAACCGCAGTTCCGCCGCCGTCATGACACCGTCAACAATTAATAGAAGGTGTAGCTGGCGCCAAAGGTGAAGTAGCGGCCGGTGTTGTTATGCAGGCCTTCGTTGTAGCCCTGCAGCGGCGCACCGGCGTTGGTGCCGTAACGTGGATCGTACGGTGCCTTCTTGTCGAACAGATTCTGAATGTTCAGGCTGAGCGACCAGTTTTTGAAGCCGGTGTAGGTGTAGCCAGCGCCCACCGTGGTCCAGCTGTTGACCGAGCACTTAGGATAGTACGCCTCGTACAGCGGCACGGTGGTGTTGCGATCCGGTTCCGCATCGGTCGGCTTGGCCGTGCCATAGTGGCAGAACGGCTGGGCGAAGGTGTCGGTGCCGTCGAAGCGGCGCAGCAGCGACACTGGGCCGACGTAGTTGACGTTGGCGCTCACCAGGTGGTCGCCGAGGCTCCAGTTGGTGCTCAGCGTGGTTTTCCAGCGTGGAATATCCAGGCTGCTGCTGATCGCCCAATCGGTGATGCCGGCATTGCTGCCCGCCAGATTGTGCTCCGGATCACCCGCCTGGCCGGCGATCGAGTAGTGCGAGGTGTAGGTCGAGCTGACCTTGGTGTCCAGGCTGCCCCACGCGCCCAGTTTCTGGCGGTAGCGCGCTTCCAGATCGACGCCGCGTACTTCGGACGAACCCTGGTTGATCCATGGCTCGCGCACCATCAGCAGCGGGCCGGTGCCCGGGATGCCGTTGCCGTTGGCGTCCAGGATGTAGTTGGCCGGGTTGGTATCGCGCACGATCAGGCCAGGATTGCTGTCCTCGTTTTTGAGCGCGTCAAACGCGCTGCCCAGAATGACCTCGCCTTCCTTGCGGATGCGCCAGAAGTCCACCACGAAGTCGATGTCCTTGGTTGGCGAAATGATGAAGCCGATCGAATGGCTCTTCGAACGTTCTGGCACCAGGTCCGGATTGGCACCGCCGGTGCCGGCTGCGGACTTGTTGCAATCGACTTCGGTGGCGCCTGGTTTCGGCGTCACTTCATCGGTCTGGCAGCGTTTCGGATCGTACAGGCCGCTCAGGAAGAACTGTGCGCCGCCTGGCGTCACCTGGGTCAGGCCTGGGGCGCGGAAGCCCTTGGCGTAAGTGCCGCGCAAGGCGAACATATCGCTCGGCGCCCATTTACCGCCGATCTTCGGCACGAAATTGCGCTCCAGATTCTGGTATTTATCGATGCGGCCGGCAAATTCCAGCTCCAGCGTCTGCAGCAGCGGCGCACGCAGCTCGAAGAAGCCCGATTTCACATTGCGGCGGCCATCGATGACGGTGTTGGCCAGGCCGTAGATATCGCCGCGCGCCACCAGTTCATCCGGGTTCAGCTTGATTTTTTCCTGGCGCACCTCGATACCGGCGGCAAACGCCAGCGGACCGCCCGGCAGATGGCCGAACTCGGTGTTGGCCTTGGCATCCCACTGCAGGATCGACGACTTGTTGTCGGTGACGACGTCGTGACCCAGGGTCGGGTCGGCCGACAGCTGCGCCAGCGAGGTGCCGGTGTTCAGCTTGCGCAGGGTTGGCAGGTACAGGCGGCCATAGGTGGTGTCGTCCTTCTTCGACTCATTCCACAGCAGGCCGGTGTTCCAGTCCCAGCTATTCCAGGTGCCTTCCAGACCCACCAGGGTACGGATGCCTTTGTTGATGGTCTGCGAACCGCCGCGCAGGTTTTCGAAGCGGTAGCCAACCGACGCGCGGTTGTTCGGGAATGGATTGTCCGGGTGGCCGATCGGCAGGATGGCCTGGAATGGCGTACCCACGCCGGTGGCGGTGAAGTTGGTCACCGGCGACTGGCCGATGGTGATCGGCGCGCCGGTGTAGTTGCGCTCAGTACGGCTGAATGCCACCTCGGCGAACGCGCGGGTGTTCTGCCCCAGCTTCAGCACGCCACGGCTCAGGACGCTGCCATCCTGGCCTTCACTTTGCGCTTCCAGGTACTTGGTGGTGTCGTAGTTACAGAAGGTGCGGTTGATGAACACGCTGGTACGGGCCAGGCCCATGGCGGTGCTGCCGACCAGCTGCTGCGAGGGATCGCAATTCAGGGTCGTCACCAGGCGCGTGGCGGCATTGGCCTGGGACACGGCGAAGTTGGCCGAGCCCGGCGAGGTTTCGCGGTAGAACGACGGGCTGCCCGACACCGCACTGCCGTACGGCGTGGCGTAGCGGCCGTTGAGCAGCTTGTAGCGGTCGACTTCGATGTCGGTGGCGTCCTTGCGCGCGACGCGATCGCGCTTGGCCACATCGACCGCGACGAAGACGTTATAGCCGTCGGCTTCCAGGTCGCCCTTGCCCCAGAAGGCATTGGCGCTGCGGCGCTTGAATTCACGGTCATCGTTGGCGCCGGCGTTGGCCGACACTTTCAGACCTTCGAAATTGCTCTTGGTAATGAAGTTGATCACGCCGCCAATGGCGTCGGAACCGTAGACGGCCGAAGCGCCGTCTTTCAGAATCTCAACCCGCTCCAGCGCCGACAGCGGAATGCTGTTCAAGTCATACAGCGTCGAGTTGCCGTCATTCGGGTCGGCGTAGGCCGACGGCGTCATGCGGCGGCCGTTCAGCAGGATCAGGGTCGAGGTCGACGACAGGCCGCGCAGCGAGGCGGTGGAAACGCCGCGCGAGAAGCCGCCGTCATTGGTGTCGTAGTTGTTGTTGGTGCCCATCGATGGCACGGTGCGCATCAGTTCAGCGACGGTGGCGGCGCCGCTGGCCTTGATGTCCAGCGAGGTGATGACCTGGACCGGCGAATTGCCTTCCTTGCCCACCCGCTTCAGGTTGGAACCGGTGACGTACACCGATTCGACTTCTTTATCCGCAGCCAGCGTTTGCGCCTGGACGACATGGGTGTATGCCAGGGTGAGCGCGACGGCCAGTACGCTCTTTTTCAATTGCATGTGGTTCTTCAAATTACCCCCGAGTAGTTTCTTGTAAAAATATGTAAGTACAGGTAAGAAACGGTAACCTCTCTTGTAAAGAGTGCCAATTTCATGCCTGCCCTACAAATTTCACACAAGTTCGGTAGTAAAAGAAGAAATATTTAGCAATAAACTAAGTTGCTTGGTTCATTATGGTCGAAAAGTGCGGTACTCCTGTCATCTTGCCGTCATATTCATCAGGGCTCTGTATTTTTTTCACAACAGCCCGACATCGCTTCGTCAATTTGCACAACTGCGGATAAAACGCTGGCTTTGCAATACATAAACGATTCGTCCAAAAAAAATGCCGCCCGGCTGGCGCCGGGCGGCATGGTCAGACGGCTCCCGGCGCGCGGGAGCGTTACATCAGAAGAACTTGTAGCTGGCGGTCAGGCCGATGCGGCGGAACTGTGGTTGGTAGCCATCGCGCCATTGCACCGGCGCATCACGCGACAGCAGGTTGTCGATGTACAGCGCCAGCGTGGTGTTCTTCACGCCGCTGTAGGTCAGGTTGTAGTCAACCGTGGTGTTGCTGCCAACGTGGCCGCAGGTATCCAGATACGCCGCTGCGACGTTGTTGGTGGCGCAGTAGGTCGGCGACGACAGGCTGTTGTTGCTGTAACCGCTGACGTAGTTGACGGTCATGCCGTGGTCGAAGGCGCCGTTCTTCAGGCTGGCGCGCAGCTTGGTGTTCAGACGGCCCGTGGCAAAGTCGTAGGTACCGGCCATGTTGCTGTCATAGGCGTTGTTAGCCTGGCTCCACTGCTGGTATTTCCACAGATAGGTGCCTTCCAGTTTCAGACGAACCTGGCCCAGTGCGGTGTTGAAGCGGCCCGAAGCGTCAAAGTCGAAGCCCGAAGCGCGGGTCTTGCCGCTGTTGACGTACGGGTTGTACAGCAGGCCGATGGCGCCAACGCCACCGAAGTTCACGGTATTGCCTGGCACATACTTGTTCACCAGCGAGTAGAACAGGTTGTCCGACGCGGTATTGTCGACCCGCACCAATTGACCTGCCGGCAGGCTGGCTTCGCCGCGCAGGATGTCCGACACTGCGCGGGTGCCGATTTCATCCTTGCGCTCGATGTGGAAGTAGTCCAGTGCCACGCTCCAGTTCTTGATCGGCTCCCACACTGCACCGGCGGTGATCGAACGCGAAGTTTCCGGTTTCAGGTCCTTGTTGGCGGACACGAAGGTCGGGATACCAGCCTTGCAGTCGTTATCTTGCAGCGTATTGCCCTGCGCCTTGTCGGCGGAGGTGGCGCCGGGTGCATTCTGGACCAGCTTGTTCAGCGCGCTGGCGGTCGAGCAACGGCGCGGATCGCTGATGCTGTTCTGGAACGAGCTACGGCCCAGACCGTTACCGGTTTCAACGATGTTCGGCGCGCGGAAGCCGCCGGACACGGTGGCGCGCAGCAGCAGGCTGTCGGTGGCGTTGATACGCAGGCCCAGTTTCGGCGAGTAGTGGACGTCGCTGTTGGTCGACTTGTCGGCCCGCACGGCGGCGCTCAGCTCCACCCGCTTGATCACCGGAATGGTGGCTTCGGTGAACAGTGCGTAGTGGTCCATATTGTCGTTGACCTGCAGACCGGCGATACCGATCAGGTCACCGCGCAGCACGTTATCCGAGCTGGCCATTTCATAGTGTTCGCGACGGATGTCGGCGCCGAACGCCATGTTCAGCGGACCGGCTGGCAGTTGCATCACTTCGCCCGACACGGTGCCGTTGGCGAACGAGGTGCGCGATTTGCCGATGGTGGTACGGATCGGGAACATCGAATCCAGCAACGCGTAGCTGTTCTGGCCGCCGAACTTGTAAGTGCCGTTGACGATCGCGCTGGTGTAACCGTTGGCGCTGGCGGCACGGGTGGCCTTGGTGGCTTCCGAGTTCATGAAGCCGACCGCCGATTTCCAGTCCCAGCCGGCGACGTCGCCGGTCAGGCTCAGCATCACGCGCGACTGTTCCGATTCGGTGCGGTTGAAGTTGAAGCCGTTGCCGGTGTCAGCGAAGCGGGCGCGGAATTCGACCGGCACATTGTACGGGTTGTTGGCGTGGCCAACCGGCAGCTTCGGATAGTAGAACGGGCCAACCATCTTGCCGTCAATCGCGTTGTACCAGGTGCTTGGCGAGGTGGTCGGCTGCACGGCGAACGGCGCGACGATGTAATCGTTGCTGGCGGCGGCGTTGGTGATTTCCAGGTTGGCGTCGATGCTCTTGCCAATGCGGAAGTGGGTGTTGCTGGCCAGTGCATAACGCTTGGCGTCCGTCGTCAAACCGGTGTTCGGCAAGATGTTGTATTTGCACAGCTTGTCTTTTGGATCGATGGCGTTCGCCGGGCAGCCTGGCGCGGCAACGTAGTTGTTGGCGTTCAGGTACAGATTACCGGTTGGCGAGTAGACGCTTGGCACATCCCAGGTCGAGCGGCCCGGGGTTTGGCGGTGCCAATCCGGGTAGTGGCTCTGCAGGTCGCCCTGCGAGTAGCCGTCGCTCTTGTAGGCTACATAGGTCAGGTAGGTGTTGAAGCCGTTGGTGTCGATGTCGCCCCAGCCGATGATGCCGGAAACGTTGCGGTTACGCTGGTCTTTGAAGGTTTCCGACTCGCGGTAGTTAGCGCTGATTTTAGCGCCCTGGAAATCTTTCAGCAGGATGATGTTGATCACGCCGGCGATGGCGTCGGAACCGTAGATCGCCGAGGCGCCGTCTTTCAGAATCTCGATGTGGTCGATGGCGCCGGCTGGAATCGCGTCCAGGTTGGTGAAGTTCTGTTGCGCGCCGTCGGCCAGGCCGTATTGGGCGATGCGCTGGCCGTTGACCAGAATCAGGGTCGCCACTTTGCCCAGGCCGCGCAGGCCGACGCCCGAGGAACCGGTGGCGAAGCTGCCCGAGCTGCTCGACGCCGAGCTGATGTCGGTGCTGACGGCGGACGAGGAATTCAGAATGCCCAGCGCGGTGGTCTGGCCGGTGCGCGCGATGTCTTCGCGGGTCAGGACCTGAACCGAACCGGCGGCTTCCGCTTCGGTACGCTTGATGCTGGAACCGGTAATGGTGACGCGCTGCAGTTTGGTGTCAGCGGCCGGCGCTTCCTGCGCGACCGAATATTGAGAAAATGCTACGCCCAGCGCCATGGCAATGGCGCTCTTTTTCATGGTGTGTTTCAAGACTACTCCCTGAAGTGATGACAAGACTTTTTATTCGCTTCCTGGTGCAGCTGTTCTACGACAGCCGTCACTTTCACGTTGCGCGTAACAATTTCGCACAATGGCGCTTGTATCACAAAGTAAAAACCGACAATTTTTATAGGAATAGTAACTTTTTGCCGTATTTTTGTTGTTTTTCAACAGCGTAACCATTAGTTAGTTATTGCAAACATTTTAACTAACGAATTAAATGCGGTTTAACGATTCAGTTTTTGCAAGAGCTGGGCGCGCAGCGCGCGCGCGCCGTCCGCGTCCAGCGGCGCCGTGCCACTGCCGCTGTCGTTGCCCCTGTCGAACACATGGTGGCGGAACTGTTCCTGCCACGCCGCGCGCTGGGCCGGCGGCAGCTCGCGTACGCTCATCAGCGCCAGCAGCAGCGTGTTGAACGGCGTGTCCATCCAGGCCGGCGACTGCCGCCACCAGTAGTTGACCAGGATGTTGAACGGCGTCAGCCCTTCCACGTGATGCCACCACATGCTGGGAATAAACAGCGCGTCCCCCGCCTCCAGCTCGGCCGCCTGCGCCTGCGCCAGCGCCTCGGCGAAGCGCGGAAAGCGGGCCAGATCGGGCTGGTGCAGGTCGACCAGACTGACCGCCTGCCCGGCCGGGGTGAAGTCGAGCGGGCCGACGTACAGGTTGCGCAGCTGCGCCGGCGGGAACAGCGTAAAGCGGCGGCGTCCTGCCGCCACGCAGGCCAGATTGTCCGGCAGGTCGTAGTGGGCCGGAATGATGGTGCGGTTGCCGATCCAGATACTGGCCAGTGGATCGCGGCCACCAAAGTTGACATCGTTTTCAGACCGCAGGCCCGGCAGGCAGGTGTCGATGGTGGTCGAACCGACGTACAGCGTAGGCGGCGCCGGATGATCCAGATGGGCGGCCAGTGCGTTCAGCACCTGGTCGAAGCGCACCATCTGCGACTGGAAATTGAAGCCGCTCAGGTCTTCGTTGTAGAAAATGCGGCCGCCCGTCTCCGGCGGCGCATGCGAGGCCAGCACGGTGGCGCCCTGGTAGAAGCACCGCAGATAGGCGTCGGCGGTCTGCGCCGAGGTGCGCGCCGCCGTCACCAGCGGCCAGTCCGACACCAGTCCGCGCAACACCAGCGGTGTGGTGGAAGTCAGGATCTCGTCTGGCAGCGGCTGGCTGCGGTCGGCGCGCAGCTGGCGGCTGCGGGTGCAATCTAATTCTGCAATCGGTTTCATATGATCGAATGAAAAAAGGCCGCCTGAACCACGGCGGCCTGGGACACAGTCAGACGCTGCGGCTTAGAACTTGTAGCGCGCGCCCAGCATGTAACGCGGTCCGGCTTGCGTCACGTTCAAGGTCGCCGCCTCGGTACGGCCAAACTGGCGCTGGGTCGAGTTGGTCAGGTTGATGGCTTCAGCCTGGAAACTCAAACGCTCGTTGTAGTTGTAGCCGATGCTGACGTCGGTCTGACCATATTTGTCAGTGTACACCGGCGCCGCGCGGCCGCCGCCATCCACCGTCGCCGCCAGGAACTTGTCGCGCCAGTTGTAGGCCACCCGCACCGACCACTTGTTGTCCTCGTAGATGCCGACCAGATTGGCCGAATTGCTGAGGCCGAGAATGGCGAACTGGTCGTTGGTGTTGGCGTTGTCGTACTTGGTTGGCGAATCGACGTAGGTGTAGTTGGCCTGGACGCCGAAACCGCTGCGGCCGAACATGTGCTGCACGTTGAGCTCGGCGCCTTTGACGGTGGCCGATTTCTGGTTGGCGTAGCTGGTGACCAGGAAGTTGGCCAGCGGATCGGTCGACAGGCCGCGGATGGTGCCGTTCAGGTTGCCGTCGGACTTGACGCCGGTCATGGTGACGCCAGGCTGGCCATTGAAGTTGGACAGGATGTAGTTACGCAGGCAGTTGGTGTCCGCCGCCGTGCAACCGGACGCGATCGCGGCCTTGTAGTAGGCGCCGCCGATCGGCGTATGCAGGTCGTACAGCGACTGCGAGGTCACAGTCTGGCCGGCGTAGTTGTCCATCTTCTTGTGGAACAGCGCCAGCGACAGCACGCTTTGCTGGTTGTAATACCATTCCCACGACAAATCCAGATTCTTGGACTTGACCGGTTTCAGCGCCGGGTTGCCGACCGACGCGGTGCCGCCGGTGAAGACGTTGGCGATGGTGCCCAGCGTCAGGCCGCCCTGCATCTGGTCGTAGCGCGGCCGGCCGATGGTTTCGCCGGCGCTGGCGCGCAGCTTCATGTCAGGCCGCAGATCGACGTCCAGATTCAGGCTCGGCAGGACGTTGGTGTACGACGCGTCCTGGTTGCTGTACGAGCTGCCGGCGAACACCAGCGGCAATTCGTTCTGCGATTCCCACGAGATGGCGGTGCCCGGCAGAATCTGGGCGCGCGAGGTCACCTTGGTGCGTTCGACGCGTACGCCGATCGACGAGTGGAACGGCAGTGCGGTATCCCAGTCAGTGCCGAACGACAGATAGCCGGCGCTGGTTTTTTCCTTCAGCTCGCGGTCGGTGTCGGCGCTGGCGAAGTTCGGCAAGTAGCCGGCGGCGTTGCCGGTCACCTTGGCGGTCAGCGCGCGCAGCGTGGCGAAGTCGAAGGTGTACAGCGAACCGAACAATTGCGGCGCATCGTGGCCGCCCAGCTGGCCGAAGTACGAGCCCAGCGGATTGGCCTGGAAGATGCTGCCCGGATAATCCGAGGGCTTGGTGGCGCCGCCCCAGGTATTGTTCTGGACGTTGGAGAAGGTCGAGCGGTTGGTCGAGTCGGTGTAGCTGAGGCCGAAGCTCAGGTCGGACGCTTCCAGCAGCTTCAGGTTGCCTTTGGCCTGAGCCTGGTTGATGGTGGCCTTCTGCCAGCTATTGTGGAACCACGAACCGGCGGCCTGGATCGGCTGGTTCACCAGGTCGGCCGCCGGCATGCTCAGCACCGGCAGTTCGTGGGTGAAGTCGATCTTGGTGTCGCCACGGCTGAAGCTGGCATTGGACAGATTGTTCTCGCTGCCCCATGGGCTGTCGGCGCCGGATTCGGCGGTCGAGTGGTGCGCGTCAAACTCGAGGCGCAGGTCGGACGAGGCCTTCCACACCGTGTTGAAGCCGATCGACTGGTTCTTGGTCTTGGTGGCATAGTCGCCGCCGACCACCGAGATAT
>Ga0187843_10002542_pt1 | contig 10995 bp, 9 predicted proteins | sample SpaLakP09_SKY_43_FD_134516 | JGI IMG/M metagenome (GOLD analysis project Ga0187843, IMG submission 134516) | Oligotrophic lake water microbial communities from Sparkling Lake, Wisconsin, USA - SP09_SKY_43 | ecosystem: Environmental > Aquatic > Freshwater > Lake | place: USA: Sparkling Lake... | reverse complement strand
TGCTTTTTTGCCGGGTCAACCAGCTGCCGGGGCGATGATTCGGCGGCTTCCAGAGTCGTTTGATTCTAATCAGGTGTTTAGCAAAAAGCTACACTTGCTACAAAAAGTTAAACACTTGTTGCAAGACCAGCACACCATGAAAAATGGGGCTGCTGTGCGAACAGTAGCCCCATTTGATCAAAAGTAACAAATTTTCTTAATGTCGCACTGCCGCATTCACCTCTTGCAACTGCTCCTGATCCAGCGTACCGGCCACCTGTCCCAGTTGCAGGCGTGCCGTCAGGTAATCGTATTTGGCAGTAGCCAGGCTGGTGAGTGCATCGTAGTAAGCCTGCTCTGCCTGCAGCACGTCCAGATTGGTCCGAATGCCCACCTCCTTGCCCAGCTTGGTGGAATCGACCTTGCTTTTGGCCGAGACCAGCAGCTGTTGCTGCGCCCGCACCAGCGCTGCGCCATTGGTTACACCCAGCCAGCTTTTGCGGACATCTTCCTTCAACTGGCGGCGGGCAGATTCCAGCTTGTCGCGGGCGGATTCTTCACGGGCCAGTGCCTCGCGGATTTGCGAGTTGATGCCGCCGCCGGCAAACAGCGGCAGGCTGACGGACACGCCGATGCTGCTGCCACGGGTGGTGGGGGGCGTACCGGCCTGGTTGGTGCGATTGTCGTTATAGCCGGCATTAAGGGCGATGACGGGTAGCTGGCTGCCACGTTTTTCCGCCACGGTCTGGCTGGCGTAGGCCAGTGCCTGCTCGGCTGCCTGCAAGCTGCGGCTATTGCTCGCTGCCTGCTCCAGCCAGCCTTGCAAGGTGCCGGCGGGCGGTGGCGGCAGCTGTTCCTGCAAGGGCTGGATGGCGCTGGCATCCAGGCCGGTCAGCCGGCGCAGATTGTTCTGGCTGATTTCCTGCTGGTTCAGTGCAACGATTTCCTTGGCGCTGGCGGCATCGAAGCCGGCCTGAGCTTCGTGGGTATCGATGATGGTGGCTGTACCCAGCTCAAAGGCGGTCTTCGCCTGTTCCAGCTGCGTGTGATAGGCCTTTTTGCTGGCGCGGGTGGCGGCCAGGGTGTCTTCGGCCAGCAGAACATCAAAATAGGCGCGGGCGATGTCGACGATCAGTTGCTGCTCCGCCGCGCTGAAGGCGGTTTCTGCCTGCTGGCTGGCAATCTTGCCCTTCTGATAGGCGCTGTACTTGCTGGTGTCGAACAGCGGCTGGCTCAATTGCACGCCATAGCCGGAGCTGTCGTAAGTGGACTGCCCGGCCGGCTGGGTAGGGTTGGTGTGGCTGTAGCTGCCGGTCAGCGCCACTTGGGGCAGCAACTGGGCACGGCCTTGTACTGCCTGTTCGCGGCCGGCACCCAAATCAGCGCGGGAGGCGGCGTAGTCGCTATTGTAGTCGCGGGCAGCCAGCCAGGCCTGGTTCAGGTCGAAGGCCGGCGTGGCCGTGCTGACCAGCAGCAGGGCCAGTCCACTCAGCAGCGGTGCGCAGTGGGCGTATGTCTTCATGATGTTCTCTTCGGTTTGCTTTCCACCCTGAACCACTGGGCGTACAGGGCAGGCAAAAACAGCAGGGTCAGCACGGTAGCTACCAGCAGGCCGCCCATGATGGCCACGGCCATCGGCCCCCAGAAGGTGCTGCGGGTGAGCGGAATCATGGCCAGGATGGCGGCCAGTGCCGTCAGCATGATGGGGCGGAAGCGCCGTACCGTCGAGCCGATGATGGCTTCGTGCCGGTCTATGCCTTCGCGGATGTCCTGTTCGATCTGGTCAACCAGAATCACCGAATTGCGCATGATCATGCCGGACAGGGCAATCACCCCCAGCATGGCAACAAAGCCAAAGGGCGAATGGAAGATGATCAGCGTCAGGGTGACCCCTATCATGCCCAGCGGTGCGGTCAGCAAGACCATCAGGGTGCGCTGGAAGCTTTGCAGCTGCAGCATCAGCAGGGTCAGCACCACCACGATCATGAAGGGCGCGACGGCGGCGATGGCGCTCTGCGAATTGCCACTGGACTCCATCGAACCACCCAGCTCGATGTGATAACCCAGCGGCAGGGTAGCCTCCAGCTGCTGCATCTGCGGCCACAGCGCCGCGGACACATCGTCCCCTTGTACGCCGTCGGCCACATCGGCATTGACGGTGATGGCAGGCAGGCGGTTGCGCCGCCAGATGATGGATTCTTCCGGTTGATATTCGATCTTGCCCAGCTGGGATACCGGCACAAAGCGGCCACTGGCGGTTTGTACCTGCACATCACCCAGCGCGGCCACGTCGCTGTGCTCCTGCTTGTTCAGGCGGGCGACGATGCCGACGGTACGGTTACCGTCCCGATAGTCGGTAACCGTGGCACCGGAAATCAGCATCTGCAGCTGCTGCGACAAGGACTGGCTGTTGATGCCCAGCAGGCGGATCTTGTCCTGGTCCAGGGTGATGCGCAGCGCTTTCTGTTGTTCGCCCCAGTTGATGTTGACGTGGCGGCTGGCCGGATGGGCGCGCACTTTTTGCTCCACCTGGGCGGCAATGGCGCGGATCTTGTCGTGATCCGGTCCCATCACGCGGAACTGTACCGGGTAGCCTACCGGCGGGCCGTTTTCCAGCCGGGTTACCCGGCCGCGCACCAGCGGGAAATCGTGGTCGAAGATGGACTCCAGTCGCGCCTTGACCTGTTCGCGCACATGCTCGTCGCCGGTCATCACCATCAGCTGGGCGTAGTTCAGATGCTGTTGCTGCTGATCGAGCGGCAGATAGAAGCGCGGGCTGCCGCTACCGACATAGCTGGTGACACTGAGCACGTTCCTGTCCTGCTTGATCAGCGTTTCCAGCTTTTTCACCTCGCCTTCGGTGGCGGCAAAACTGGCACCGCGTGGCAGCCACATGTCCACCATCAGTTCCGGCCGGTTGGACGAGGGGAAGAACTGCTGGGCGACCAGCAGGCGGAAGGCCAGCAAGGACAGCACGAAAATGCCCAGCGTGGTGGCGATGACCGTCTTGCGGTAGTGCAAGCACCATTCGAGCAGCGCCCGAAAGCGGATGTAGAAGGGCTTCTGGTAAACATCATGCGTCTGATGATGCATGGCCTGTTCCGGTAGCAGCTTGTAACCCAGAAACGGCGTAAACACCACGGCAACAATCCACGACAGGATCAGTGCCAGCCCGACGACGGCAAACAGGCTGAACACGTATTCGCCAGCATCGGATTTGGCCAGCCCCACCGGCAGAAAGGTAGCGGCGGTAATCAGCGTGCCGGTGAGCATGGGGAAGGCGGTGCTGGTGTAGGCATAAGTCGCTGCCTGGAACTTGTTCCAGCCCTGTTCCAGTTTCAGCGCCATCATTTCCACGGCGATGATGGCATCGTCCACCAAGAGGCCCAGCGCGATGATCAGCGAACCCAGCGAGATGCGTTGCAGATCGAGCTTGAAGAAGTACATGGCCAGAAAGGTCATGGCCAGCACCAGCGGAATCGACAGCGCCACCACCACCCCGGTACGCAGGCCCAGGCTGAAGAAGCTGACGGCCAGCACGATCAGTACCGCCTCGATCAGCGAGCTCATGAATTCGCCGACGGCGCCCTTGACCACCTTGGGCTGGTCGGACACTGCATGGATCTGGATCCCTACCGGCAGCTTGGCCTGGATCCGCTGCAAGGCCGCATCCAGATGCTCGCCCAGCTTCAGCACATCACCGCCGCTTTTCATGCTGATGGCCAGGCCCAGCGCCGGCTGGCCATTGAAGCGCATGCGGAAGGAGGGCGGGTCGATGAAACCACGGTGAATGCTGGCGATATCACCCAGGCGCAGCGTTTTGCCATTGGCCACGATGGGTGTGTTGGCCACGGCCTCCACCGTGCTGTAATTGCCGGTAGGGCGTACCCAGATGCGGTCGCTGGCGGTTTCGTAACTGCCGGCCGGCAACATGGCATTTTGCTGCTGCAGCGCAGTCCAGATGGTGCTGGTATCCAGCCCCAGCGAAGCGAGCTTGCTGCTGGACAGATCGATATAGATGTTTTCGCTTTGCTCACCCACCAGGCTGACCTTGCCCACATCCGGCACGCGCAGGATTTCTTCCTTGGCACGGTCGACGTAGCGGCGCAGTTCTTCGGCGCTGAAGCCGTCACCGGTAAAGGCGTAGATATTGCCGAAGGTATCGCCGAACTCGTCGTTGAAGAAGGGCCCCTGGGCGCTTGCTGGCAGGCTGCTGCGCACATCACCCAGTTTCTTGCGCACCTGATACCACAGGCCCGGCACGTTTTTGGCCGGAACATCCTCACGCAGTGCAACCAGCAACAGCGATTCGCCCGGTTTGCTGTAGCTCTGCACATATTTGAGCTCCGGCATTTCCTGTAGCTTTTCTTCCAGCCGGTCGCTGACCTGCTGTTCTACCTCCTCGGCCTTGGCCCCCGGCCAGTAGGTCTGCACCAGCATGGCCTTGAAGGTGAATTCCGGGTCTTCTTTCTGCCCCAGCTGGGTGTAGGCCCACAGGCCGGACACCATCAGCATCACCATGAAGTAAAACACCAGTGCCTGGTGGCGTAGCGCCCATTCCGACAGATTGATTTTCTTCATTACTGTTCGCCTTGCTGCAGCAGGAGCACGCGCTGGCCTTCGTGCAGCAGGTGCACGCCGGCACTCACCACCTGGTCGCCTGGCTGCAGTGCGCCACGCACGGTGACCGTGTCGCTGTCGATGCTGAGGACGCTGACGCTGCGGCGGCTGACGCGCAGCGTCTTGGGATCGACAATCCACAGTGCATGCTTGCCTTGCTCATCCAGCAGCGCGGTCAGCGGCAGGCGCATGGCGGCGCTGTCGCCATGGCTGGCCGTGGGCAAGGACACGGTGGCTGTTTGGCCCAGAGCCAGGCCAGTGGCTTGTGGCAGGGTGATGCGTGCGGCATAGGTGCGGGTGGCCGGATCGGCATCGCCGGCCAGTTCGCGCAGTTGACCCTGGTACTGCTGTTTGCCGGCCCACAGGCTGATGGTGAAGGTCTTTTGCTCGCGCACGCTGGCCAGGGCGTTTTCCGGAATCTGGATCGCGACTTCGCGCTCGCCGTCATGCGCCAGCCTTGCCACGGCCTGGCCAGCGGCGACCACCTGTCCCGGCTCGGCCAGCATCTGGCTGACGATGCCGTCTGCATCGGCAAGCAACTGGGTGTAGCTGCCCTGATTGCGGCTGGCGGTCAGCTGTGCGCGCGCCTCGTCGCGCTTGGCGCGCGCGGCGTTGACGCCATTTTGCTGGCTGTCCACCTGTGCCTGGCTGATGAATTGCTTGGCCAGCAGTTCCTGATAGCGCTTCAGATTGAGCTGCTGTTGGGCAAGGTCGGATTCTGCCGCAGCCAGTTGTGCCTGCTTGGCGTTGATGTCCAGGCTGGTGTCACTGGCATCCAGCCGCGCCAGTACCTGGCCTTTGCGCACATGCTCGCCGCTATTGACCAGCTTGGCGATGACCTTGCCGCCGATGCGAAAGGCCAGATCGGTTTCGGTACGGGCGCGGATTTGTCCGGCAAAGCTGTTGCCATTGTCGATGCCGTGCTGGCCGGCGCTGACCACGCGTACCGGGCGGACTTCTTCGCTGGGGGCTTGCTGTTTGCTGCAGCCCGCCAGCAGTAGCAAGCCAAGCAGGGCAAAACGCCAGAGGTGGGGAGAGGTGGACATGGGCGTGTTTCCTGTCAGTTGTTTTTCAGGCCGTGCAGCACCAGATCCAGCGCGTCTTGCAAAAAGCCGAGCGGGTCTTTGGTGGAACCGATGCAGCAGCCAGGCAACTGGCCGAAGGAGTGGCTGAAAATCATGGTGGTCAGCAAGGGAGCCAACAAGGCATCAACGGTGTGCACCAGCGGGACGGCGCGGAATTCGCCACTGTCGATACCACGTTGCAACACCCTGCTCAGCAGCTGGTTGCTGGGGGCGATCAGTTCTTCAAAGTAGAAGCGGGCAAGTTCGGGGAAATTGGCCGCTTCCGCAATCATCAGCTTGCACAGGCCGGCGGAGGGGGAGCAGCCCACTTCCTGCCACCAGTGCGCCACCATGTGATGAAGCAAGGCACTGGCGCTACCGTCGAAATCATCGGCCAGCCTGTCCAGCTGCTGCAGATTGGCCACGAAGGTGCCGCGGGCAATTGCCTTGAAAATTTCTTCCTTGTTCTGGAAATACAGATAGGGCGTGCCCTTGGTCACCCCAGCGGCGCGGGCAATGTCTTCCATCTTGGTGGCGCGATAGCCTTTTTCTACAAACTGGCTGAGGGCGGCATCCAGGATTTCAGCCGGGCGGGCTTCTTTTTTCCTGCGCCAGCGGGCGATAGGGCAGTTTTCGGTCATGGATTTAACTGAATCTATATTCATTAATGTCCGGCAATGTAGTGCAATTGCCTTGTCATGACAATTAATAAATCACTGTTCAGTAGCTTGATTGATTAGAATGCAACACATTGTCGCCAGTGGCCGGAATGGCTCCGGTCCTTATCCTCAGAAGGAGATTGTCGTGTCTGTAAATGCCGCTGAAAAAGCGTTGGTTCTCGCCGAGGCCCTGCCGTATATCCGCCGTTTTTCCGGCAAGACCATCGTGATCAAGTACGGTGGCAACGCCATGACCGACGATGCGCTGAAAGAAGGCTTTGCCAAGGACATCGTGTTGCTCAAGCTGGTGGGCATCAACCCGGTGGTGGTGCATGGCGGCGGCCCGCAGATCAACGAACTGCTGGAGCGCGTGGGCAAGGAAGGCAAGTTCATCCAGGGCATGCGGGTGACCGACCAGGAAACCATGGATGTGGTGGAAATGGTGCTGGGCGGCCTGGTGAACAAGGAAATCGTTTCGCTGATCAATACCCATGGCGGCAAGGCCGTGGGCCTGACCGGCAAGGATGGCCACTTCATCCGTGCGGAAAAAATGTTCCTCAGCGATGAGAGCGAAGACAAGATCGACATCGGCCAGGTCGGCGAGATCTCCAGCATCGATCCGGCGCTGGTCTCGCTGCTGGATCGCCAGGATTTCATTCCGGTGGTGGCCCCTATCGGCGTGGGCAGCAAGGGCGAGGCCTACAATATCAATGCCGACCTGGTAGCTGGCAAGCTGGCCGAAACCCTGAACGCCGAAAAGCTGATCCTGATGACCAACACCCCGGGCGTGCTGGACAAGGAAGGCAAGCTGCTGACCGGACTGACTGCCGAGCAGGTGGACAGCCTGTTTGCCGATGGCACCATCCACGGCGGCATGCTGCCCAAGATCAGCTCGGCGCTGGATGCAGCACGCAGCGGCGTGAATACCGTGCACATCATCGATGGCCGCGTACCGCATGCCCTGCTGCTGGAAATCATGACCGACGACGGTGTCGGTACCATGATCCGCGCCAGCTAGGCGTCAGCCAGACACAAGCCAGGCCGGCAACAGCGATGTTGACCGGCCTTTTTCATTGGTCGGCCTCATGCAAGGTGTTCGCGAATGAGCTGCTGCACGGCGCCCCGGTGCTGCAGACCCTGCTGGAGACCGAACTGCGCGATCTGGTGCTCGAGAAGGCTGCCGTGCTCGACGGCTGGGTGGCGCAAGGCCGCATGGCAGCGGTGGACACGGTGCACTTGTTCTTCACGATCTGGTCGGCCACCCAGACCTACGCCGATTTCGATGTGCAGATCGCAGCGGTGCTGGGGCGCAGCGCGCTGACCCCCAAAGACTACGCCGAGGCCACCGAGCATGTGGTGGCGCTGGTGCTGCGGGGGTGTGGAGTGTTGGTGCCTTGATGGCTTCCATTCAAATCAGGTTTTTGAAATCCAGACGCCAATCATGGTCAGTCCAATACCCGCCCATGCGTAAACTGGCATCGTTTCGCCCAAAAGAATATTTGCTGCTATTGCTGCGCATGCTGGGACAACGAAGAAAAGGGAGGAAACCTTCGTTGCTGGACGATGTCGCACGAGATGAAGCAATAAAATTATTGCAACAACCGAGTTGCAGACAACAAGGTATGTCAGGGAAAATAGCATACCCGGCTTCCAGTCAATATCTCCATGCTCTAGCAATAAGGCGAGAGGTGCCACGAAAAGCAGACCCACTCCGGTTTGTGCGAGAGTGGCAGAAATAGGGTGTTCTGATGAGTTTGTCTTTTTTTCGTATAAGACTCCTAATGTCATGCCAACAAGTGACGCTACGCTGAGTGCTATTCCTATCCAAGATGTAGCTTCAATAGCAGATTTTGAAACTATTACAATCGCTGCACCTAGAAATCCCAGTACTAGTCCGAGCCACTGTTTGGGTGTGACATTTTCCCCTAGCCAAATCGGGGAAAAAATGCCGACCAGAATCGGCTGTAAGGAAACTATAATTGCTAGCGCCCCCGCCGATAATCCTGCTTTGAGTGCTAAGTAAGTTCCACCAAAGTAAATAAATTGAATTAAAAATCCAATGGTTAATAAATCGACCCATTGGCGAATTGTGTGGGGGGTTGGTAATCTGTAAATAATCTGAATTGGCAGTAAAATTAAAATCACGCTGGTGTAGCGTAGAGCGAGAAATGTAAGCGGTTCAGCGTACTCTAGTCCTATCTTTACTACTGAAAAACCAGTTGCCCACAGCAAAAGGAATAGGGCTGGAATCAAGACGTCCAGCGCTATCCGGCTTTGTAATAGTTTTATTAATTGGGGATGGGGTTCGGTTGTTCGAAGCATAAAATTGGCTTCCAGGCGTGAATCTTAAATTCACTTATGCTAACATGTCTTCCGCACGGCATGCCTTGTGCCATTTCGTTGATCAGTCTTGTTCTATAGTATTGAAACAGGTTGTTTCAGGTTCTCGTGGCCGAACAGGAGGGTGCAATGCAGACAGTCAGACAGTTGCTGGAGCAGAAGTCCGGGCGTGTGCTGGTGACGGTATCGCCGGAAAGTACCGTGTTTCAGGCTTTGCAGGTGATGGCAGAGCATGACATCGGTGCCGTGCTGGTGATGGAGGGGGGCGATGTGGTGGGGATATTCTCCGAACGCGACTATGCGCGGCGCATCGTGCTGCAGGGGCGTACTTCTGCCGGCACCCGCATCCGCGACATCATGACCAGCAAGGTGGTGTATGTCACGCCAGACCAGAACTCCGACCAGTGCATGGCGCTGATGACGGAAAAACACATCCGTCACCTGCCGGTGCTGGAGGGCAAGACGGTGCAGGGCATGTTGTCCATTGGCGACCTGGTGCATGCCACCATTCAGGAGCAGGCGCAGGTGATCAACCAGCTGGTGCACTATATCCAGAGCGCCTGATTGCGTGGTCAGATTTTTGACAAATGCCTCTCGCTTTCTGCAAAGAAAGCGAGGCGCCCTTGCAGGGCAAGGGCCGGGAGATTGGGAATGGATAGTAAGGCTGCGGAATCAATAAGCTAGCAGAAAGGCCCGGCTTCGCCGGGTCCCGCGCAATCGAACCAACTTACTTTGTCAGCAGCCAGAAGCCGCCATCAGGCGGCTTTTTGCTATCTGGCGCGGCTGATCAGGCCACCGGCACAATGCGCTGGCGCAGGGCAATCAGCGCCGGGGCCACTTGCTGCTGCATCACTTCGGTCGTGAAGGCAAAGGCCGGGCCGCTGGCGTTCAGGCTCATTGGCGGCTGGCCCGGGTTGGGGGAGGGCAGGTGCACGCCCACGGCCATCACGTCCGGTTCGTATTCGCCAAACGATGCCGAGTAGCCGCAGCGCTGATATTCCGCGCTGGCCTGTTGCAGACGCTGCTGCAAGGCCGGCCAGCGCTCGCCATAGCGTGCAGCCAGTTCGCCATCCAGCTGACGGCGTGTGCTATCCGGCAGGCCGGCATAAAAGGCCCGGCCAATGGCGGTGGTGGCTATCGGCACGCGTGAGCCCACGGTTAGCTGCACGCTGACCCGTGACTGACTGCGGCAGGTTTCCAGGTACACCATATCCGTGCCATCGCGCATGGCCAGGCTGATCGACACATTGTTTTCCAGGGCAAATTCCCGCATCAGCGGGCCGGCTACCTGGCGGATGTCATAGCTGGCCAGCACCACCGAGCCCAATGCCAGCAGCGCTACGCCCAGGCGGTAAAAGCCGCTGTGTTCATCCTGCGACAAATGACCCAGCTTGGTCAGGGTGTAAGTCAGGCGTGACACAGTGGACTTGGGCAGACCGGTACGCTTGGCGATTTCCAGGTTGGACAGCGCCGATTCGCCGGGGCGGAACGCCGCCAATACCTGCAAACCCCGCGCCAGCGCGGTGACGAATAGCCGGTCCTTGTCATCCTCTTCCTGCATTGCTTTCCTCATTTCTATCTTGATGGCCTGGATTTTCCAGCCTGGCGCTGCGGCGCGAGCGGCAAGCATAGCCTGCTTGTGGCCAGGATCAAACAAAACGCTTTACAGCCGAATTTGGAGTTGTTAGTCTATTCTGCAATGTAAAACGCAATTCCGCAATGCGGAACAAGCAAAACCAAGGAGAACTCTCGATGGCCGCATCCAACAGCCGCGCACCCTTTGCCTGGGAAGATCCCTTCCTGCTGGCCGATCAGCTGACCGAAGAAGAACGTCTGGTCCAGCAGACCGCAGAAGCCTATTGCCAGGATCGCCTGATGCCGCGCGTGCTGACGGCCAATCGTGAAGAACGCTTCGATCGCGAAATCATGAGCGAGATGGGCGAACTGGGCCTGCTGGGCTGCACCATCGACGGTTACGGCTGTGCCGGTCTCAGCCACGTGGCTTACGGCCTGGTAGCCCGCGAAGTGGAGCGTGTCGATTCCGGCTACCGCTCGGCCATGAGCGTGCAGTCCAGCCTGGTGATGCACCCGATCTGGGCCTATGGCTCGGAAGCACAGAAAGACAAATACCTGCCCAAGCTGGCCACTGGTGAATGGGTGGGCTGTTTCGGCCTGACCGAGCCGGATGCCGGTTCCGACCCGGCCGGCATGAAAACCCGCGCCCGCAAGGTAGACGGCGGCTATGTGCTGTCCGGCAGCAAGATGTGGATCACCAACAGCCCGGTGGCCGATGTATTCGTGGTATGGGCCAAGGATGATGAAGGCGAGATCCG
>Ga0187843_10002541_pt1 | contig 10996 bp, 8 predicted proteins | sample SpaLakP09_SKY_43_FD_134516 | JGI IMG/M metagenome (GOLD analysis project Ga0187843, IMG submission 134516) | Oligotrophic lake water microbial communities from Sparkling Lake, Wisconsin, USA - SP09_SKY_43 | ecosystem: Environmental > Aquatic > Freshwater > Lake | place: USA: Sparkling Lake... | reverse complement strand
CCCAGCTGACGCAGGGTGTTGAAGGCGTACTTGTGGAAGAAGGACGGCTCGCGCGCCGCCACCCCTTCCGCCTGTTCCGCCAGCACCGACTGGAAAGCCGCGACGGGGTTTTGGGCCGGGCGTTGAGCCAGTCGACGGGTCAGGATGGCGCGGGCGATCTCGCGATCATCTGTAGTCGGATGATTGCCGAACTTGACGAATTCGGCATAGGGCAGGAACGGCGTTGTGTCGTGGGCGTAGCCGGTGAACAGGCCGTCGAAATCTGCGCCGTCCAGGCCGAAATAGCCACCGTTGTGGAAGTATTCCAGCCGCCGCGCGGCCACATCCAGCCGGTTGACGCCGATGGTCGTCTTGCCGTGTTCCAGCTGGTAGGAGACCGCGCGGGTGTCGGGCAGGAAGAAGCTGTCCACCTCGATCAGGCACAGACGGCCCCGCGCCAACTGGGTCGCGGCATGGCCGGTGATGGCGTCATAGACCGCCAGCTCCTGAACCGTGACGCCGTACAGCGCCTCCAGATCCTCAGGTGGGGTCTTGAAGAAGGTGAAGTGGTCGCCCTCGAAATCCTGGGTGACGGTAAAGCCGAACATCGCCTCGGGCGCGGCGCCCATGGCGGCCACCACCTCGATCCACAGATCCACGAAGCAGTTGGTCTCGGGCCACATCCGGTCCTGGCCGTGCAGCCGGTGGCGCACATGGCTTTCCGGCGTCAGGTCGGGAAAGCAGGCGGCGGCGCTCACCCCCACAGGGCCTCGCGTACGCTGGCGGGCCAGGTCTTCACGTCCAGACCGTGGTGCTTGAACAGGGCCAGAGCGATGCGCTCCAGACCAAAGCCGACGCAGGCGGTGTGAGCCACTTCGCCGTCATGGGTGGCGATCTCCCAGGTCTGGCCGAAATGGTCCTGATGGTAGTTGAAGCTGAGACAGGCGGTGGGCTGCTCGAGGCTGGTGATCGGCACCAGCAGTTCGAACTTCAGCTGCTGTTCCTTCTGGGCCATGGCCATCAGCTTGCCGCCGCGTCCGAAGAACGGATCGCTGGCGATCTCCAGCTGGTAGGGCAGGGCGACGCGGTTGATCAGTTGCTGGCCGCGCTGCAGCCAGGTCTGGCGGAATTCCAGCACCTGGTCGGGGCTGCCGATCCGCACATATTCGCGCTGGCGAAACAGCTGCATCCGGGCCGGATCGTTCGAGGGCTCGTGCCGGAAGCAATAGGATTGCAGGTCGTAGAGGCCGCCGTCGGCCGGAAGGGTGCCCCGCGCCGCGACCGCCGGATACAGCGGATAGCAGGTGGCCGGGGTCAGCACGACCTCGGTGCCGGTCAGGCCGCCGGTCCAGTCCTGGCCGCCCTCGATGGCTTGCAGCAGGTCGTTATGGGCATGGCTGTCGCCGCAAAAGCTGTGCACGGCGCCGGCCAATTGCGGAAAGCTTTTCATGTAGCCGCTGCGCGTGAAATGGGCGCGGTTCATGCCGGGCGGGAAGCGGATGACCTCGGCCTGGCCTTCACCGGCGGCCGTCACCATCGCCTCAAACCGGGTGATGACGTCCTCGAACATCCCGCTGCGGCCATAGACTCCGGGCACGCCGGTGTCGATCAGCAGGCCCGCGCCGAGCAGGGCGTCGAGATAGGCGGCCTTGGCGTCTTTGGAGGCGTCCGGTTGGGCGTCCATGATAAGTCCCCGGTTAGCGGATCAGGCGGCGGCGCTGGTCAGCTGGACCACCGCGCTCTGGATCGCGCCCAGGCTGGAAAAGGTGCGCGGGCTGAGCATGGTTTCGGGGAATTCGATGTCGAAGGTTTCTTCCAGGGCCAGCATCAGCTGCACCGAAGCGAACGAGCTCATGCCGGCACGATAGAGGTCGGCGTCCTCGGTCAGGGTAGCCACGTCCACGGCCAGGCCGCCATGGTCCGCCACCAGGGCGCGCAGTTTCTCGATCATCTTCAGCCTTCGACAGTCAACGACAAGGTGGTCTTTAGTGTCCTTTATAGATGTAAAATAGTGCTGTTCGTTGATGGTAAGGCAAGTCTTAATCGAAAACGCGGCGAGTAGCGGATTTCGCCGAAGCTGGCCCAGGGTTTGCACCGGACCCCTCGAATGTCGGGATATGCTGGCCTGAACTGATGCGTAACGGGACTCTCGTCGGGAGCGGAAGTGGCTCCACTGAGGCCCTCGATGCGCTAAGGGAAGCTTGGCTAGTCTGGCTCGCAACAGACAGGGAAAAAATCGAGATGCAGGCTCCGGCCCTGAAGACGCCCGCGCAAGGCCGCTGTGCCGGCTGGACGCCCCTGTCGCAGGATGTGCTGGCCGTGGCCCAGGCGGCTTCGGCCGTCGTAGACAGTGAGGGTCGCTTCCCGGTCGAGGCCTTCGAGGCCCTGCGCGCCCACGGTGCCCTGGGGGTGTTGGCCGATCCCGACGAGACTTCTCTGGCCCGCGTCGCCGCCGATTGCTACGCCCTGGCCGGTGCCTGCGGCAGCGCCGGCATGGTGCTGGCCATGCACCACATCCAGGTCGCCTGCCTGGCGCGACACGCCGCAGGCCAGCCCTGGCACGACGCCTTTCTCCAGCGTGTCATCGACCAGCAACTATTGCTGGCCTCCTCGACCTCAGAGGTCGGGATCGGCGGCAATCTGCGCACCAGCCATTGCGCCGTGGTCTCGGGCGGTGATCGCTTCACCGTCGTCAAGAAGGCCAGCGCCATCTCCTACGCCGCCAACGCCGACGTGATCCTGGCCACCGCCCGCGCCCATCCCGACGCCTCGCCTGGCGATCAGGTGCTGGTCGTTCTGGAGGGCGAGGACTTCACGCTGGATCCGGGCGAGGCCTGGGACTCGATGGGCATGCGCGGCACCGGTAGTGGTGCCTTCGTGTTGACGGGCACCGGCAACACCGACCAGATCGCTCCGGTTCCGTTCGGCGAGATCGCCGGCACGACCATGGCGCCTGTCTCGCATATCCTGTGGGGCGCGGTCTGGACCGGCATCGCCGCCGACGCCGTGACCCGGGCCCGCGCCGCCGTGCGCGGCCGCCGCAAGGCCGGTTCCACCGAACTGCCCGCCGGTGCCCTGCGCCTGGCCGAGGCAGTGGAAAAGCTGCAGATGGCCGAGGCCCGCGTGCGCGCCGCCATCGCCGCCTTCGACTGGAAGACCGTCAGGACGCCCGACTTCGCCGAGGTGGCGGCGGACAACAATCTCAAGACCAGTGTTGGTGAAACCTGCCTGGAGGTCGCCCAGATCGCCCTGTCGATCTGCGGCTTCGCCGGCTATGCGCGCCAGGGTCCGCTCAGCGTGGCCCGCCATGTGCGCGACCTGCACTCGGCCCCGATCATGATCGCCAATGAGCGCATGCGCGAAGGCGCGGCCCAGCTGCTGTTGGCCCAGAAGCCGCGTCTGGGGCTGTATGATGACCGCCTCGCGGACTGAGCGCCGGACTGCAGCGATCTCTCCGCCGCCCGCTGTGGCGACGCGCGCGCCTGAGACCGTCGCGATCGCCTTCGACGGCCACGCGGGTTCGCTGCATACGCCCGATCCCCTGAACGCCCTCGATGTCGGGGTCGTCCTGTGCGCGCCCCTGGGTCGAGACGCCCGCTGCGCCCACCTGCCGATGCGCCTGCTGGCGCAAGACCTGGCCGCCGCCGGGATCGCCGTCCTGCACTATGATCATCTGGGAACCGGCGACTCCCTGGACCTCGTTGAAGACAGTGCCGACGCCCTGCCGGTCTGGCTTGCCGGGGTGCGAGCCGCCGTAGCCACCCTGCGCGACCAGACCGGCGTGCGGCGCGTAGTGCTGGGGGGCGTGCGCTTTGGCGCCACCCTGGCCGCCCTGTCGGTCGAGATCGCCGACGGCCTGATCCTGCTGGCCCCGGTGGCGCGCGGCGGCCCCTGGCTGCGCGAGCTGAAACTGGCCACAGCGGTGCTTGCCCCCACCACGGTGGGTGCCGGGGCCTGCGGCCTCGACGCCGATGGTCTGGTGCTGTCGGCGGCCACCGCCTCGGCCATCGCCGCCATCGACCTGCGCAGCCTTGATGCAGGCCAACGGCCGGTCCTTGTCGCGGCCCAGAACTCGGCGACGACCAGGCTGGGCGAGACTCTCACAGGTAGCGGCGGGTCGGTGACGGTCGCGCCGTTCGGCGGCTTTGCGGCGCTGTTCGACGACTCCCACAGCAATCTGGCTCCCCGCGACCTGTTCGACCAGGTCATCGCCTGGGCGGTCGAGCAGTTTCCCGAGCCTGCCTTGCGGTGCCCGTCGCCGGTAAAGGTCGAGGCCTTGCTGCATCCGCCCGGCGCGGTGGAGCGGGCGGTGACCTTCGGGGCCGGTCTGCGCGGCGTGCTGTGCCTGCCGCAGGGCAGCGCTCTGGACGGCAAGGCGGTGGTGCTGTGCAATACCGGCGGCGATCCTCGCGCCGGCATCGGCGGCTTTTCCACCGCCACGGCGCGGGCCCTGGCGCGCGAAGGCGTGATGTCGCTGCGCTTCGACTTTGCGGGGCTGGGCGACAGTCCGGCCGCCGAGGGGACCGTGCGCAGCCACGTTTATGAAACCCCGCGCGCTGCCGACTTTAACGCCGCCGTGGCGCTGCTGCAGGGGCTGGGCGCGCAGAAGGTGATTGTCGGCGGCGTCTGCGCAGGCGGCTATCACGCCCTGCATGCGGCGCTGGATGATCCGCGTATTGCCGGCGTCTTTGCAATCAACACCGTGATCCTGGCCTGGCGCGCGGGGACCTCTCTCGCCGTCGGTGACCGCGACGAAGGCCGCTCGACCCAGGCCTATATGCAGCGCCTGGGTCAGCTCTCGACCTGGACCCGCCTGCTGAAGGGCGGTGTCGATGCGTCTGCCATCATCCGTACTCTGAATATCCGCATGAGGGCCCGTCTCGCGGCGCGCGCGGCGGCAACGCCCGAGGCGGCCGTCAAGGCGCGAATCGACCAGCTTTCGGCGCGCGGCGGCGTGGTGCGGCTGATCGTCGGCGGGGAAGATCCCTCGCTCGATATGGTCGTTTCGCACTTCGGGGCGGCCGGCAAGCGCTTCACAAGACTGCCGGGTCTGTCGCTGCAGATCGTACCGGGGCTGGACCATGGCCTGGCGCTGAAGGCCAGCCGCGAAAAGGCCGGCCGCGAGGTCGTAGCGTTCCTGAAGGGGCTTTGATCCCTATCGCCGCGCCCGCCGCCGCGGCGCGACCGCGAAGGCGTCGGTAATCGCCTGAACCACGATCTTGGGCCGCAGGTCGGCGTCGAACGGCAGGGGGCGCACGCCCTGGCCGTCGGGGCGGGGGAACATTCCGGCCTTGGAGGTATAGCGGTCGCTGAGGCCCCAGGTGGTCACCCGGGTCACGGCCGGCTCATCCAGCACCGTGTCGAGGAAGGTGCGATAGATCTCGGCGACCACGCCGTCGCGGCGATCGAGGGAGCCGGAGATCTTGCGGTCGTCGACATCCAGTTCGGTGATGTGGATCTCCAGCCCCAGGTCTGCGACCTCGGCCAGGAAGCGGCGCAGGCCGGCGCCGAAGGCGCGCGGGCGACCGCCGATCAGGTGGCCCTGCAGGGCCAGGGCGTGGATTGGCACGCGGGCGGCCTTCAGGCTGCGCAGCAGCGCCAGCATCGTGCCGCGCTTTTCGACCATCCAGCTTTCGTCGTCATATTCCAGGCCATAGTCTGACAGCACCAGGGTGGCGGCCGGATCCGCGGCGTGGGCCGCGTGGAAGGCCATGGCGATATAGTCGGGACCAAGCGCCTTGAACCAGGGCGAGATCCGCAAGCCGTCAGGGCGCCTGTCGTTGCGCTCGACCGCTTCATTGACCACGTCCCAGGCCTGGATATGGCCGGCATAGCGGCCAACGACGCGGGCAATGTGGTCGGTCAGCAGGGCCCGGCCGGTGCGCGGGGTCAGCTCGGCTTCGACCCAGCTGGGCAGCGCCTCGTGCCAGACCAGGCAGTGACCGTGGACCTGAGCGCCCTGATCGTGGGCGATGGCCATGAAGCGATCGGCGCGGGTGAAGTCGAAGCCGTCGCGTGTCGGGCGCAGGGCGTTCCACTTCATGACGTTTTCGGGGGCCAGGGACGCGCACTGGCGGCGAAGCAGGGTCTCGAAGCCAAAGTCGCTGTCCACCGCTTCGGGTTCGATGGCGGCGCCGAAGATCACGCCCTTGTCCGCCGCCAAGACCCGTAGAGACGCGGCGCGCAAGGCGGGCGTTGCCGCAAAGGCCGGGGCCGAGGCCAAAGACAGGCCGGCGGCCAGGGCGGCGCGGCGGGATAGTCCGGGCCGCGTCATGGGCGCCTCAGAGCCGGGAATAGATCAGGCGGGGAATATAGAAGCCGCGCTTGTTGAGGATAGCCCCGATCACTTCGCCGCCGGCCGAATCGATGCGCTCGATCAGGTTGCGGGCGACGGCGGCGCGGGTGGCCTCGGCCTCGACCACGATCAGGGTCATGTCGACCATCGGGGCCACGATCAGTCCGGCGGCCGAACGGGCCATGGCCGGCGTATCGACCAGAACGATGTCGTAGTCGCGCCTGGCCTGGGCGATCATCTTTTCCAGCTGCGTCTCGGCCGCGCCCATGTCGCGCGCGCCGATCGGCAGGGTGACGTTCAGGGAGCCGCCATTGACGCTGAGCCTGTTGTCGGCAAGGCGATGCAGGGTAGCGCCGCTCTCGGCCAGCACCTGGGCAGCCGAGCGGCTTTCCGGCGGCTCGATATCGACCAGCAGCACGCGGCGCGAGCCGTCGCCCGAGGCCAGCAGGGCCAGGTCGAGCATCAGGCTGGAGACGCCCTCTTCGCCATTGGCGGCGACCAGCTGCATCACCCGGCCAGGACCGGGGGCGACGCTACTGAGCAGGCGCAGCAGCAGCTTGCTGTCTTCATAGGTCAGGTGCGAGGTGCGCGGCCGACCCTTGGCCGCGCGCCGGCCCGCGCGCTCCGCGATCGGGATGGCCAGGATGATCGGCACGTCCAGCTTCTGTTCGACGTCGCGCGGGGTGATCATAACGTCCGAGAAGGCGGCCGAGACCAGGATCACGGCCAGGGCGGCGATCACGCCCAGGGCCAGGCCGGCGATCAGCAGGATCATCCGGCCGCTCTTGCCCTTGACGGGGGCGTCGGCGGCCTGGACCACGCGGACATTGGCCTTGGATTTCGACAGCACGTCGGCCAGCTGGGTGTCCTCCGAGCGCTTGGCGATGTCGGAGAACGAGGCCTCCAGCATGGTGCGCTTGCGGATCAGCTCGCGATATTCGGGGCCGATACGGACCAGTTCGGCCAGGCGTGTCGTCGCGGCCCTCAGGTCGCGGGCGGCGGTGGCGCGGGCCAGACGCAGGCCGGCGACATCGCCTTCCGAACTGGCCAGATCGGTATCGAGTTGCTGGTGGACCGGATTGACGGCGCGGCGCACCGCGGTGACCTGCTGGGCCGGCGCATTGCGGATCTGCTCCTGCACATCGGCAATGCGGCGATCCAGGTCGGCGACCACGGGATAGCCGTCGACAAAGCGGGCGGCGGCCGCGCGGCGCTGGTTTTGCAGGTCCAGCAGGCTGCGGGTCAGGTCGTCCAGCTGTTGCGAGCGGCCCCGGTCGGTGGAGATGTCCATCTCGGCGGGCGCGGATTTCAGCCGGCGCGACAGCACGGCGGCGCGGCCGCTGCGGGTGGCCAGTTGCTGGTCCAGCGACTGGAGCTGGCTGGTCAGCGATGCCTGCTGGCTCTGCACGGCGGCGAATTCGGAGGGGTAGTCGCCAAAGCCGTGATCCAGCGAGAACTTCGACAGCTGGTCCTCGATGCCGGCCAGGCGGCTGTTCATCTGGTCGCGCTGGCCGTTGACCGACTGCAGGTCCGACTGCTCGAAGATCGACCGACGACGCTCGATATAGAGGGCGACCAGCTTGTTGAGCACATCGGCCGCGACCTGGGCGTCCTTGTTGCGCAGGCTCAGCTCGATGACGTTCGACTGCGGCACGTTGTCGATCGTCAGGTCCTTGGTCAGTTGCTCGGCGGCCTTTTCCAGGCCCTGCGGCTCGGCGGCCAGGGCGGGATAGACTTTTGAGAGTCCGACCTCCTTGATCGCCTTGGTGCGCAGGTCCTTGGCGGTCAGGATTTCCATTTCCGCATGGACGATATGGGCCCGGTCGAAGCTGAGGCCCGCCGCGCCGCTGACGTCGGTACGGAAGATGTAGTCGTCGCCCAGCAGGATTAGGAGCCGCGACTGCGCCACATAGATCGGCTGGGCCAGGAAGATGGCGACCATGGCCAGGATCACGGGGATCAGGAAGGCGAGGATGGCTTCGCGACGATAGTAGAAGGCCGGCGTCAGCACTTCGCGAATGGTCAAGGGCGATCGAATGCGGCCGCCAGGGCTGCTTTGGGTATAGGCACCCTGCTCGATCACGGCAGCATTCATCAGGTGGGGACACTCGATCGATCGTCGATACCGCCAAATCGTTGGCGGTTAACCATTCGATACGGTCCCAACCTTAATAAAGGCTAACGCTGGAATGCGATCTTCCGGGGGGCAGGCCGGTAACTTGGCTTTAAGCCCTGGAATCGTTCGCCCGAAGGCGTTTGCGGTCCCGTCGTGCTGCCTTTTGACGCGGTGCCGGTTGGGGTTAAGAACGAATTTCTAACGCGCGACGCGCAGTCTGATCGCGACGGTGCCCGGGGTGCCAAGGAGGTTGTCGTGTTGTCATGGGTTCGCCCGGCGGCGCTTGCCGCAATGATGCTGGTCACGGCCTGTGCCTCGGCGCCCCAGGCCCGGTCGGCGCGTGGCCAAGATCGGCCTCCAGCAAGTGCGCGCGGCGAGTATCCGGGCGTCACCTTCGCCACCTGGACGGCGGACGATTATCGCTATCGCATCGGTCCGGGCGACGAGCTGGCGGTGCGCTTTCTGCTCAATCCTGATCTGAACACCTCGGTGCGGGTCGGCCCGGACGGGCGCGGCGTGTTCCCGCTGGTCAGCGGCCAGGGCGTGGCCGGCATGACCCCCGAACAGGCCGGAAACGCCCTGACCCGGGCCTATGGCTCGGTGCTGCGCAATCCCCAGGTCGAGACCCTGATCAGCACCTATGGCGCTTCGGAAATCTATGTCAGCGGCGAGGTGCGCGAACCGGGCGTCAAGCCGCTGAAGGGTCAGATCAGCGTCGCCCAGGCGGTGGTCGCGGCCGGCGGCTTCCAGGAAACGGCCCGCACCGGCAAGGTTGTGGTTCTGCGCCAGCGTCCGGGTGATCCGCGCCTGCTGATGCGGACTGTCGACGTGCGCGCCGCGATGAAGGGCGGCGACAGCGGCGACTTCCCGATCCTGCCCGGCGACCTGATCTTCGTGCCGCGCAGCGCCATCGCCGAGGTCAATCTGTTCATCCGGCAATATGTGACCGGTGCCTTGCCGTTCAGCTTCAATTACAGCATCAACCGGGGCCGCAGCTACTAGCGCGGACGCCGTCCGCTGCCATGGACCGAGGGGACAGATGTCGCGCTATCTGATCTCGGCCCTTGAACAGGCGATCTGGTCGATCCTGAATTTCGGCGTCAACCTGCTGCTGATCCGCTTCGTGGCGCCCGACCAGTACGGCGGCTTCGTATTCTGGGCCTCGCTGGGCTTTGTGCTGTCCAGCCTCCAGAACGCCCTGACAGTTTGCCACCTGCAGGTCCTGGGGCCGGGCGACGGGACCGATCCCGAACGCTTGCCGATCGAGCGGCTGATGCACGGGATCAACCTGATCTTCCTGGTCGTGGTGGGCCTGGCCAGCCTGGCCGGCGCCCTGGCCTTTCAACGCGCGGGCAGTCCCTATGGCGCGGTGGCCGCCACCCTGTTCGTGCCGGCCTATCTGCTGCAGCAATATGTGCGCGCCCTGGCCTTTTCCCGGGGGCGGCCGGGCGTGGCGGCGATCCAGACCTGCCTGGTTTTCGCCCTGGTTGCGCCTTTGCTGGGCGGGGTCATAGCCCTGCAGGATCATCCCCCGGCCAACACCATCCTGCTGTGCCTGGGGGGGGCCTATGCGGTGGTCGGGGTCGGCGGGCTGGTCCTGGCCATGCGCGGGCAGGGCGGCCTGCCGGGACGGCGCGAGCTGGCGACCTATGGCGGCTACGCCAAACAGTCGGGCTGGATCTTCCTGGGGGTGTCCAGCACAGAGCTCCTGACGCGGTTCTACATCTTCGTCGTGGCCGGCTGGTACGGCGCTGCGGTCCTGGCCTCGCTGGCGGCGACCCAGCAGCTGATGCGACCCATCCCGCTGCTGGCCTCGTCCTGGGGCATGGTGGCGCGGGCCGATCTGGCCCGGCGGCGCGACGCGGGCCGATGGAGCGCCTTTACCCGCACCACCCTGATCGCCCTGGCCGGCGGGGCTATAGTCTCGGTGCTGTGGACGGCGATGATCTATGAGGCCTGGCCTCTGATCACCGAGCATCTGTTCGGCGGAAAATACGCCAATGACGGCTGGATGGTTCTGCTGTGGGGCGTCAGCGCCGCCCTGGGCTTTGGCCAGGTGGTCGTCAGCGCCGCCTTGCAGGTGCTCAGGGCGTTCAAGGCCCTGGCCCTGGCCAATACCGCCGCTTCGCTGGTGGCTGCCGGCGGCATCCTGCTGATGATGCGCCAGTACGGCTATGGCGGAGCGATCACCGGGACGGCGGCCGGTCAGGCCCTCGAGTTGCTGGTCATGGGTGCCATCCTGGTGGCAGCAGTCGCGGCCCGGAAACGGGCAGCGCCCGCCGTGGCCTGACCGGTTCGACCGGGGCCGGCGAGAAACGCAGATCCACATCGATGCCCAGCAGCAGGATCACCACGCCGAACATGGCGTTGGCGGTGAAGAAGCTGCTTTCCATCCAGTTGTGGACGAAGAACACCAGCGGGAAGACGCCCAGATAGACCGCATAGGGCAGGGCGGCGCGGCCCTGCGCCGTGCGTGCCATCAGGCCCCGCCGCATCAGGGTCAGGGCGCGCAGGGTCCAGCGACCCAGCAGGTACAGGGCACCCAGAAGGCCGAAGATACCGGTGGTGACCAGCAGGTCGATGTAACCGTTGTGGGACTCGTTGGT
>Ga0187843_10002540_pt1 | contig 11000 bp, 9 predicted proteins | sample SpaLakP09_SKY_43_FD_134516 | JGI IMG/M metagenome (GOLD analysis project Ga0187843, IMG submission 134516) | Oligotrophic lake water microbial communities from Sparkling Lake, Wisconsin, USA - SP09_SKY_43 | ecosystem: Environmental > Aquatic > Freshwater > Lake | place: USA: Sparkling Lake... | reverse complement strand
GCATATGAGCAATACCATGTGCGTATTGCCGTGGATGCATTTGGCAACACACCCTAATGGTGGTGTCAGTCTTTGTTGTCGTAGTAATCATACCGATGCCGTAAGTTGGGCAAAGAAACCCAACAGCAACAGTTTGGTCATGTTGGACAATGACGGGCTTGATGATGTAATAAATTCAGAAACTTTTGTTCGCGTTAGACAACAAATGCTAGATGGGCAAAGGCCTACAGAATGTGAAGGTTGTTGGCAAGACGAAGATGCAGGAATTGTCAGTAAGCGTCAATATGAAAATAGCAGATGGTCGCATATTATAAATGAACTTGAATCCACTGCCTATTTGAATAATCCCAGTTATCGTTATATAGAGTTGCGTTTAGGAAATATTTGCAACAATGCCTGTGTTACTTGTAATAGTTACAGCAGTAGTAAATGGTATCCGGATGAAAAAAGAATAGCAAAAGATCTTTCCTGGTTCAAATTGCGACCAATGGAAAATTTTAAATGGTTTGAAAATCCTAATTTCTATACAGAATTAGCCAAGTATAGTGAAAATGTAGAAGAAATTTATATTAACGGTGGAGAACCTACATTGATATCTGCACACTTTGAATATTTAAAAAAACTTATTCAAGATGGTTATTCTAAAAAAGTACATTTGGTCTATAGTCTTAACATGATGGATATACCCGATATATTAATTGATCTGTGGCAGAGTTTTAAGCAAGTTACTGTAAATTGCAGTATAGATGATTTATCAGAAAGGAATTTTTATATACGGTGGCCTACCAAATGGTCCGATACCATTAGTAGTATAGAAAAATTACAATGTGTTCCTACAGTGCAATGGCATGTAACACAAACGGTTAGCATTTTAAATGTTGATAATTTACATAACTTTGGTCTTTGGTTAGAAAATACATATAGTAAGTCTCCGCACCATAATTATGTGTTGTATCCAGATTATTTAAGTTTGGCAGCATTACCTGACAATTACAAATCAAGACTTAAAAATTTCTACGAGAATAAGTTAAATCCTCATCAAAGGACAGAACTTTTTGCTAAATTAGATATACCTCATGATTATACTTTAACAATCAAAGCAAAAGAATTTATTACAGCATTGGATAAATCCCGTAAATTAAATTATCAGGACTATATTCCAGGAATGGAGGAAATTTTTAAATGTTAAATTATAAGAGCAGATCTGATTATTTTAATTTTCAGGTTCCATCGGAATGTGTTAATTTTTATAATACAATATATCCTTATTTTGAATTGGTTAAAGATCGGTCTGTTCTTGAGATTGGACCATTCCTAGGAGCTTACTCAAGTATTATTGTATCGTACGGTCCTAAATCTTTTACCATGGTAGAAAATAATCTTGTAGCGGTTCAAGAACTTAGAAAAATATTTCCCGAATTTGAAGTCGTACATGATGATATATTTCAATTCTTAAAAAAAGATATTTGTAAATTTGATGTTGTAGTTTGTTGCGGAGTTTTATATCATTTCCATTCTCCTTTATATTTGTTGGAACTAATAGCGAATTATGCAGATCCTGATTTTCTTATAATTGAATTTTTAAATATGAATGAGACATCTGTAATACTTGATGAGAGTAGCAATCAATCAGGAAATAGATTCACATCTACCGGTTGGAAGTATATTGATAAATCTATATTAATCTCAGATGCGCATATGACTAGTAGTATTGAACAACTAGGATATAGATCAACTGTTCAGTTCTTACCTGTTCCTCCGAATAAAAATAAACCTCTTTTTAAAGAACGTATGATTTTCAATGTTTATGAAAAAGTAAAAAATGATTAAAATTCCTATAGAAGTTGAGCACAGTTTCTGTGCTGCCAAATGGTTAATGGTTACTATGCATTTTGGCATGGGCGAAAATCACAGTTGTTATCATCCACCTATACACAGATGGAATCTTGACGATGTTAAATCTAATCCCAGTTACTTGCATAATACTCAACATAAGATAGAACAACGAAGGCAGATGCTAAACGGTCAGAGACCGACTGAATGTAATTATTGTTTTGATATTGAAGATATTGACAGTTCGGCAATTAGCGATAGAAAGCGATTTACCAATGAAACTTGGGCTGTAGAGCGACGCGAGGAAATATTGTCAGCATCATTTGATCAACATATAGGTCCTGCTTATATGGAATTAAGTTTTGCCAATACTTGTAATTTTGCCTGTTCTTATTGTAGTCCTGGGCAAAGCAGTCGTTGGGAAAATGAAATAAGAAAATACGGTAGTTTTCCCATCGATGATCATACAGTGCATCGAGATAAGATGCATGACATGATTCCCGAAGACAACAATCCTTATATCGATGCATTTTGGAAATGGTTACCTAAAATATATTCTGGATTGAAATATTTGAGAATTACTGGCGGCGAACCATTAACTACTAGGAACTTTATGAAGTTATTGGATTATGTTTCTGAAAATGAAAACAAAGAGTTAACTTTGGTCATCAATACAAATTTGTGTGTTCCTAAGAAAAACTTAGATTTATTTTTTACCAAGGCCCTGGCTCTACAAAATGCCAACACAATTAAAGGTATCGAAGTCTATACCAGTATGGATACCTGGGGCCCTCAGGCCGAATATATACGAGACGGATTAGATATCGGCAAATGGGAATCTGCTGTGAGAAAAGTCAGCTCGACATTTCATGTTCCTGTTCGGATTATGGTTACTTTTGGACTGCTAAGTATTTTTAATTTTAAAAGTTTTATAGATAAAGTAATCGAGTTACGCAACGATGGAATTGACATCATGTTCAACTGCGCAAGATTGACTAATCCTAGGCAATTTGATTTACGTATCCTCCCGGACAATTGTGATAAGTATTTTGATACTGTTAATGATTACATGATCAATAATGATAAAATTGTTCGAGTGGAAAAAGAAACATGGGACATGGTATACGAATTTTGGAAATCACGGCATTCCACAATGAATGATACCGAAAGAACGTATCTCAAAGAACAATTTATTAAATTCACCGCAGAATATGATCTTCGCAGAAATAAAAATTTCAAGGATACCTTTCCTGAGATCGAAAATTGGATCGATTAATTTACTAGGAAAATAATGGATCTCGAACCTTTCAAAAATTGTTTCGCACACGAGAATGCAATTTACATTTCAAATGATGAAACTCCACTTAAACCTTGTTGTTTTTTCAACGGAGGAGCCAAGGCAGATTCTTGGAAAGAATATAGAGAGATTATAGATAAAATTCCTGTAGAAGATGGCTGTAGACATTGTATTCTTTCTGAAAAAGGCGGATCTTCTTACTCGCATAGGCAACAATATGAACAAGATTTTTATTCTAAAAATGGAAAAATTTTTGTTATCGGCGTGTGCTTTGACAATATCTGCAATATTAAATGCACAACTTGTAGTCCATCACACAGTTCGCAATGGATTGAGGATTATACAAAATTAAATCTATGGAAGGATAAAGACCATAAGAAAAAATTTATACACATGACCAAACAGGCTCCTGCTAAGATAGAACTGATAAAAAATATTTTAGAGAATATCACTTTTGATACTATTAGATTTGATATCTACGGAGGGGAACCTACAATTAATCCATTAATTGTAGAGTTTTTAGATTGGTTAGCAGATTCAGACTTTTCTTCTAAAATAATTATTTCTTTGACAACCAATGGTACTGCCTTTTTTAACAAAATTATTAGATATACCACTAGATTTAAATATATTCAAATTCAATTAAGTATTGATGGAATAAATGATTATTACGATTATCTAAGATACGGAGCCAAATGGGAAATTACAAAAAAAAATACACAGGATTACCTTGAATTTGCCAAGACAGCCAATAATGTATTAGTATCAATTAACTATACTTTATCATGGATGAACAGTATAAATTTTGCCGATTTTTATGAATGGTCATTGAATAATTTAAGAAATTTACAAGGCTTGTATCTTACCAAAGTGGCCGGTCCGGAGATATATTCAGTGGACATTCTACAGCCGGAAAAACGAATTGAAATTAGAGATATAATTTTAAACAAAATTAAAACATTGGATCATTCCCATTTGACACCGGATGAAAAAATCATGTTCGATCGATTATTTGAATTGTATCAGACAGCAATGATTAGTTATTCTACAGAATTTTATAGACAAAATTTGGATAAAGAATCTGTAAAAAAATTAGATAGTCTTGATCAAATAAGAAACACCAATTATAAAAAAACTTTCGCAAAAGAATTAAAATACCTAAACCTAAAGGAATTTCATGAGTAAAGATGCAGTGGACTTCACTAATAAAAATAAAACTTTTTGCGTGGCTCCTTGGGTACATCAATATGTAGGACCCCCGGGGGATGTAAAACCTTGTTGTGTTTATGATCATGCTAGCTCGTTGGGCAGTTTGAAAAACAGTACGTTAAAAGATATCTGGAACAATGAAACAACTCGCCAACTGAGATTAGATCTATTAAATGGGGTAAAAAGGGAGGAATGTTCTTGGTGTAATGATAGAGAAAGGCCTTTTAAAGATAATTTTAATACTATATATTTCCATAGAAGACCCGACATTCAAAAAATAGTCAGCAAAACCAACGAAGATGGGTCGGTTGATAAACATAAACTTTTTTACATGGATATTAGATTTAATAATCTTTGTAATTTTAAGTGTAGAACCTGCGGATCACATTTTAGTACATCTATAGCAGCAGAGGAAAAATCAATCTCTCCTAATTTGAAAAATGTTGGATTTCAATATCCAGGACAGACCGAGGATCAGGTGTTTAACGAAATGTTACCGCATCTTCCATATCTTGTTGAAGTGTATTTTGCAGGCGGAGAACCTATGATGCAAAAAGAACATTATCAAACACTGGAAAAACTGGTGGAAATTGGTAATTTATTTGTAACAATAAAATACAATACCAATTTTAGTAAATTAAAATTAGGAAAATGGGATGTTGTCAATTACTGGAAGAATTTTCATAATGTAGTTGTAATGGCCAGTTTAGATGCCAGCTACGAACGTGCCGAATACTGGAGAAAAGGTACTGTATGGAAGGAGATTGTAGAAAACAGACGAAGAATGATTGAAGAATGTCCTAATGTTGATTTTTTCATAAGTCCTGCGGTGAGTTGGGTAAATGCACTAAATGTTTTAGATTTCCATAAAGAATGGACCGAACAAGGTCTGGTTAAAATTGATAATGTCATGATAAACGAATTGGTAACTCCGCAATGGTTCTGTATGAAAAACATACCAGATTGGAAAAAATCTCAAATTGAAACAGCATTTAGAAATCATATTGATTGGATGAAAAAAAACCAAGCACAAAAACAAACAATTTTCAAATTTGAATCTGCTATTAATTTCATGTATTCGGATATTAAAAAAACTTCCGAATTTCCTGCAAAAGAATTTCACGATATTGTGTCTCGTTTTGATGGAATTAGAGATGAAAACTTTTTTGAAGTGTTTACCGAACATCAAGACATGCGGAACTATCTCAAAGAACAAGGGTTTAATTTTTAACCTATTATGAAAATAGAAAAAATAATCAATTTGCGAAATGAAATTAGTCCAACCATGTGCTTGGCAAAATTTCATGAGGCTAGTGTTTGGTTATACTCTGGAAAAATAGCCAGTTGTCATTATACACCTTTTTTACAGGTAGGGAACACAGTAGATACATTTTATAATCCTGAAGAAAAAAGACAACAACAAAAAGAAATGATTGCTGGGCAACAGCCCAGTGCATGTAACAGTTGTTGGAATTTTGAAAATCTAGGACTAAACAGTGATAGAACTCGTAAAAGTATGAGTTTTGCCGATCATTTACCGATTGAAAACTATTTAGATCCCAATTTTGTTTTCAAACCCAAGGCATTAGAAATAGCATTTCAAAATACCTGTAATCTAGGATGTAGTTATTGCAGTCCTCAATTCTCCACACAATGGACCAACGACATTAGAATTAATGGATTATATGAAAATATAAACACAGACGACAGAAGACATTATCAGAGAACCATTGCTGAAATCGAAGAATTATATGCTCCACCTGATATAAAATTATTTTGGGATTGGTTTGATACTGTAGCCGATTCGTTAGAAAGCATTAGAGTAACAGGCGGCGAGCCTCTAATGCACGAAGAAGTATTTGAAGTATTTTCATTAATGGAATCCAGGAACCCAAAAATAGAGTGTGTAGTGCATACAAATCTCTGTCAAAAATCTAAAATTATTGAAAGATTTTTAAATAACATCTCTAAATTAACTCGTGTTCGTGTAAATGTCAGTAATGAAAGTGCAGGGCCTGTGGCAGAATTTATTAGGGATGGCATGAATTATAAAGAATGGCTTGATAATTTAGCAGCATTATGTAATAGCACAGCAGAGGCTGTAACAGTTAGTACTACATGTAGTGCCATATCCATGCAGTCATTAGACTTACTGTATAGGGATATAATCGACATGAGAAAAAATACTAAAATTAAACCTTACATTTCTATTAACATGGTTGATAAACCAAGATTTCAAAGTTTAGATGTGTTGACCAAAGAAGAAAGGGTATTTTATAAAAACAAATATGTTGATTTCTTTCAATCAGTTGAACATGAATTATTGCCGGTTGAACATGAACACTGCCAACGATTAATAACATTTTTAAATCCTGATTTGGTCCCAGAGAATCAAATAGAGTTGAGAAAAGATTCTGATGTATTTTTTGAACAATATTCTCAACGCAGAAATAAAGAAATAAATTTTTCTAAATTCATAGGTTCCTAAACCGTGATTAGTTTAGATCCTGATTCGTTTTCCAGTGGGCAAATTGGTAGCAAATTATGGCTTTGCGAACAGTTAGAAAACTGTTTTGACCGTATCGATACGGTATGGATATACGGTGGTTGGTATGGACTATCGGCTTTTTTATTACGATCCAGAAATAATATTAAAATTAATCAAATTCGTAGTTTTGATATGGATCCCAGTTGCCAACCTGTTGCTGATATGATAAACGAAAATTGGGTATATCAAAATTGGAAATTTAAATCACTTACACAAGATTGTAATACATTAGTCCCAACTGATGTCGATCTCATAATTAACACCAGTACCGAACATTTTGAAAGCATGGCATGGTGGGAAAATATTCCTATAGGTACAGCGGTTGCGCTACAGGGCAATGATATGCCGCATGATGACCATGTAGTCCATTGTGAAACTCTAGAAGATTTTAAATCTCAATTTACTTTATCTAAAATGTTGTTTCAAGGACAATTGGAATTTTCTTATCCTGCATGGAAGTTTAATAGATATATGATCATTGGGATCAAATAATATTTTTAACTGTAATCATCATAATGGTCTTCTCTGACAGTATCGAGGGTAGCACAATGAGGACCTCCGCTGAGCGTTCGACAATGCCGCAATTGAACAGGCATGATATCAAACCCTTCGCTTTCTAATTGCCGCATCAGTACAGTTTGTCTAGATTCGACTGCTACTAATTTCTCACTGATACTTAATACATTCATTCCTAACCATGGACTTGCAGGTGCCCAATGTTCTACAAAGGGAGTTTCTACAGGGTCTGTACACCAAATCTTTTTCCAGGTTTTAAAATATTCAGGAAGATTATTGTCATTGACCCGATTTGGATTAAGTAGAACAACTCCCGGCGCTAATGGCATGATAGTTGTATCTAAATGCACAAATGCGTATACTCCTCCTATGATATGTACACGATATGCAGAACCTAATGTCTGTTGTAGCCATTGTGCTCCAAACCTGTTACCGCTGTTGCTTAAGAGATAGAACAGGTCTTTACCGCATTTAACAATATTGGCAGCGTCAAATGCTGGTTCAAATTCGGTAAGGGTCGGAACTTTAAGATTGGTACGGTCATAGAGATCATCGAGCAATTCGGGTTTAGGTGCGCTGATCCAACCACTGCCTGCTTTCATGTATTCTTTAAATATTTTTCTAAAGGCAAAAGTTTCAAAATATCTTGCTCTCAATGGCATAGGAGTTTCAATCATTGTCTCTCCTACGATCAGCACACTGTCTCTAGGACAATAGGAATAATACCCATCTGTAACCCAGTGCGGGGATGAGTAGATTTTACTGCTGTCGGTTATCTCGGGTCTAATAACGGTCACTCCAATATTTTCTAATTGAGTCTGGAAAAGATCTAAATCCTCCGCGGTTTCATCTATGACCTGTTGCGGATAATATCCACCTGGTAGATCCTTGACCTGATCATAATTGGCATAGTCTACGCAGTGTATATCGTGATTTTTAATTTTAGGAATTTGAGCAAACTCTGCTCTTCCTAATATGACTTCTTTAAGTGTTCCCCATTCGGTGTGGCTGTTTATCTTATTCATTTATTTTTGTTTTCCATCCTTGTTGTCGCCGTCTATACCAATATATATTAGTGCAAAATTCTTGAAAGTTGTTAAAATTTTCTCCATATACAGTAATGTTTTCATAGTGATATGGATATGTTCTATTATAACAAATTAATTCTAAGTCGTTTCTTATGAGGTCATATTCGGCATCAACACCCGAATATTGATTATTTAAGAACTGTTTGAGATCTGCAAAAAATTGTGTTCTTTTGTTCTCGAATGTTATACAACTGGCGCTTTCGTATTCCCAATATATATCATCTGTGCCGAATATTTGTCTACCCCAAAATAATCCATTGTTCAATGTGTTCTCTAAACACTGTCTTGTTTTGCGATACTCTTGTTGTAAAACACACGGATTTAATCGCATCCAATTGTATAATTTTAAATAAAATGTACTGGCTAGGGTGTCGGTCTTTGTTGAAATATTTTGAGCAATGGTTTTAGTCCACCCTAAGCTATGAACAGAAATTATAAACCATTTAAATAGAAATTTTTCTATGTAGTCATCAAACGACATTGAATAATGTTCAACTACATAATTTCCTTTTTCAACAGGTAGATTCTTTTTTCTTTTTGCAAAGAAACTTACTTGTGGAGTAGTGACAAATTTAATTTTGTTTTTATCAATATAGGATTGATCCTGGAATTCTGTATTTTTATAGGCTTCCAGAGGGTGTCCAAAAATCCAGCCTTCTGGGTTTACATCGACTATTTGTAAAATTCCTTGTTTCCAACTTTCAAGAGTTTCTCCAGGAAGACCTATAATAAAATCATGATAAGTTTGGATATTATATTGAATATATTTTTTAGTTATATTTTCAAGTCTGCTGTTGACAATGTTAAATCTTTTGATATTTCCTAATGCAATAGGATTACTGGATTGCAATGAAAGAGTAACCCCGCCCCTGTTCATACGATCCAATATAACACTCATTTCAAAAACTCTATCAGGACTATTTTTAGCCCAGGTAGCACTAATTTTTTGAGGATATCCGGTTTCGTCGTGCATTTTTTTAATATATTTTACAAGATTGAGATCTCTTTCTAATATTCCAAAATTTGCATCGGCAATTTCTACATATTCTATTTTTTTATCAACAAACCAATCAATTTCTGCTGTCAATCTTTCAGTCGCAAATATATGCAACTTGTTATAGTAGTCTGCTCCTAGATCGCAAAATGTACAATGGTATGGGCAACCTCTGTTTGTTTCCCAAATTGGCATGAAATTATAATTGTATCTTGCAAAGAAGTCGTTAAAGATTCCTGAAAGATATGGGCTAGCAATATTATCGGGTTTTTTGTTTCTTTCTCTGGTAGAGGTTTTTATATATTGATTGTTTTTTATATATGATATACCGGGGATTTGTTCAAAGACTGCGTTGGGTTTTAAAAATTCCAGCAGCAATTCTAGCAGTGTCTGTTCACCTTCGCCCCACACACTGATATCAACATAGTAATGTTCTAATAGATATTCTTGTTCTTGTTGTGCATTTGGGCCGCCTATGATTATTTTACAATCGGGCCAAGTTTGTTTAATTAATGCAGCAACAGCCAAATGATAAGTTGTATTCCAACCATAATTACTGAACAAGGCAAAATCTGGAGGATTATTCTTTAGTTTTTCAATGTATTCAGCAGGATCAATTTTTTCAAAAAACAAATCAATTAATGAATAGTTTTCTTTTATAATGTTAAATTGTGTAAGATATGTCCATAATATTCCTGAACTATAGGGCAAATATATATTACCATTGTAGTCCTCTTGGCATTGAAAAAAACAAAGCGATTTCATGTACTGAGATACGGCGCAAATACTGTCTGTTTACTCAAATCTTTGTAGGTTAAATTGCTTCCTGTGTTGGGATTTATATCAGAGATTTTTTCTAATAGCAATAACCCATGAGCGGCTTCTTCAGGGGTCATGTACATGTGATATCCTACGCATTCGTAATCATCTTCGCTATGTGGTACATACTTATGTCGGCCGTCGTATATCATTGGTCTAGCCCAATTGACAAATTTGTCATTGTTGGTTAATACAACACCACCTCTACCTATTTTAAGAGTTTTTCTATGATGAAAACTCACACAGTAATAGGTGTTGGGTATATACATATTTTTCTGAAAACAGGTAGCAGCATCTACGATGTCAGTATCCCCTAAGTAATAATGTCCGCTCCAGGTTATGTCCTCAAACTTGATTTTATTGCCTGCATGAATACACTGCATAGGAACACTACCGTAGGTATTTTTAGGAAGAGTAATAATTTTTCCCGTTATTCCTAGATATTTCATGCATAGAAACAAAGCATTGCTGCAACTGTCTACACAAACAGCATATTTAGATCCGGCATATTCTGCTAGTTTGTTTTCAAAAATTGTAACAGCATCCCACGGGTCGTTGAGTTGATAACCTTGTTGTATAAGAGTAGATATCATTTAAAGTTTTCTAATGATATATTTATAAATAATATTAAAGGAGTAAAAAAATGGAACTAACCTGGAAATACGATCCCAACACCAAAGTTGCCAAATGTATTAT
>Ga0187843_10002538_pt1 | contig 11004 bp, 6 predicted proteins | sample SpaLakP09_SKY_43_FD_134516 | JGI IMG/M metagenome (GOLD analysis project Ga0187843, IMG submission 134516) | Oligotrophic lake water microbial communities from Sparkling Lake, Wisconsin, USA - SP09_SKY_43 | ecosystem: Environmental > Aquatic > Freshwater > Lake | place: USA: Sparkling Lake... | reverse complement strand
CGCCTTGCATAGGAACGCCTTGCATAGGAACGCCTTGCATAGGAACGCCTTGCATAGGAACGCCTTGAATATGACCGCCTTGAATAAGTTCATTACGCGGTTGAAGAGGAGCATAGGCATAGCGTTGTGGTTTTTGCGGATTAATAACAACATCTACTAATCCTGTTGTTGTCATAAACTGGATATCATCTATTAATGTAAGTGCAAGTGCACCATAAATTTGAAAAATACGTGTATAATAATATCCTAATATGAGACATAAACTCTGTCGTTCTTCTATCATTTTTGAGTCAGGAGGTTTCACCAGATCATCTACTTTACGAAATACGATAAAACTATCTGTTTTTTTATTATGATATTGAGGAAAGAATTGCAGAACAGAAAAATGTTTATACAAATCATTTGCCATAAAAAGAACATATTTACTGCATACTGCTGGATTAGATAATGCAATAAGGTCGCTTGTGCTTATTTCTTTTAATAATGTTTGTAGAATAATATTTGCGGTTTCTTCCGTGCTGTACGCTTTTTCTGATATTTTACGTTTGGCTTCTTCTGATACAGCCCCACCCATTCTATTTACTCACTATATTTTTATAAAACACATACTCGTAAGTATATTTATAAAACACGTTCTAATACATCACTGTATGATTCCAAACGACGAATGCATTTTTGAAGTGTGACAATAGATATTTCACTCGCTTCTGCAATTTTTGCAAGGGGAATAATAATTGATTCATTTCGTTTGATCACAAATGCAATACAACCTGCCGCCAAACTCGGTGGAATGTTTTCCTGTGAAAGGCCTGCTTCTTCTGCTTTTTCTGCAATGCGCCGTGTAGATTGATAAATACTGTCCATTTTGTTTCTTGGGATAGGCAGACGATTCAACGGCAATTGAATGTATTCAGTAGCTTTTGTACTAGATTGGTTAAATTTATGAACAGTTGTATTGCTAAGAAGACCTTTCTGTCGTGCCAATGCCATTGTTTCTTGGAGCTGTTTCAATGCTTTGGTAAAGGTGGCTGAACTAATTCCAAACAATTCAGCAATTTCAGCGGGCTTACGTGGAGATCCAGCTTGTTTCAGACTAACGTATAAGCAAGAGGAAAGAAGAGCATCATGACTTAGACCTTGACGTCCTCCAACCGTTTGAAGTGTAATATAAAGGTTTTTGGATTCCTCCACAATATATTGATTGATACCGTGATTCAAACCAATGAGAGAAAGTCGTTCACTGATTTTAATAAATGATCGCTCTTTATAAGGCACCGTATTCCATGAATGATACTTACGTACGCGATACATAGCTTTTGCTGAACCGTACCCATTCAAAATGATAGTACCGAGAGAGACTTCAGGGAGACGTGGATCATGCGGGGCTCCTACACGAGTGGGATCACCACCACGATCATCTTGTGAAAAGTATCTGTATTCTGCAGTATTATCAAATGATCGGGACACAATATGTCCACATTCTTTACAAGTAATGAGATCCGTTAGATAAAGACAGTCCGTATTAAGGCAATAAGGACATGTGTCTAGATCTAATTTTTCCTCTTTGTCCTCTGTGTCCTCTGTGTCCCAGACTTCAAAATCATTTGTAACAGATGGAATGGCCTTAGTAAAGGTTGGTTTAACCCGACTTTTAAATAAGGTTTCCATCTTCGTTACTATCTATTCCATCATAATTATAAATCAATTTTTACGCCTTTAGATTTAGATACAAGATGTTTTGATATATGAATGATATAAATAATCTAATAAATAATAATCTAATAGATATGTCACTCCAACAAGGATCAATGACAAGTAGTACATTATTAGCGAGTTCTGCACCATCAGGAATCGGTGCATTAGGATCCAGTTATAATCCAGCAGATGCCATGAAAATGCCTGCACAGATAGGTGTACGTGTAGGCAATTCAATGGATGATGTAGTTAATGCAGTAAAAGGTGTAGGATTCTATACGGATCAAATTGGATTTGGTGCACCATCCACAGGACTTACGAATGGAATGCCATTGAAGCCTCTCGGTGTCAATTATTTTGTTAATACAGGTGCAAAGTGTTCTAATGGAGCCAGAATGTCACACTATATACAGGGAATTCCTGATGGAACTGCACTTGGTGCTAATGTAAAAAAAGCAATGGCTGATATGGGATTGCCACCATTGAAGGGGTTGGCTCCTGGTATGTTAGAAGATGTAAAACATGCTCTTGATCCTAGTCCATTGATGAATGCTCTATTTGGATCGGGTTATCCTCAATGCAAACAAGCTACCTTACTTGTGGGCGATGCATATGGGCGTATTAAGGATGATACAACAGGAGAATATTGGATAAGTGACCCAGATACAGTTACATGGAATGGATCACATTATGTACAGACACGCTGGATACAGGATACAGATAATAAAGGTAATCCTATCAATTTAACACGGGAAAACTGGTTATCTGCTGAAAAAACGTATAATCCAGATGGAACCCCTATTAAATCTGAGGCATTTGCAAATCGTTTAACACGGCCATCTACTATTGCCGTAGTAGGTGTACTATGTTTGATTGCTTTTTCGCTTATGAGACGACGATAAGTGTATAATATTTTATATTACTTCATCAATCGGGCTACTTCGTTAACAATTCACATTGTCAATCGGGTTAGCCGATTCACATTGTCAATCGGTACGTATAGAATGCGCTGGCTCCACCAAGAAGCTGAGCAACAACATATCCCAAGAATTTGTTAAGAGAAAGATCATTCTTAAGGAATAAACTCATAGAAACGGCGGGGTTAACATTTGCCCCTGAAATTCCTCCAATAAGGAAAACAACAATGGCAAGGGCTCCACCAATGATCAACGGATTGCCTCCGCTGGAGAGGATAGCCAGAATAAAAAAGAAGGTACCAAGATACTCTGCAAGATAAGGGATCATTTTCTAGTATTTGGAGATATATTCTAAAAAGACTGAAATTCATTACGTATAATTTGTCTAATAGAATTCAAGTCTACATTTTCTATGTATCTATCTTGGCCTTTTGGACCCATTGGACCCATTGGACCAGGTTCACCTTTAAGACCAGTTTCACCTTTAAGACCAGGCTCACCTTTAAGACCAATTGACCCTTGTGGTCCAGCCTCACCTTTAAGACCAGGTGCACCTGGTGATCCTTGAATACCACGAGGTCCTGCTGGGCCTACAGAACCAGATGCACCTTGTGGCCCAGCAGGACCCTGAACAGTAGGTACTTTACAACATGTGTACTGATATTGATATTGTGTTGCGTCTGTATGTGTAGAAACACCATTTATAGGACCACGTGGTCCTCCTCGTACAAGACGCATTTGAGCTATAAATTCATCTGCTCCACATTTTATATTGTGTCTATCTAAATAGATTGCATTACCACTTCCATCGCTATCTAGATTTGTTGTAACTACTCTACATTGTGGACCTCTGCATCCTTTCACATGAACATCATCCATGATAGATGCCCATGCAGCTATATCTGCTTTTGCCCCTTTTACAGTACCTGCGCCAGTATCACTATTCCACCAACCTTTATAATCATCTGAAGGTGCTTCAGTTGCACTGCAGCCTGCTTCTAAGAATATTTTCCTTACACATGCACCTGTCATTTTACTTGCTGGATCGGCATCTGTAAGTCCTGCACATGCATCCACTGTAAATCCTTCCGTATAAAGATAAAAAACAGTCACACATATACAAATTAAAAGAATAATAAGTTTTATAATCATATCTATTTTATGCATGAATATTTATATATTTATGTATGAAATTCTACTCCTTATACATGATCAATTTCTGACTGGTATCTTATATTAAATATATTCAATTCTTTTCTTCTTTTTTATTGTTTATGGGTAATTAGTTTCTGACTCGTTATCAAGCGAGAGCCAATATTCATCGTCTCTAATTCTTGCATTAATAACTTGCTTGCGTAAGGGATTTGAAGTCTGGCAAAGTTCGTCGTGTTGTTGCAACCACGACACAACCAGATATTCTCCACTGGGTTTGCAATTGCGAGCAAACCACATTCCTTACACGAGTAGCACGAGAATGAATCTGAGCATTCCATAAGGCGTTCTTTTGTAAATTCGCTCATTCCATGAGCTACAATTGCATCTTTTTCCATTTCACCTAATCGGAGGCCTCCCTCCCGTGCGCGCCCCTCAGCAGGCTGACGCGTTAACATAACAAGTGGACCAGATGCACGACTATGCATCTTGTCGGCTGAGCAGTGTCTCAAGCGCTGATAATAACATGGCCCAATGAAGATAGATGTCTCCATTTGTCGCCCCGTGTATCCGTTATACATAATTTCATTTCCATAGGGTTCCATTCCATAATTGTCTCGTAGAATCGTGGCAAGATCATCTACCGTCGTTTCTGAGAATGGGGATCCATCACCAAGACACCCTGTCATGCACCCCACTTTTGACAAGAGGGTCTCCATGAGCTGGGCAATGGTCATACGTGATGGAATTGCATGGGGATTGATGATGATGTCTGGGACGATTCCAGATGCGGTCTGGGGCATGTCTTCTGGATTGAGGATCATGCCCATAGTTCCTTTCTGACCGTGGCGGCTTGAGAATTTATCGCCGATCTCAGGAATGCGGTCCTGTCGCATCCGAATCTTTGCAAAGGAGTATCCTTCACCGTTCCGATTTTTATAGATTTTATCCACATATCCGCTCTCATTGTTACGTGGCATTTTGCTGATATCTCGTGATTTCTTGGAACCCACAGGAACCGTCACACCTGTTGGAACACGTAGGGGTACAACTTTACCAATCAGAATATCATCAGGTGTGACATAGGTATTTCGTGGAATGAATCCATCTTCACCGATCTTGTCATATTTGGCATTCTTCATGTGTTTTGTCTCTGCAGGATTGGGGTTGCAGAATTTCTCTTCTTCGCCCGATGACTGATTCTTGCGTTCTTCATCCTTATATGTGCGATAGAAGATAGAACGAAATCGTCCGCGATCTAATGCAGCACGATTCATCATGTTGGAATCTTCTTGATTGTACCCCGTGTATGTCATAATAGCCACAATGATATTTTGACCAGCTGGTAAATTCTGTGCTCCATAGAACTTGCTCATGAAGGGAGATACCATGGGAACTTCAGGATAACACAAGACATGACTCATTGCGTCAAATCGTTCACGGAAATTCAACGCATATACGCCCATGGCCTGTTTTGCCATAGCAGATTGATAGGCATTACGAGGAGATTGATTGTGATCAGGGAAGGGAATACCACTCGCAGTGGTTCCAAACATCATAGAGGGATGGATTTCACAGTGTGTATAGGAGGAATCTTGAACACATGCATCATATGTCATGGCAATGTATGCATTGTCTGTTTCACCTGCATCAATGTATTCAATGAGTCGGTTGCCATCAGGAGAAGTCCATGCCACCAAATAGTTCCATTCTGTAATGGCCAAAATACTTGCTTTTAAGATTCCAGACCGATCTCGTGCGATCTCACGAATGGCAGCAGCATAATAAATGGGACGGATGACACGACCTGCTTCGCTTGTAATCCACAGTTCTTTCATGGCCGATTTCCAGACAATGCCTGTATGAATATGGATTTTACCCATGCGTTTTGCAGAACGTAATGACTCAATGATTTCGGGTGCATCTTCATTGAGTAGCATTCCAATCCATGAACCATTAAGGAAGACACGGACATGTGCATGTTTTTGATCCACTGTTGTATCACGCAGTGGTAGTAATTTTTCCAGTGTCTGGATATAGGAATAGATTGTAACAGGGCTACTGAAGATGGTAATACCAGTAGTAACTGCCATATTTTTAATGACACCTACGCTGTGTCCTTCTGGTGTCTCACAGGGACATACGAAGAAAATCTGTGAGTTATGTTGCTTACGAGGTGCAATCAGTTTTCCCGTTTTCTCAATGGGTGTAGAGATACGTCGCAAATGAGAGATAGTAGATGTAATATTCAAACGATTCAGTACTTGTGATACACCGATTTTAGTGGGGCCACCGATCTTACCACATCCAAAGTTACCCGTGGCAAGAGAGGATTTCAAGCACACATCCATGATCGTGGATTTAATAATCTTATTAATATTGTTAATATTGACAATATCAACCCAGTTGCCTGTAGCTTTCCAGGATCCACTATGAATCTCTTTGCACAACGCAGATTTCATGTCTTTCACCATCCGATTGTTGTATGTTTTGCGAAAGAGATCAGCCAATAAGAATCCAGGAATATCTACGCGTTTGTTATTGTAGGAGTCACGATCATCTGTGGGGATACGTTTACTAGATGTCCATAGCACTTTACGAACCATATGTGCCAAGAAGCATGCTTTTTCATATCTCATTTCATATCCTCCAATGTGAGGGAAGAGTTCATCAGCCAGGATATCCTGAACATTGCTCTGTTTCTGTGATTTGACCGACCAGGTATTGGTATGTTCACCAAGCCATGCAAGAGCTTGATCCGTGGTATTGATGGAACTTGATTCCATGATGGTTTCAATCATGATGGGATCATAGACATCATCTGCAATATTGCCCAGAATGAGTTCACATATATCTTTATCAGCCAAGAGACCCAATGCACGAAACATAATGAAGAGTGGAATTTCTGTTTTGATACGAGGGACGATCACACGAATCATCATAATCAGCGGATTTTTAGGGTGATATACAACTTTTACTGCATTGGATTTTGGTACTTGATCATTATCGGGTCCAATGCATTTAATTTCAACGACCTCCATTTCTTTCGCATTTCCACGACCATTGCGGAAAACGAAAGGACGATTCTCAGACATACGTTCCATGGAGATCATTGTACGTTCACCGCCTTGGATAATGAAGTATCCTCCCACATCGTGTTCGCATTCTCCCATTTTGGAAGGATGAACGTGTTTTTGATCAGGTAAGAGACAGTATTTAGATCCAACCATGACAGGAATTTTACCGAGATGTACGTTGGGAAAGATACGTACGTTGGATTCACGGATTCCATTGCGACTATGGTCAATGAAGGTGGTTGTTACTTTTACATCAATGTTTAAGGGCGCGGCATAAGTCAAATTGCGCAAACGGGCATCATTGGGCATCATGGGATGAATGGCACCGTTATTTTCAAAGATGGTGGGTTTGCGAATGGAGATTTTTTCAAATTCTAATGTTACTTCATATTCATGTTGAACGGTTTTTCCGACAGTAGCTTCTGCTTGGGTACCCATCAGTGCATGAGCGGCAGTGGTAGATAAGCCAGTAGCCGTAGCAAGAGCGGAACGCGGTCCTGCTAATGGTATTTCCGGTGACCCATGGGAACAAATGGGATTTGACATATGAATGATTTCGGGGATATCCACTTCAATGAATTGATTGAACGATTCAATCTGATGGGCAATGATCTGCTTGCCATCAGATTGATTGATGAACGTGCCAATTACGTGGCGATAAGTGGGAATGTTATCAGCGATGGACATGGTATCAGTGGACATGATAATGATTGGTGTTTGTTCTATAAGTTCTGATCGTAACTTCTATTCATCAATTTTTATTTTTTAGGAATAAATGATTAAAATCTGATATATCATTAACGTGTCATGACTGAATATAAGGCAGTTAGAATTACAGGTGGAGCAGTAGCAGACCTATCAGGAGGGAAACGAACTCGTAAGCGAAAAGTGAAAGAAGATCCTGATGAATCTCCGTCTATGCTATCTATGCCTAATCCGTCTATGCCTAAATCATCTATATCGTTAGAATCTTTTAAGAATGCTACTATAACAAAAGTAGGTGGAGCAGCAGCTCTTATGCCAGTACCACCTCCTACTGCACCTTTTCCTCTTCAAGCTCCTGCATTGACTTCTTTAAGGTCTCCACCAATGCAACAAATGCAACAAATGCAACTACAACCACAACAACAACAACAATCACAACCACAACAAACACAACAAACACAAATGCAAGGAGGAAAACAGATAAGGGTAGAGCTAAAGAAGATTCAATCTAAAAAGGTAAAGCTTCATCCGAAGAGAGAAGTAGCAAAACTAAAACCAATTAAGAAAACTCGTAAATTTGTATTGGGTGTATCTTCTTTGCATAAACGGATGACTCGTGCGAAAAAGATGCAACGCACATTAAAGGAAATACCACTTGATAAGTTAAAGGAACAATTGATTAAAGCAAATTTAATCAAGAAAACAAGTAAAGCACCTGAAGCAATTCTACGTCAGATTGCAGAGGATTCACAGTTGGTGGGGAAGCATATGCTTTAATGCGCTTTGCACTTGTTAAAAAAGCATATTAAACTTTTTGGTGTGCTTTTTTAACAAGTTCTTTAAAAAGCACAAAACAGCTTAATACAACCTGTAATAGATACTCATGTCGCAGGAATATATCAAACGACAGATTCAATCTAATCTTCCCATTTTTATTGGACGTATTGCAGGGGTAGAACTACAAGTAGCCTATCAAATACAGCACCAGAACCCTCAGCCTCATTTAATTCAAGAGTTAGAAAATAATGCTGGAATTAAAGTAAAAGACAGCACATCATTGTTATTATATGTTGATATGCTTATTAAAGCCTATGATCATTGCACGTGTATTGCAGAATGGGACGGAAAAGTAGCAGAAGTAACAGGAAAAGGCCAAGAACTAATTCGTAAGCGAACTCCTCATATTTACAAAATACAAGCCCCGCAATTAGAGCCTTATTACTACAAGGATTCGTGGATGCCTGCCTTAAAAGGCAAACGTGTATTAATTGTGCATCCATTTGTTACAACTATTCAACAACAGCTTCCAAATCTGAAGGAGATCTTTCCTTGTCCATGGTTTGAAGATTGTACATTTGTTTTTGCTAAACCACCTATGACATTGGCAGGAAATCATCAGGGTAAAGACTGGAAAAAACATTATGATCAGTTTATTACAGAACTTGATCAGATCAAAGAGTATGACATTGCACTTGTTGCAGCAGGAGGATATGGAATGTTAATTGCAGATTATATTTATACACAGAAAAAACAAGTTCTGTATATTGGTGGTGCATTACAGATCTTTTTTGGAATTATTGGAAAACGATGGTTTGAGAACAAAGAAATTCTGGCGATGATGAATGATTATTGGGTACGTCCGAAAGAACGTCCAGATAATTGTTTACGGGTGGAACGGGGTTGCTACTGGTGACTTTTTTAACAAAAAAGTCAGGCAAAAAACTATTTTGATAAAATTCCAACAAAAAAGTCAGGCAAAAAACTAATTTATTGGAACTCTGTCAAAAGTCACCTAAAGAATCACAGCATATTATAAGTATGGTATGCAGATGTATAAAGAATACATTGAGTTCTATAAAACATACACTCAAAAGTATGGAGCCAAAACGGCCATATTTTTGATGGTAGGATCCTTCTATGAATTATATGATATTCAAGATGCCGAAACAGGTGAAACCGAATGCAATGTTCGCGAAGTCGTGGATATATTAGGAATCCAACTCTCCACAAAGAAAGAAGGTGATCAAAAGTGTCTCTTTGCAGGATTTCCAGATTATGTCATGCATAAATGGGCAGGTCGCCTAACATCTATTGGATACACGGTTGTAATTGTGGATCAATACAAAGACATGAGAGGAAAAGTGAAAGAGCGCAAAGTATCGCGTATTTTATCACCAAGTACCCATATTGAAAATATCTCTGCCAATGAAACTGCGTATGTGATTACACTATTTATGGATCAAGGAGAAGGCCCACCCTTATTCGGCGCAGCATTGTTAGATATTACAACGGGAAAAACAATGACATTTTCATGTACTGCCTCAGGTCGTGCCGATATTTGGACAGCAGATGATCTTGTTCAGCTTTTACATATTTATCAACCCAAAGAGCTTGTTGTATATTGGAGAAAACATAAACCAGAAGAATCTGTGTTTCGTGGTATGGTACAGAATACTGTACTTCATATTCGTGAGTATACATCATGTGCATTTGACAGAGAATTAGTTCGCACAGAATATCTGCAAAAGATGTATGCACCAAAATCACTCCTTCCTATTAAAACATATTTGGGACTTCGCACAGAACAAGAAGAATTTGCATTACTATACCTCTTACAATTTACAGAAGAACATTATGCAATTCTGTTATTATCTCTTCACAGAAATGAACCATGGGTTCCTCATTCCAAATTAGTATGTGGTAATCATGCTCTATCTCAACTTCAAATGATACAGGGACAACAACAAGAAGGAATCATAGGACTATTTACAAAATGCATTACTTCTATGGGAAAGCGTGGAATCCGAGAGCGTCTCCTGAGTCCCTATTCAGATCCTCAACAGATTCGTCTTCGTTTGGAAGAAGTGAAAGAATATCTGTCATGGTCCAAAGAGAAAGTCACGCAACTAGAGCGTCAATTCAGATTTATGTATGATCTTCCTCGGCTTCATCGTAAGATTATTTGTGCATCTATTACTCCAGATGAAATTGCAGGGCTATTTCAAACATATCATGCAGTTCATAGTATTATGGTTTTAACAAATAATACATGTCTAAGACAGCCCTTCACAGATGAAGATTGGTCAGCGTATATCACATTATTTGAAAGCCATTTTTCTAATACAAAAGAGATAAACTATACTCCATTTAATGTGGAGACGTATCCAGACATTGGTAGAAAGGAACAGGACATTCAGCGAGTCATGGAACAATTTGAGATTCTGCGTATGGATTTCAATGCACTACTGAAAGAAGATGCAGTTCGTTTAGAAGAACGTGAAAAAGAGCCATTCGGATTAAAAACATCCACTATTCAGCTAAAACATCTGAAAAAACAGATTCTGCCAGAAGGAACTGAACTAACCGAATTGAAATCAGGTGGATGGATTGATTGTACACAGTTACAACAATTAAATAAACAGTTGTCACGCTTACGTGAAGAATTGAAACAACTTGTT
>Ga0187843_10002536_pt1 | contig 11005 bp, 8 predicted proteins | sample SpaLakP09_SKY_43_FD_134516 | JGI IMG/M metagenome (GOLD analysis project Ga0187843, IMG submission 134516) | Oligotrophic lake water microbial communities from Sparkling Lake, Wisconsin, USA - SP09_SKY_43 | ecosystem: Environmental > Aquatic > Freshwater > Lake | place: USA: Sparkling Lake... | reverse complement strand
ATTAACTCATCCGATTTACCGGTAACAGAATCAGCCAAGCGATCAGATACGCGAACAAAATAAGACTTACCCGCCTGAAACATACTCTCTTTAGGGGTGTCTTTGGCAACATCCACTGAGGATTCTTTTGCAGTATCGGGATTGGCGTCCACTGCCATTACAGGGTGAACAGCAAGCGCGAGCGCGAGCAGAAACGCCTTAGGCATTTGCTTCAATATCAGCAGTAAGAGGTCTTTTAGAAAGGACATCGGCACATTCTAGCAAAGAAGCTTCATTTAACCAAGTGCTAGCCGTACAGATAACTCATTGTTTTAAATGGGATATTTACCATTATTGGGCATGAATGCACCAATTGAGAGCATTCCTTAAAGATCTTAAGTCAGTTCGGCGGCTGTAAAAAGCGCCTTGGTATAAGCCTGACGGGGATGCTGAATTAGAGTTTCGGTATCTCCAAACTCCACTACCCGACCCGCTTTGAGCACCATAACTTCATGTGACATCGCCCGAATCACGGCCAAATCATGACTAATCATCAAATAGGCTAAGTTGTATTTTTTCTGGAGATCGCTGAGTAAGGCGAGTACTTGTTTTTGAATCGATACATCTAGCGCCGAAGTGGGTTCGTCCAATACCAAGATCTGTGGCTTCAAAATCAAAGCGCGGGCAATCGCAATACGCTGTCTCTGCCCACCAGAAAATTCATGGGGATAGCGAAGGAGTGCCGAGCGATCCATTCCTACCTCACGCAATATATCCAAGACACGAGATTCACGCTCTTCTACAGATAATTTGGGGAAGTGCACATCCAAACCCTCTGCAACAATTTGCATGATATTCATCCGCGGGGAAAGTGAGCCAAACGGATCCTGAAAAATCACCTGCAAACTCGAACGCATTGTGCGTCGTTCTAACGGTTTCAGCTTTTGCCAATCATTACCGAGTACATCTACTTCACCAGTAATCTGCGCAGCAGAATCTCCCAACAGACCTAAGACTGCCATACCCAAGGTCGTCTTACCAGAACCGGATTCACCAATAACACCAATCGTCTGCCCTTGCTTAAGCTCAAAGCCAATCTTCCGCAAGACTTGATGGCGCGGAGACTTTTTATACCAAGCTACTGAGTCCGTTCCTGGATAAGAGACCGATAAGTTCTCAGTCTTCAATAGCACGGGTGCCAATGGCATAACTGGCGCTAGATCACGTGTTGGCTCGCTATTAACCAGCGCTTTTGTATAAGGATCTTCTGGATACTTAAACACTTGTGAAGTTAGACCAACTTCTATGAGCTTGCCTTGATTTAGTACGGCAACTCTATGAGCAAAATGTTTAACCAAATTAAGATCGTGGGTGATTAGCAAAATCGCCATACCGCCAGCATCCTTAGATTCTTCTTGAAGCTCTTTGAGTAACTCCAGTATCTGTAGACGCAAGCTCACATCCAAAGCAGTAGTAGGCTCATCAGCGATCAACAGTCGTGGTTTACAAGCTAAGGCCATCGCAATCATGGCGCGTTGGCGTTGACCACCTGATAATTGATGGGGATAAGAATAGAAACGTTTTTCTGGCTCAGGAATTCCCGTCTTTTTGAGCAAATCGATCGCAGCAGATATGCAATCTGCTTTAGAAATCAGAGGTTGATATACCTGCACGGCTTCAACAATTTGATTACCTACAGTAAACAAGGGGTTGAGCGCGGTCATCGGCTCCTGAAAGACCATAGCAATCTCACGACCCCGAATATCCCGAATATCTTGTATCGGTAGTGAAAGTAAATCAACAGGCTCAGTATTGGCTTGATTACTTACTTGCTGATTTGATTGCGCATTTGATTTATTAGCGCCACTCCACAGAATTCGGCCCGAGGTTTTAGAACCTTCAGGCTCCAACCTTAATGGGGCTAGCGCAGTAAGCGTTTTTCCAGATCCTGATTCACCAACGAGAGCAACTCGCTCACCTACGCCAATTTCTAAATCTAAATGGCTAACAGCAAACTTCTCTCGACGTCCAGAGCCAAAAGAAATAGAGAAGTCTTCATAACGCAATAATGGGGTCACTGGTTTTGCCAATTCACTCGCTGTGCTCATGAGCGTCCTCCACTCATAGCGCCTGATTTACGAGAATCAAAAGCATCGCGCAGCGCCTCACCCATAAAGGTCAGCAATAGCAAGGTAGCAACTAACACTACAAAAGTTGATAGTGAAATCCACCACGCATCTAAATTGCTCTTTCCCTGTGAAAGTAATTCTCCAAGACTTGGAGTTCCCGGTGGAACACCAAGACCTAAGAAATCTAAACTCGTGAGCGACAAAATTGCGGCGCTCATTCTGAAGGGGAGAAAGGTAATGACTGGCGTCAAGCTATTGGGTAGGATATGGCGACGCATGATTTGCAAGTTCGTCAAACCTAATGCCCTGGCAGCACGAACATACTCTAGAGCGCGATTACGAAAGAACTCTGCGCGCACATAATCTGATAAACCCATCCAACCAAAAGCAGCAAGCAGAATAATTAAAAGCCAAATACTCGGATTAAAAATAGAGGCAAAAATAATGAGTAGATATAGCTCTGGCATCGCAGACCAAATCTCAATTAAGCGCTGAGAAATAAGATCAAACTTACCGCCAAAGAAGCCCATTAAAGAACCAGTGATGATGCCCACACTCACGCCCACAATGGTTAAGGCTAAACCAAACAGAATAGATAAGCGGAAACCATAAATTAAGCGTGACAAGACATCACGCCCACGATCATCAGTCCCTAACCAATTATCCAAAGACGGCGGTGCAGGATTAGGTACTTTTGAAAAATAGTTCAGCGTCTCAGAGCTATACGGAATGGGGGGATAGATTGCCCAATTACCATTGCTTGTAATGTTATGACGAATATCAGGATCTAAAAAATCCGTTGGCGTGGCAAAGTCCCCGCCAAAGACTCGCTCTGGTTGAGTCTTGATGATCGGGAAGTAAAACTTGCCTTGGTAACGCACAACTAAGGGCTTATCGTTTGCAATCAACTCAGCGCACATACTCAGACCAAACGAGATCATGAAGATCCATAAACTGGCATAACCCATGCGGCTATTTTTAAAACGATGCCACCGACTCATGATCCACCTCCGGCACCAAACTGAATGCGAGGATCTATGTAGACATAGCAAAGATCGGAAATCAACTTGGTAAACAAGCCAATTAATGTAAAGAGGTATAAGGTTCCAAAAACTACGGGATAGTCACGGCGCATGACTGACTCGTAAGAAAGTAATCCTAGTCCATCTAGGGAGAACAGCGTTTCAATCAAGAGTGAACCCGTAAAGAAGGCGCCAATAAATGCTGCGGGAAAGCCGGTAACCAAAGGTAATAATGCATTGCGGAATACATGCTTCCAAAGTACTTGTCTCTCGGTAAGCCCTTTTGCTCTGGCTGTCAGGACATACTGCTTACGAATCTCCTCCAAGAATGAATTCTTGGTCAGCATTGTGATGACTGCAAAGCTACCTAAAACAGATGCAGTAATTGGCAGTACGAGGTGCCATAAGTAATCCATCACCTTAGCCATCATGCTTAGCTCAGCCCAATTATCTGAAGTGAGGCCGCGCAGCGGAAAGATTTGCAAGAAACTACCGCCACCAAAGATCACAAGTAAAAGAACGCCCAATACAAATCCAGGAATGGCATAGCCCACTAAGATCATTGTGCTAGTGATCGCATCAAAACGTGAGCCTTCTCTTACTGCTTTGGCGATGCCTAAGGGTATTGATACCAAGTACGTGAGAAAAAAAGTCCACAAACCAATACTGATCGATACTGGTAATTTAGAAACGACTAACTGCCAAACACTTTGGTGCTGGTAATAACTTTGTCCTAAATCAAATTGCGCAAAACGTTTAAGCATCATGAAATAGCGCTCTAACGGTGGCTTATCAAACCCATATAAAGCCTTAACCTCTGCTAAGCGCTCCGCATCTACACCTTGGCGTCCACGGTAGTTACTGCCACCACCGGAAGACTCGGCACTGCTCACCGCAGCATCACCCTTACCTTTTAACTCCAGCATGAGTTGCTCAACTGGACCACCCGGCACGAATTGCACCACAGCAAAAGTGAGTGTAAGAACGCCCAGCAAGGTAGGAATCATCAAGAGCATGCGCTTGAAAATATAAGACCATATTTGACCCTGCATCAGCGTGCTCCCTCTTTCCACCAATTGAGCAGAATCCAAGATTCAGCGGAGTAATACAAAGGAGGTTCTGGATAGCGCATCTCTTTACGATACGCGATTCGGTGGGTGGGGTTGTACCACTGTGGAATAACGTAATAGCTATTCCAAAGAACGCGATCTAAAGCTCTGGTAGCAGTTCGTAATTCTTCACGGGTTTGCGCTTTAACAATTGCATCCACCAAAGCATCCACTACTGGAGATTGAACTCCTATTACATTATCAGAACCTTTTTCTTTGGCTGCTTGACTACCAAAACGATCCCATAGCTCATTGCCAGGACTTTGTGAATCCGGGAAACGAATCGTCGTCATATCAAAGTCGTATTCATCCATGCGTTTCTGATGCAATGCAAAGTCGCTCGTCCGAATATCGACCTGAATTCCCAACTTCTCTAGGTTACGTACATAAGATGAAATCACTCTCAAGAAAAATGGGCCATCCTCTACCATCTCAAATCGGAAAGGCTCCCCCTGCATATTGCGCAAAGCTCCATCGCGATATTGCCAACCAGCCTGAGCTAATAAATCACGGGCTTTACGCAGATTTTGACGTAGGCTATCTGGCGAAACTGTTGAGGGTGCAGCAGGCATAGGTTCAAAAACAGCATCAGGCACCCATTTAGGATATTGCGCCTTGAGAGGTTTAAGTAATTTCAACTCCGCTTCTGTCGGTTTACGAGGGCCATCATAATTCGCACTAAGGTCACTATTAGTAAAGTAACTATTGATGCGACTGTATTGCTCAAAGAAAAGTTGACGGTTTAGCCACTCGAAATCAAGTGCGTAACCTAAAGCCTGTCGTACACGGGGATCCTGAAAAATTGGTCGACGAACATTCAGAGCAAAGCCTTGCATACCTGCACCGTTATGATTCAGAAAGGCTTTCTTTTCTAAAGTTCCGTCATTAAATCTCGGACCAACATAACTCTTCGCCCAATTCTTAGCGCGGTACTCCACCAAAGCATCAAACTCGCCGGCCTTGAAGGCTTCTAGACGAACGGCATCGTCGCTATAGAGCTTGTAATGAATTCGGTCAAAGTTATAAAAACCCACGCGGACATTGAGTGTCTTACCAGATTGGTTAGCCCAATAGCTCGGATTACGCTTAAAGGTCATGGTCTTACCCGCCTTGTAAGACTCAATCACATAAGGGCCGCTCGCTATGGGTAGCTCAAAGGTCAGCTTATCAAATGGGGTAATCGTGCCATCGGGTTTCTTGCCCCAGTTTTGCGAGAACACTGGTAGGGTACCGACCATTACTGGTAATTCTGGATTACGATTCTTAAAATCAAAACGGATCACGCGGTCAGAAACGACTACTGCTTGTTTCACATCGGCATAGACCGTTTTAAATTGAGGGTTAGCAAGAGAGCTCATTAAGGTATCAAAGCTGTATTTCACATCGCTGGCCAAAATAGCACTACCGTCTGAGAACTTGGCTTCCGGGCGAATACGGAACACCACCGACATCTTGTCAGGCGCTACAGCGATATCTTCGGCAATGAGTCCATAGGCACTAGAAACCTCATCTGCACTACCTACCGCTAGAGATTCAAACATCAGCTGAGCTACCCCAGGAGCTGTAACACCTCGCAAAGTAAACGGATTGAACTTATCAAAGCTGGTGCGGCGATCAGGGTTGGGCAGAGTTAAAGTGCCACCCCTCGGAGCATTGGGGTTCACATAGTCAAAATGACTAAATCCATCGGCGTACTTAGGTTTACCGTACTGAGCAATTCCTTGAGCACCATAGGCTAAATTAACCGTTAGCCCAGCCAGAATGGCTAGGAGAAGGAAAGTGGCGCTTTTGCGGATGGCAGGGAACATAGGCATATATGCAACAATTGTAGATAGCAAATCACATTTGAAGCAAAGGACACAATATGGGCTTTCTCGCTGGCAAAAAAATTCTAATTACCGGCCTTCTTTCTAACCGCTCTATTGCCTATGGTATCGCCAAGGCATGCCATCGCGAAGGGGCTGAATTAGCCTTTACCTACGTAGGTGAGCGCTTTAAAGACCGAATTGTCGATTTTGCTAAAGAATTCAATACTGAACTCATTTTTGACTGTGATGTTGGCAGCGACGAGCAGATTTCTGCCCTCTTTCAGGATTTAGCCAAATCCTGGCCTCAGTTTGATGGTTTTGTTCACGCCATTGGTTTTGCACCCCGCGAAGCCATTGCTGGTGACTTTTTGGAAGGCCTTTCTCGCGAAGGCTTCAAAATTGCCCATGATATTTCTGCCTACAGCTTCCCGGCAATGGCAAAAGAAGCATTGCCAATGCTACGTGATAAGTCATCTTTACTAACACTGACTTACCTGGGTAGCATGCGCAACGTTCCCAACTACAACACCATGGGTCTTGCCAAGGCTTCACTAGAAGCATCAGTTCGTTATATCGCCGGCTCAGTTGGACCTAAGGGCATTCGCGCTAATGGCATCTCTGCTGGCCCAATCAAAACTTTGGCCGCAGCCGGAATCAAAGGTTTTGGCAAGATTTTGGAGGCTGTTGAGCAAGCTGCTCCAATGCGTCGTAATGTCACGATTGATGATGTTGGTAATACTGCCGCCTTCTTGCTGTCCGATTTAGCAAACGGTATTACTGGTGAAATCATTTATGTAGATAACGGCTTTAGCCAAGTAGTTGGTGGAATGGAAGACGCTTGAGTGTTCCACTGCGCGAGGCCCTGAAGTTTTGGGCTAAGCTGGGCTTTATTAGCTTTGGTGGACCTGCAGGACAAATCGCCGTCCTTCATCAAGAGCTTGTTGAAAAGCGTCGCTGGATTTCTGAGCGGCGCTTTTTACATGCACTCAACTATTGCATGCTCCTTCCTGGACCTGAAGCCCAACAGCTAGTGACCTATATCGGCTGGCTCATGCATCGAACTTGGGGTGGCATTCTAGCTGGCGCCCTCTTTGTGCTCCCCTCACTATTTATCTTGATTGGTTTATCTTGGGTCTATCTCACATTTGGGCAAGTGCCTTGGATTGCAGCGATCTTCTTTGGCATTAAACCCGCAGTGACCGCTATCGTGCTCCATGCTGCCATCAGAATTGGTAAGCGCACTCTCCACAATCAAGCTCTGCGGGTGATTGCGCTGATTTCCTTTCTAGCGATCTTCATACTTAATCTTGCATTCCCTTTTATTGTCTTGTGCGCCGCCTTGATCGGTATTTGGGGTGGCAAACGTTATCCAGAATATTTCCAGCAAACCACGTCGCACGGCCAAGGCAAGGATACACATTACGGCCCTGCGTTAATTGACGATGACACGCCTACTCCAGACCATGCCAAGTTTTCTTCCAAGAAAATTATGCTACAGAGCTCTATCGTTATAGCGCTCTGGTCCATTCCGTTTGTTGCACTTGCCCTGATCTTTGGTTGGAAAACACTCTACCCACAAATTGCTTGGTTCTTTACTAAAGCGGCCTTTCTGACTTTTGGTGGAGCTTACGCAGTTCTACCCTACGTCTACCAAGGAGCAGTGGATCAATTTCAATGGCTTAGCGCTAGTCAAATGATAGATGGCTTAGCCCTTGGTGAAGCTACCCCTGGACCACTGATCATGGTGGTAGCATTTGTTGGCTACTTAGCAGGTCATATTCAAAATCTCATTGGCAATACCGATCCATTTTGGTTTGGCGTTCTTGGTGCCTGTGTTGCCACCTGGTTTACATTTTTACCTTCCTTTTTTCTAATATTGGTCGGTGGCCCAATCATCGAGTCTACTCATGGCAAGCTTAGCTTCACCGCGCCCCTCACTGCAATTTCTGCGGCAGTGGTTGGCGTCATTACTAACTTAGGCCTGTTCTTTGCTTATCACGTCTTTTTTCCGCATGGTCTTGGAGGCTCAATCTCTTGGATCTCTATCGCCATCAGCATATTTGCTGGAGTTGCACTCTTCAGATTTCAAAAAGGAGTAATTAGCGTTTTGACTGGTTCCGCGCTTGCAGGGCTTCTCAGTTATTTACTGACCACTTTATTGATCTAGCAAAGCGGTATTAGGGGCTGAAATTGGCATAATGGAACTTATGCGAATCGAAGCTCAAACTATTACCCATCTTCAAGAGTGGCTCGGCAAGACCGAATCTCTCGAAGACACCGTTACCGCTGCGCCTGTGAAAGCCTTATCAGCAACACTTGACCGATCTGATCCGGCGCCCATTAAGGGCACATTACTGCCTGAGTTATGGCATTGGCTCTATTTTTTACCCTCTGCCCCTCAATCAGAGATTGGTTCCGACGGTCACCCAAAACGTGGCGGGTTTTTACCACCTGTACCTTTGCCGCGCCGTATGTGGGCAGGCAGTCGAATTCAATGGTTAGCACCCTTAGCAGTGGGCGATGAAATCAAACGTATTTCCAAAATTGAATCTGTTACCCACAAGGCAGGTCGTACTGGTGACCTCATTTTTGTTTTAGTCAGGCATGAGATCTTCAATCAACATGGCTTAGCTTTAATTGAAGAACACGACATTGTGTATCGTGATGCGCCAGCTCCAGACGAAAAACCGGTTGCACCAACACCTGCGCCTAGCGATGCGAAGTGGACTAAGACCATTACACCGGATGATGTTTTATTATTCCGTTACTCAGCCCTCACGTTCAATGGTCATCGCATTCATTACGACCGCAAATACGTTACTGAGATTGAAGGTTATCCCGGGCTGATTGTTCACGGCCCTTTAATTGCAACTTTGCTAGTAGATCTCGTACGTCAAAGTATTCCAGGCTGCACTCTCAAGAGTTTTGAATTCCGCGCTATTCGTCCGACTTTTGATATCAATGTTTTTAAAGTCAGTGCTAAACCCGATCTTGAAAAAGACCTTTCCGGAAAAACCATCTCCATTTGGGCTGAAGATCACGAAGGATGGCTCACGATGCAGGCAACTGCCGTATTAGCATAATCAACAAATAATTTATCTATGGCAACTCCACACCCATCCAAAACCTTAGCTACGTTTGCCTCGCAATTAAAGATTGGTGATATCCCAGAAGAGGTAATCGCACGTTCCGAAGATTTATTAGTAGATTGGTTTGGCTCAGCCATTGCTGGCAAAGGTTCTCGCCCAGTAGAAAGTATTACGCAATTTGCACAAAATATGGGTGGCTTTAGCACAACCAATCCCGGTAGTGCTGAAATCCTTATTCATCGCACTAGCTCTAGCCCTTTCTTGGCTGCTTTAGCTAATGCAGCAGCTTCACACGTAGCCGAGCAAGATGATGTGCATAATGGCTCCGTATTTCATCCAGCGACAGTGGTATTTCCTGCGGCACTAGCAACTGCACAAACGATTGGCGCCTCAGGTGAAGATTTGCTAGTCGCTGCTATTGCTGGCTATGAAGTTGGTATTCGGGTAGGCGAATTCTTAGGTCGCTCTCACTATAAAGTCTTTCACACGACAGGAACGGCTGGCACATTAGCAGCAGCAGCGGCTGTAGGTCATCTGCTCAAACTCAATCCTGGCCAAATGTTGCATGCCTTTGGTTCTGCTGGTACTCAGTCTGCTGGCCTGTGGGAGTTTCTCCGTGATGCAGCAGACTCCAAACAGTTGCACACCGCACATGCTTCTTCAGCTGGACTCATGTCAGCCTACCTAGCACAATCGGGCTTTACTGGTGCAGAACATATTCTTGAAGGCAAACAAGGTTTAGCTGCCGGCATGTCAAGTGATGCAGATCCAAACAAGCTGATAGATAGATTAGGGAGTCGCTGGGCTACTGCGGAGACGAGCTTTAAATATCACGCCTCCTGTCGTCACACGCACCCTGCTGCAGATGCACTCCTGCAGGTGATGCTGGCGCACCATATCAAACCCGACGATATTGCCAAAGTAGAAACTTTAGTACATCAAGGTGCAATCGATGTACTCGGTCCAGTAACTCATCCCGCAACTGTGCATCAATCTAAGTTTTCAATGGGCACTGTCTTAGCGCTGATTGCTCATTATCAATTTGCTGGCCTGCAAGAATTCGATCAATATTTTCATGATCAAGCAATTTGCGCATTTCGTGATCGCGTCACCATGATTTTGGACTCCGAAGTGGATAGAGCTTATCCGCAATGCTGGATTGGTAAGGTCAAAGTCTATTTACAGAATGGTAATGTAATCGAAGGTCGAGTTGATGAACCCAAGGGTGATCCTGGCAATACCTTAAGTCGTGCTGAGATCACCGATAAAGCCATGCGTCTTGCCGCATTTAGTGGAGGCGCGACTCCCAGTGAAATGAGTGCAGCAGTTGAGCGCTTGTGGAATATCCGTAAACAAGCCAAGATGGGCTTGTTGATCTCTTAACTTTTCTTCACATCCACTTTTTAGCTACATTACTTAAAGCCTCATATGAACCCACTCGACACACCCATTGGCTTTAGTAGTGCCTTCTTATTTGTTCCAGGAACGCGCCCAGAGCGTTTTGCCAAAGCTCTAGATAGTGGTGCTGATGGCGTCATCATTGACCTAGAAGATGCGGTTGCGGAAGAGGATAAGAAAAGGGCACGAGATGCCATCCGTTCTGCGTGGCCTACATTCAATGCTGAACAGAAAAAACGTTTGATCATTCGCTCAAACTCTCCTGGCAGCCAGTTTTATGCAGCAGACTTGATTTTGGCGCAAGAACTAGATGTGGCTTGCTTACTGATACCCAAAAGTGAATCACTCGATCAAATTAATGGTGCTGCGCAGATTTTGCCAAATACCGCGATCATTCCAATGATTGAAACTGCTATCGGCCTTGATCGCATCAATGACATCGCAACTGCCGAACAAGTGCTGCGCTTGGCT
>Ga0187843_10002534_pt1 | contig 11015 bp, 7 predicted proteins | sample SpaLakP09_SKY_43_FD_134516 | JGI IMG/M metagenome (GOLD analysis project Ga0187843, IMG submission 134516) | Oligotrophic lake water microbial communities from Sparkling Lake, Wisconsin, USA - SP09_SKY_43 | ecosystem: Environmental > Aquatic > Freshwater > Lake | place: USA: Sparkling Lake... | reverse complement strand
GGTACACATCGTACTGGTGGCGTCGCCGGCTTATTTGAAAGCGCATGCGGCGCCAGCGCAGCCGCAGGATCTGACGCGCCATCGCGGCCTGCTGCGCCGCTCTCTGGCCACCGGCCGTCTCGGCGCCTGGACCTTGCGCAACGGCGAGGGGCAGGAGGTGGTGGCCAGCGTGCGTCCGGTGGCGGTAATGGACGACCCCGAGGCCATCGGCCGCGCGGCCGCCGACGGCATGGGCATCGCCATGCTACCGTTGCCGCACGCCTTGCCGCTGCTGGATAGCGGAGAACTGGTGCGCATCCTGCCCGACTGGCACGCCGAAACCCGGCCACTATCGATATACTATTCAAGCCGCAAACTCGTGCCGGCCAAGGTTCGCGTGTTTGTCGATTATCTGATCGCCGAATTCCGCGCCAGCGGCCATGCGGAGCGGTTCAGCCAACAATAGAGGAGACGTATCAATGAAGTTCAAGATGGGATGCATGGCGCTGGCGTTGACGGCGGTATTGGCAGGGCAATCGTGGGCCGGCGTGGCGATTCAGCCGGATAACGCGCAGCTGCAGTACACCGGCCGCATCGACTTTTCCGACCGCGCCCGCCCCATGCTGTCCTGGCCCGGCACCAGCATCGAAGGGAACTTCAGCGGCAGCAGCCTGGCCGTCAAGCTGGACGACCAGGCGGGCAAGAACTTCTTCAACGTGTTTATCGACGGCGATCTGGTCAAGCCGGTAGTGATCGAGGCGGCGCAGGGCAGCAAGACCTATCCAGTGGCGAGCCATCTGGCGGCGGGCGCGCACAGCTTCCTGATCACCAAGCGCACCGAGGGCGAGGAGGGTGGCACCTTCTTTCAGGGTCTGGAACTGGACGATGGCGGCGCGCTGCTGCCGCCACCGCCACGCAAAACGCGGCATATCGAGTTCTTTGGCGATTCCATCACCACCGGCATGGGCGACGAATCGCCGGACGACGGGCCGGATCATCTGCTGAAGGACAAGAACAACTTCCTGTCCTATTCATCGGTGACGGCGCGCGCGTTGGATGCGGAGGCGCACATTATTTCGCAGAGCGGCATAGGCGTCATGATCAGCTGGTTCCCGTTCACGATGCCGGATTTTTACGATCAGCTGAGCGCCGTCGGCAACAACGACACGCATTGGGACTTCACGTCGTGGACGCCGGATGTGGTGGTGATTAACCTGTTCCAGAACGACCGCTGGCTGATCGACCGCGAGAAGCGCTTGTCGCCGATGCCGAGCGATGCGCAGCGCATCGAAGCCTACCGCATCTTTGTGCAGAAAATCCGCGCGCTGTATCCGAAGGCGTACATCGTCTGCGCGCTGGGCAGCATGGATGCGGTGCAGGAGGGTTCCAAGTGGCCGGGCTATGTGCGGACGGCGGTGGATGAGATGCAGACGGCGGGCGATCAGCGCATCGATACCATCGTGTTCCCGTGGACCGGCTTTGGCGGCCATCCGCGCGTCAAGCAGCATCAGGCCAATGCGGCGCAGCTGACGGCGTTCATTCGCCAGAAAATGGGCTGGTAGTGTCCCGCACGCGGCTGCTGCTCACGGCCCGCGAGCTGGCCGCGCTGATGGCCGCCCCGCCGTCCGTCATGCGGCCCACCGCGCGGCTGCTGGAAGTCGGCTACGGCACGCGGGCGGCGTTCGAGCAGGCCCACATCCCCGGCGCCGGCTATCTGGACACCGAAGACATCGAACACGCGCCACGCTGGCTCAAGGCGCCGGACCACGAACTGCTGGCCGTGCTGCTGGCACTGGGCATCCGCCACGACACGACCGTCATTCTCTATGGCCGCAACAACCTGGCAGCTGCCCGCGCCGCGCATTTGATGCTGTACGCCGGCGTGAAAGACGTGCGCCTGCTGGACGGCGGCTTCGACGCGTGGCTGGCTTCCGGCCATGCCTGCGAATCCGGCCGCGCGCGCGCCGTTGCTGCCGCCGCAGATTTCGGCCGAACCTTCCCCGCGCACCCTGAATACATCACCGCCACCGCCAGCGCGCGCGCCTTGCTGGCGGCGGATGACGGCATACTCGCCAGCATCCGCACCGAAGCCGAACACCTCGGCAAAATCTCCGGCTACAGCTACATCACCGCGCGCGGCGACATCCCTGGCGCCCGTTGGGCCGGTGCCGGCGAGGATGGAGACGTCAACAGCATGAGCACCTACCAACTGGCAAACGGCGCCACCCGCCCGCTGCAGGACATCGCCGAACGCTGGCAACGCGCGGGAATCGCCAGCGACAGCCGCGTCGCCTTCTATTGCGGCACCGGCTGGCGGGCGTCGATGGCCTTCCTTTACGCATATGTAATGGGATGGCCCCACATCAGCGTGTACGATGGCGGCTGGTGTGAATGGAGCTCCCAACGTGAATAGAATCCTGCTGACTGTCCTGCTAAGCGTCGCCGCCGGCGCGCATGCCGCCGACTACTACGTCGCTCCCGCCGGCGATGACAACGCTGCCGGCACCCAGTCCGCGCCGTGGCAATCCATCATGCGCGCGCAGCAAAGCGCGCAAGGCGGCGACACTATTTACTTCCGTGGCGGACGGTATGTCTACACCGCAGGCGTCAACAGCTGCGCCACCCGTACCGACACCGTCAACGCCGTCACGCTGAACAAAAGCGGCAGCGAAGGCAAGCCAATCCGCTACTGGTCCTATCCCGGAGAAACACCGGTATTCGACTTCTCCGCGATGAAAGACGATTGCCGCGTCAAAGGCTTCAACGTCACCGGCAGCTGGCTGCATTTGCAAGGACTGGAAGTGACGGGCGCGCCGCAGCAGCCGCAAAACCGCCTCAATCACGAATCGTGGGGCGTGTGGAACAGCGGCAGCCACAATATCTTCGAGCGGCTCAACCTGCACCACAATATGGGCCCCGGCCTGTTCATCAAGGACGGCGCCTACAACCTGGTGCTCAACACCGACTCGCACCACAACTACGACCCCTACACTTCGAATGGCGCGGGGCAGAGCGCCGACGGCTTCGGGGCCCACATCAAGGCCAACCAGCCGGGCAATGTGTTTCGCGGCTGCCGCGCATGGGACAACTCAGACGATGGCTTTGACCTGATCAACGCCTTCTCGCCGGTCATCATCGAAAAATCGTGGGCATGGCAGCAGGGCTACCTGCCCGGCACGCGCACACCGCTGGAAGCCGGCAACGGCAATGGCATCAAGGCCGGCGGCTATGGCGGCAAGTACGTGCCGAATGGCGTCAAGCATATTGTCCGCAACTCGGTCGCGTTCAACAACAAGGCGGCCGGCTTCTACGCCAACCATCACACGCTGGCGCTGGACTTCATCAACAACACCGCCTTTGCCAACGGCGCGGACTACAACATGCTGGGCATCGCACCGGATGGCTCGCCGCTCAATCTCGGCAATCTGCGCAACAACATCGCTTATCAGGGCCGGCTCACCGTCCACACCGAAGGGCTGGACATGGCCAACAACTCCTGGACCTTGCCGGCGCCGGTGACCGCTGCCGATTTCGAAGACGTCTCCGCCGCCGGCTGGGACGCGCCGCGCCAGGCCGACGGCAGCCTGCCGGTGCTGCGCAGCTTCCACCTGCGGCCGGGCAGTCCGTTGACCGGCATGGGCGCGTTCAACTGATCCAAGGGGAGAGCACATTTGCGCCGCAGCGCGGTAGACTGGAGGTTTTACAGACCGGAGGCCGCCATGAGCGAGCAGTGCGAACACTTCAACCAGATTCACACGCATCACGCCAACACCAACGGCTGCGAAGAATGCCTGAAAACCGGCGACCAGTGGGTGCACCTGCGCGTGTGCCTGGTGTGCGGCCACGTCGGCTGCTGCGACCAGTCGAAGAACCGCCACGCCACCAAGCATTTCAACCACACCGGCCACGCCATGATGCGCTCCGGTGAAGCCGGCGAAACCTGGGGCTGGTGCTACGTCGACCGCGAAATGTTCGACCCAATCTGAGTCAGGCGTCGATCCAGCGATAGGCGCAGCCGGCGCTGGCCAGCGCGGTAACGGCGCAAGCCAGCGCCGCCACGTGAAAGGCTTCCAGCAACGCGGCGCCCTGTGCCCCCAGCACCGCCGCCAGCAGCGCAGTGGTGAACAAGCCGCCGGCACGCGCCACCGCGCTGTTAAAGCCGGAGGCGACGCCGCTATGGCCTGCGTCCACGGAGGACAGGACGGCGGTGGTCAGCGGCGCCACCGCTACCGCCATGCCAATCGCGATCACCAGCATGGCCGGTAGCGTGGTGGTCCAGTAGCTGCCGCCGCCGATGCGCATCGCCAGCATAAAACCGGCGGCAACGATGATGGGACCTGCCGTCAGTGGCAGCCGTGGCCCCAGCTTGCCGGCCAGCCTGCCCATGGTGGAGGAGGCGAGCGCAATCACAACCGGCAGCGGCAGCAGCGCGGCGCCGGCCTCGCTGGCCGAGTAGTGGTCGTATTCGATCAGCACAAAAGGCAGTACCAGCAGCAACGCGCCCAACGCGCCATACAACAGGAAGGTCATCAGATTGAGGCCGCTGAAACTGTGCGAGCGAAATAGCGACAGCGGCAGCATTGCGCTGTCGCCGGCGCGCAGCTCGACCCGCAGGAATAGCAGCATCAGCACCACGCCGAACGCCATCGCCAGGCCGGATTGCCATTGCAGCCCGGCGCCGCTGGTGGCCACCGTCATGCCCCAGGTGAGCGCCGCCAGTCCGATGCTGGCGGTGGCCGCACCGGCGATGTCCAACGTGGCGCCAGTCACCGGCTGTTCGTCGCGCAGGTAGCGCAATGCCAGCATGATGGCTGCCGCAGCCAGCGGCAGGTTGATGAAGAAAATCGCGCGCCATCCGGTGATGTCGACCAGCCAGCCGCCTAGCAACGGTCCGACCGCACCGGCCGCCGCGCCAACCGCAGCCCAGATGCCGATCGCCCGCCCGCGCGCCTCGCCTTCAAAGTGTGTGCCGAGGATCGCCAGGCTGTTGGGCATCAGCAGTGCGGCGCCCGCGCCCTGGACGATGCGTCCCGCCACCAGCAGGCCCGCCGTCGGCGCCAGCGCGCAGCATGCTGACGCCAGCGCGAACAGGCTGACGCCAAGCACCAGGATGCGGCGCCGGCCAAAGCGGTCGCCGGCCGCACCGCCCAGTAGCAGCAGGGCGCTGAGCGGTAGCAGGTAGCCGTTAATGATCCACGAGAGTACGCCACCGTCGGCATTCAGGCTGCGGCCTATCGCTGGCAGGCCGACGTTCACCACCGAACCGTCGATGAACGCAAGGCTGGAGGCCAGGATGGTGGTTGCCAGCACGATGCGCGGATGCGCGGCGGCGGCCGTCGCCTCGATTGTGCAGCCCGCGCCACTGACGCCACTGGCGCCGCCCGCGCCGGCTGGCGCCCCGGCGCGAGACGTGGCGGCTGCGGCGATGGCGCGGTCGCAGCCCTGATGCGGCGCGGCGCTCACGGCGCTTCCTGCGTGGCCGACCGGGTGTCGCGGCATTGTGCGGAATTCGTCATTTTTCGTGCTCCTGCCATGCAAGACGGGGAAAGAGGGACGCGGTACATTATCGGCATACTAATCTATTCAGGATTTCCATGCGCGCCTTGTCCTCGTTCCATCATCGCCGCCTGTTGCTGCGCGGCGCCGCCGGCCTGGGTCTGGCGCCGGGGTTGCATCTTCGCGCCGGCGCCGCCACCACAGCCTCTGGCGGTAGCGTTCCGGCTACCGCCCAAGCGCTGCCGTTGGCGGCGGTACGCTTGCTGCCTTCGGTCTATGCGGACGCGGTGCAGGCCAACCAGGCGTATTTGCTGCGATTGAGCGCGGACCGCTTCCTGCATAACTATCACCGTTTCGCCGGACTGCCTGTCAAGGGCGCCATCTACGGCGGCTGGGAATCCGACACCATCGCAGGCGAAGGACTGGGCCACTACCTGTCCGCGCTGTCGCTGATGTATGCGCAAACCGGCACACCGGCGCTGAAGCCGCGCATCGACTACATCGTGGCCGAGCTGGCGCGCGTACAGCAGGCGCAGGGCGACGGCTACGCGGCCGGCTTTATGCGCAAGCGCAAGGACGGCACGGTAGTCGACGGCAAGGAGATCTTCCCCGAAATCATGCGCGGCGAAATCCGCTCGGCGGGCTTTGACCTGAACGGCTGCTGGGTGCCGCTGTATAACTGGCACAAGGTATTCGCCGGCCTGTTCGACGCCCAGACCTATGCCGGCAACGATCAGGCGTTGCAAGTGGCGCTGGGCCTGGCCGGCTATATCGATAAAGTCTTCGCCGTGCTCAATGACGAACAGGTGCAGCAGGTGCTGGCGTGCGAACATGGCGGCATCAACGAAAGCTTCGCCGAGCTGTATGCGCGCACCCAGGACAAGCGCTGGCTGGCGCTGGCGCAGCGCCTGTATCACACCAAGGTACTGGCGCCGCTGACCCAGGGCCGCGATGAACTGGCCAACCTGCACTCCAACACGCAGATCCCCAAACTGATCGGCCTCGCGCGCCTGCACGAGCTGACCGGCCGCCAGAGCGACGCCAACGCCGTCGACTTTTTCTGGAAGCGCGTCACGCAGCATCACAGCTACGTCATCGGCGGTAATGGCGACCGCGAATATTTCTCGGCGCCGGACAGCATCGCCGCCCATATCACCGAGCAGACCTGCGAAGCCTGCTGCAGCTACAACATGCTGAAGATGACGCGCCATTTGTACAGCTGGGCACCAGATGCCGCGTACTTCGATTATTACGAGCGCACCCACCTGAATCACATCCTGGCGCACCAGAATCCGCGCACCGGCATGTTCACTTATATGACGCCGCTGATGTCCGGCGTGGCGCGCGAGTATTCCAGCGAAGAGAATGATTTCTGGTGCTGTGTGCTGTCCGGCATGGAGAGCCACGCCAAGCATGGCGATTCTATCTATTGGGAGAACGGCGACACGCTGTTCGTCAATCTCTATATTCCGTCGACGGTGGAGTGGAAGGCTGGCGCTGCGCGGCTGGAGCTTAATACGCGCTATCCGTTCGAGGGCGATATCGATCTCAAAGTGCGCCGGCTGGCGGGGCAGCGCAGTTTTGCAGTTGCGCTGCGCATACCGGCATGGGCCAAGACGCAGACGGTGCTGGTCAACGGCAAGCCGCAGACCGTGCAACTGGAGAAAGGCTATGCGCTGATCCGCCGCCGCTGGCGCGCGGGCGACACGGTGCGCCTGTCGCTGCCGCTGGATCTGCGGCTGGAAAGCGCCGCCGGTAACGACCATGTAGTGGCGTTGCTGCGCGGCCCGATGGTGCTGGCGGCCGATCTGGGTGCGGCCGATAAACCGTTCAGCGGCCTGGCGCCGGCGCTGGTGGGCGCCAACATTCTCCGCGCGTTCGCGGAATCGGACAAGAGCAAGGCGGTGTACCGCAGCGTCGGCAGCGGACGGCCCGGCGACATGAAATTTACGCCATTCTTCTCGCAGTACGAGCGGCGCGCGGCTGTCTACTTCAACGCTTACACGGAAGCGGAATGGGCGGCGTCGGAAGTGGCGTTCCGCAAGGAAGAGGCGCGCCTGAAGGATCTGGCCGACCGCTCGGTGGATGTGATGCACCTCGGCGAAATGCAGCCGGAGCGCGATCACGATCTGCAATCGGATATTTCATATCCGGTGTCCTACCGTGGCCGCAATGGCCGCGATGCGCGCACCGGCGGTTTCTTCAGCTTCCGCATGAAGTGCGCCAACGGCCCGCTGGTACTGCAGGCCAGCTACTGGGGCGAAGAGCGCAACCGCGACTTCCATATCAGCGTGGACGGCGAACGCATCGCGCGGGTCAAGCTGGATGGCAGCCATCCGGGCGTATTCATCGACGAAGAGTATCCGGTGCCGGAGCGCCTCACCAGCGGCAAGGCCAGCGTGGTGGTGCGCTTTGATCCGGAGCCGGGTCACACGGCGGGCCCGGTGTTTGGCGCACGCTTGTTCACGCAAGCTGCGCGCGGGGCGCTTACTTCTTCTTGATCGGCTGCGTTTGCGCCACTGCTCGGGTCTTGTTGGCTTCCGCCAGCAGGGCCTTGCAGTCGACCGCTTCCACCTTGCCCGGATTGATCAGCGGGATCACCGCCGCCAGTGGATTGACCACAGTGGCCAGCGCGATGGCGGCGCCGCCCTTGGCGATCAGCGGGCCTTTGTACGGTCCCACATCCGGGTTGGTGAAGGTGCCTTTGGCGTACAGCGGGGTGCGCAGCGAGATGATGCGCACACCCTTGGTTTGCGGGCGCACGTCCAGGTCCAATGCTTCTTTCGACAGGTCGACATTGCCGCTGACATTAATCACGGCTTCCTGCGTGTCGACCACGAAGCGGCGCGCCTCGGCCTTGCCGTGTTCCACCACGAAGTCGCCGGCCAGGCAGTTCAACTGAATCTGCTTGTCGCCAAACAGCTTGACGTACACCAGATTGGCGATGTTCAGGCCCGCCGCTTCCAGAATGAATTTGCTGACCGAGCCCTCACTGACGGTGGCACCGGCTTCGCCGCTGGACGAGGCCAGCATGGCGGACACGGAATTGCCCTTGCCGGCCAGGGCAGCGTCCGCGCTGACTTCCCCCACGCTGGCCTTCATCGATTCCAGTTTCGGGAACAGCTGGTTGATTTTCAGGTGGCGCGCGGTGGCGCGCACTTCGGCGTCGATTACTTTCTGGCGTCCATCCAGTTTGATGTTGGAGGCGATGTCGCCGCCCGCCATGCCGAAGTTCAGCGGCGTCAGGGTCAGCACCTTGTTGTTCATCTTGATGTGCGCCTTGATGTCATTGAGCGGGATGTCATGCGTGCGTATCAGCTTCTTGCCGGTGAACTGCACGTCGGCATCCAGCGCATCCCATTTTGCGGTGTTGAACTGCTCCACCGGCAGGGCCTTGTCGTCAGGCTGGTTTTTCGGCTTGCCGCGATTGGCTTTGCTGTCATTGCTCTCGGCGCCGATGGTGGGGCCGAGGTCCTCCAGCCGCAGCTGGCGCGAGGTGATGGCGCCCGTCAGCAGTGGGCGCGGTTTGCGCGGCGTATAGGCCAACGTGCCTTCCAGGTCACTGCCGCCAACCGTGCCGGTGAAGTTTTTATAGGTCCAGCTCCACTCAGCGCCAGACTTCTTGCCAATCAGGCGGCCAGTGGTGGCGTAGGGCGGCGTCTCCGGCAGCAGCACACCGGTGAGCGGATACAGGTCGGCCATGCTGGCGCCAGCCAGCGACAGTTTCAGATCGAGGCCGGCCGGAGAGCGCGGGTCGGTTAGCATGCCTTCGACGGCGACCTTGTTTTTGCCCGCGCTAGCGGCGGCCTGCACCGGGAAGTTGGTGTGTTCGTCGGTGAGCGCCAGCACCTTGCCGACTTTGCCGCCGCCGGTAATCGGTGCGTTGCGGTAGCTGCCGCTGAGGTCAAACTTGATGCCGTACTTTTGCGCATCGGCACCCTCGTTGATGCCGCTGGCCTTGGCGCGCAGATCGAGCTTGATACCGTCATCGAGATAGCGCAGATCGCCGTCGCCGAGCGTCAGGCGCTGGATGTCGACGTCCCATTCGGACGGGCCGTTGTCCTTGAAGGTCCAGGTGTTGCTGCCATCGGCGCGGCGCTGCGCAGCCACGGTGATCTTGTCGACGGCGATATCGGTGATGACCACTTCCTTGTGCAGCAGCGGCAGCGGGTGGATGGCTACTACGATGCTGCCCACGCTGGCCAGTTTGGGACCGGTGCTGGTCCATTCCGGGTTGGCGACGTAGACATCGTTGGCGCTAATGCGTGGACGCGGGACGTAGCGCCGCCAGCCGGATTCGGTGGCATCGCCTTGTTCCCAGTGCACGCGCAGGTCGCCGTTGATGGCGAATTCGCGGCCGATGCTGTCGGAGACGCGGTGGTTGATCCAGGGCCGCGCGCGGTTCCAGTCGAAGGTCAGCACGAAGATGACCACCGCCACCAGTATCAGCAGCAGGGTGGCCAGCAAGCCGGCGAAAATTTTGAGTGGGCGCGATTTTTTCATGGCTACCGATGCTACGCCCCATACGGCCGGGCTTATGTGCGGTACGCCACCATAGACTACAAGTTGGCTTGCCTGCCGACCAGCCAGGCGTGCAGCAGTTCGCGGTCTTCCGTCTCTGGCGGATAGTGGAATTTGCCGGCGACCTGGGTGGCGACCGGCAGGCCGTCGCGGAACAGCAGACGGTTGCCGGCCAGCGCCGGGACTTTGTCGCCGGGCAGCAGGGTGCCGCACAGGTTGAGCGGATCGACGCCGGAGATGCAGACGTAGCTGCCGTCGTGCGGCCGGCGGCGCATTTCGCGCAGCAGCGGTATGGCTTCCGGCAGGGCGAATTGTTCGCCCGAGAGGCCGGCCACGAAGCGGCCGCCGCGAATTTCTCCGCGTGCTTCCAGGCGGTGGTAGACCGGCAGCAGCTCGCGCCATGTCGGCATCCAGCCGGCTTCGCGCTCCAGCAGCCGCCAGAACATCACGCCGTAGCGGCGCAGCAACGTCATGGCGATATGCTCCAGCGTTTCGGGATCGGTGCGCGGCTTGCGGACCGGGGAAGCGGGGCGCGTGGCCACCGCTGCCGCGTTGCCGTCTGCCCCGGCGGCGGGCCGCGAGGTCAGCGCCGCGCCATTGTCCGCCGCACTGTCGCTCGCGCTGGCGGCGGGGACGGCGGTTTCGATTGCGCGCACGGCGATGCTGACGTTGTCGCCGCGCCGCACCAGCGCCCAGCGGCCGGCTTCTTCCATTGTCGGCCCGGCGCCACGGCGGCGGCGCTTGTCATTGCTGGCGCGCTTGTTGGCCGGCACCAGCATGGCGCGCAAGCCGGCGTAGCTGTCGGCGTTGACCAATCCTGTGGCCACCAGTTCGCCCAGCGTATTCTCCAGCTCCACCGGCAGCAGACGTGCATCACGCGACAGTTCGTCGAAGAACATCGCGCCTTCACGTCGCAACGCCTCCAGCACGCGAGCGGCGCGCGGCGACACCTCCACTTCGTCCGCCACCGCCGGCAAGGCATGCCACAACGCCAGCTGACGACGCGGCAGCAGCACCAG
>Ga0187843_10002531_pt1 | contig 11022 bp, 9 predicted proteins | sample SpaLakP09_SKY_43_FD_134516 | JGI IMG/M metagenome (GOLD analysis project Ga0187843, IMG submission 134516) | Oligotrophic lake water microbial communities from Sparkling Lake, Wisconsin, USA - SP09_SKY_43 | ecosystem: Environmental > Aquatic > Freshwater > Lake | place: USA: Sparkling Lake... | reverse complement strand
CTTCGTCGGCGAAGGTCAGCGCCATCAGCGCGCCGTGCTCGATGCCGGCCGGCGAATCGCAGATGATGAACTCGAAGCCCATGTTGATCAGTTCGTGCAACACGACTTCCACGCCGTCTTCGGACAGCGCGTCTTTGTCGCGCGTCTGCGAAGCTGGCAGGATGAACAGGTTGTCGCAATGCTTGTCCTTGATCAGCGCCTGGGTCAGGCTTGCCTCTTTATTGATCACATTGATCAGGTCGTACACCACGCGGCGTTCGCAACCCATGATCAGGTCCAGGTTACGCAGGCCGACGTCGAAGTCGATGACGGCGGTCTTGTGGCCGCGCATGGCCAGGCCGGTGGAGAAGCTGGCGCTGGACGTCGTTTTACCTACACCGCCCTTGCCGGACGTTACAACAATGATTCTTGCCACGAATAATCCTTTTCAGAGTGGTGTGCTTAAGCGCGGTTGGCAGTATTGACAGATAGTATATCGATTCGGTCGCCGACCAAGCGAATTTGCGTCGGCGAGCGCGCATATTCCTGTGGGAAACCGTCTTCAAACGTACTGTAGACGCCGGCGATGGAGACCAGCTCCGGCGACATGTTCAATGCAAAAATGCGGGCCTGGGCATTGCCCGAGGCGCCCGCCAGCGCGCGGCCGTTGAGCGTGTTGTACACGTGGATGCTGCCGTCGGCGATGATTTCGGCGCCATTGTTGACCACGGCCGTCACCACCAGGTCGCAGCCGCGCGCGTAGATGCGCTGACCGGCGCGCACCGGCGTGTCGATGATCATGACGTCGGTGCCGTTGCTGGCGGAGGCCGGCGGCTGGGCCTGGGCGGCAGCGACGGCCACCGGAGTTGGCGCCGGGGCGGCTGGCTTCGGTTCGGCCGGCGCTTCTTCCTTCGGCTTGGCGCTGGCGGTTTCCAGGCTGAGGCCGTGGCCGGCGATATCGGCGGCCATTTCCGGCGGCGCGTTGCGCACGGCAACCGGGTTCAAACGGTATTTTTTCAGCAGGGCGATCAGGCCGCCCCAGTCGACCGGCTCGCAGCCGGCCGGCAGTGCGGCGACGTCGATCACGGTCAGGTCGTCTTCGAAAAAGTCGGCGGTGCCGCCGGTCATTTCGGCCAGCGCGGCGTCGAGAGCGATGCGGTCAGCCGTGGCCAAAATGGCGGAGACGGCGACAACGGTGGAAATCTTGATTTCGATGGGCTTTTGAAACAGGCTCTTGGACATGGGCGACAGTATCAGGGGTTATCCTCGCGCGCATGCGCAGGCACCAGCATTCTACTGTGGAAAAAGCAGGAAGGGGAGGCCCGCAAGCGTGCGGGCCTGTAAAAATGCGGGGTTTAATAGACGGCGCGCAGCTGTTGGGCAGCGGCGACCATATTGCGCAGCGCGCTTTCAGTCTCCGGCCAGCCGCGCGTTTTGAGGCCGCAGTCCGGGTTGACCCACAGGTTGGCCGGCGGGATCACCGCGCTGGCCTTGTGCAGCAGGCGCACCATCTCCTGCTGGTCCGGCACGCGCGGCGAGTGGATGTCGTAGACGCCGGGGCCGATCTCGTTGGGGTAGCGGAACTGGCCGAAGCCGTTCAGCAGTTCCATGTCCGAACGGCTGGTCTCGATGGTGATGACATCGGCATCCATGGCGGCGATCTGTGGCAGGATGTCGTTGAACTCGGCGTAGCACATATGCGTGTGGATCTGCGTGGCATCGGCCACCGCGCTGGCCGAGACGCGGAAGGCGTGGGTGGCCCAGCTTAAATACTCGTCCCAGCGGCTGCGGCGCAGCGGCAAGCCTTCGCGCACAGCCGGCTCGTCGATCTGGATGATGCCGATGCCGGCCTGTTCCAGGTCGGCCACCTCGTCGCGGATGGCCAGCGCGATCTGCAGCGCGGTGCGGGCGCGCGGCTGGTCGTCGCGCACGAACGACCATTGCAGGATGGTGATGGGACCGGTCAGCATGCCTTTCATCGGCTTGGCGGTCAGGCTTTGCGCGTGCACGGTCCAGGCCACGGTCATCGCTAGCGGACGGCTGACGTCGCCGTAGATGATGGGCGGCTTGACGCAGCGCGAGCCGTAGGATTGCACCCAGCCGTGCTGGGTGAAGGTGAAGCCTTGCAACTGTTCACCGAAGTATTCGACCATGTCGTTGCGTTCGGCTTCGCCGTGCACCAGCACGTCGAGGCCGAGGGTTTCCTGGCGCTGCACGGCGTCGGCGATTTCGGCGCGCATCGCGGCTTCGTAATCGGTCAGGCTGAGGTCGCCGCGCTTGAAGCTGGCGCGGGCGGCGCGGATGGCCGGCGTCTGCGGGAAGGAGCCGATGGTGGTGGTCGGGAAGGACGGCAGCTGGAAGCGTTCACGCTGCGCGGCCTGGCGCTGGGTGAAGGCGGAGCGGCGCTGGCCGGCGTCGGCGGGCAGTCTGTCCAGACGCTCGCGCACGGCTTGCTGGTGGACGCGCGGACTGGCGCGGCGGCTGGCGATGGCGGCGCGGGCGGTGGCCAGCTCGGCGCTGGCGTCGTCGCCATGCAGCGCGCGTTTCAGCGTGTTCAGCTCATCGAGCTTTTCGGTGGCGAAGGCCAGCCAAGGGCGGATTTCGGCGTCGAGTGCGGTTTCTGCGGCCAGCGTGAAGGGCACGTGCAGCAGCGAGCAGGAGGTAGATAGCCACAGTTTGCCGGCACGTTTGTCGACGATGGGGTGCAATACCGCCAGCGCGGCGTCGAGGTCGGTGCGCCAGATGTTGCGGCCGTCGACGATGCCGACCGACAGCACTTTGTGCACCGGCAGCCAGTCGGCGATGCTGGTCAGTTCGTGTGGCGCGCGTACGCCGTCAACGTGCAGGCCGGCCACCGGCAGGCGACAGGCCAGGCTCAGGTTTTCTTCCAGCGGCGAGAAGTAGGTGGCCAGCAGCAGCGGCACACCGGTCTGGTTCAGTTGCCAGTAGGCGTTTTCGAAGGCGCTGCGCCATGGCGCGGGCAGGTCGAGGCCGAGGATGGGCTCGTCGATCTGGACCCATTGCACGCCCTGCGCTTTGAGGCGGTCGAGGATCTGGCCGTAGACCGGCAGTAACTGGTCCAGCAGGGCGAGGCGGTCGAAGTTGTCGGCGCCGCGCGCCTTGCCCAGCCACAGGAAGGTCAGCGGGCCGATCAGCGCGGCCTTGACGTTGTGGCCGAGGGCTTGTGCCTCGGCGACTTCGTCGAACAGGCGGTTGCTGGCCAGCGTGAAGACGGTGTCGGGCGTGAATTCAGGCACGAGGTAGTGGTAGTTGGTGTCGAACCACTTGGTCATTTCCAGTGCGGCGGCGGCGGGCAGTGTATCGCCGTGGTGCACGGCGCATGCGCAGCCGGCATCGTGGCCGGTGTGTACGTTAGCCGTCGCGCCGCTGCTGCGGCCACGCGCCATCGTGAAGTAGCGGCTCAACTGCGACTGGTCCGGCTGAAAGCCGTAGCGCGCCGGTTCGCAGCCCAGCAGCTGGATGTGGTTGGCCACCTGATCGTAAAAAGCAAAATCTCCGACCGTCACGCAATCCAGCCCGGCCTCGCGCTGCAAAGCCCAATGCCGCGCGCGCAGCTCGCGGCCAACTTGTTCCAGTTCCGCGTCGGCCAGCTCGCCGCGCCAGTTGCGCTCTAGCGCAAATTTCAGTTCGCGGGCCGCGCCGATGCGCGGAAAACCTGGAATGTGGGTATGAATCGTTTTATTAGTGTTAGTCATGATGCCTGTCATCTGCATTTAATATTGATGCTATAAAGTGTGCGGCAAACCGGTCTATAATCAAAACGAAAGATTTTCTGCGTTCACATGAAAAAAATTAATAGACCATGCTAGAGATACGCCACCTACGCACCTTGAGCGCTTTGCGCTCGGCTGGCAGTCTCGTGCGTGCTGCCCAACTGCTCAACCTGACGCAGTCAGCCCTTTCCCATCAGATCAAATTGCTGGAAGATCGCTACGGCGGCCCGCTGTTTGAGCGCAAATCGGTGCCAATCGGCTTTACCGCCACCGGTTCCCGCCTGCTCAAGCTGGCCGACATGCTATTGCCGGAAATTGAGACCGCAGAGCGCGAAGTTGCGCGCCTGATGCAGGGAGATACCGGCCAGTTGCGGGTGGCTCTGGAGTGCCACACCTGCTTCGACTGGCTGATGCCGGTGATGGACGAATTCCGCAAGCGCTGGCCGGAAGTGGAGATCGACCTGGTATCCGGCTTCCATAGCGAACCGGCGGATTTGCTGCGCAGCGGCGAAGCCGACCTGGTGATCGGCTCGGCTTATGGCCCCGAATTCAGCACCTTCCCGCTGTTCCGCTTCGAGATACTTGTGGTTATGGCGCAGAAGCATCGGCTGGCGCAGCAGCGTCGCCTGGCTGCCGCCGATTTCGAGGGCGAGACGCTGATCACCTACCCTGTGCCGGAAGAACGCATCGACCTCATCCGCGAAGTGCTGAAGCCGGCCGACATCCACTTCCAGCGCCGCACCGCCGAGCTGACGGTGGCCGTGCTGCAACTGGTGGCGAGCCGCCGTGGCATTGCCGCCCTGCCCAACTGGGCCATCAAAAACTACGTCGACTACGACTACGTGCTGGCCCGCCCGGTGGGCGAGCAAGGCCTGTGGAGCGACCTGTTTGTCTCGGTGCCTGAAAGCCAGCAAAACAAGGCTTACGTGCTCGACTTCGTTAATGTGATACGCGAGCAATGCGCCGCCTCGCTCGACGGTATCAAATTATTATCGTGACAAATAGTTATTGTTTCTGCAAAATATATACGAAGAATTTGACGCGCATCAAAGTGAGCGCTGAAACTGGCGCATACGATTAGTGCCCGACGGTTGCACTCCGGGCACGGATGATGCTAACAAATTCTGGAGATTTCTCGCGGCAGCGCAGCATTGAAACCTGCTCCGGCTTCCAGGGGGACGGCGTATGATCAACGTTCGCGTTGTTGCTTAACTTAGCCAGCCGTGGCTGGCGCATTGGAGAATCAAATGGATGATGTAGTTATCGTTGCTGCTGGCCGTACGGGTGTGGGTAAATTTGGCGGTAGTCTGGCCAAGACGCCTGCCGCCGACCTGGGCGCGCATGTCATCAAGGGTCTGCTGGCCAAGACCGGTATCGATCCTAACCTGATCAGCGAAGCCATTCTGGGCCAGGTGCTGACCGCCGGCGTCGGCCAGAATCCGGCGCGCCAGGCCGTCATCAAGTCGGGCCTGCCAAACACCATTCCCGGCTTCACCATCAACCACGTGTGCGGTTCGGGCCTGAAGGCCACCCACCTGGCGGCGCAAGCCATCAAGGCCGGCGACTCGCAAATCGTCATCGCCGGTGGCCAGGAAAACATGAGCGCATCGCCGCACGTGATCCCCGGCTCGCGCGACGGTTTCCGCATGGGCGACTTCAAAGCCGTGGACAGCATGATCGTTGACGGCCTGTGGGATGCCTTTAACCAATACCACATGGGCACGACTGCCGAGAACGTCGCCAAGAAATACGAGATCTCGCGCGCCGAGCAGGACGAATTTGCGCTGCAATCGCAGCTGAAGGCGGAAGCCGCGCAAAAAGAAGGCAAGTTCAAGGATGAGATCCTGCCGCTGGAAATCGTCCAGAAAAAAGGCAGCATCGTCTTCGACAGCGATGAATACATCAAGCCAGGCTCGACGCTGGAAGGCCTGGCCGGTCTGCGCCCTGCCTTCGACAAAGCTGGCACCGTGACCGCCGGTAACGCCTCCGGCCTGAACGACGGCGCTGCTGCCGTCATCATGATGTCGGCCACCCGCGCCAAGGAACTGGGCCTGCCAGTGCTGGCCAAGATCAAGGCTTACGCCTCGTCCGGCCTGGATCCGGCCTACATGGGCATGGGCCCGGTATCGGCCACCAAGCTGTGCCTGAAAAAAGCCGGCTGGACGCCGGACGATCTGGACCTGCTGGAAATTAACGAAGCGTTTGCCGCGCAAGCGGTGGCGGTCAACAAGGAAATGGGCTGGGATACCAGCAAGATCAACGTCAATGGCGGCGCCATCGCTATCGGCCACCCGATCGGCGCGTCCGGCGCCCGCATCCTGGTTACGCTGATCCACGAAATGATCCGTCGTGACGCCAAGAAAGGTCTGGCCTCGCTGTGCATCGGCGGCGGCATGGGCGTGGCGCTGGCGATCGAGCGCGCTTAACAATAAAAACCGGTCCGGTCACAGGCCGGACCATTCCAATTTTTGGCTTCAATAGAAGGGGACATAACATGGCAAGAGTAGCATTGGTAACCGGTGGTATGGGCGGTCTGGGCGAAGCAATCAGCTACAAGCTGTCGGCGCTCGGCTATTGCGTCGTCACCACCTATTCCCCAGGCAATCCCAAGGTAGAGCAATGGCTGGCCACCACCCGTGACCAGGGCTATAACTTCCGCGCCTATCCGTGCGACGTGTCGGACTACGACTCGGCCCAGGCCTGCATCGCCGCGATCGAAAAAGACATCGGTCCGGTGGACGTGCTGGTGAACAACGCCGGCATCACGCGCGACATGACCTTCAAGAAGATGGACAAGGTGAACTGGGACGCGGTCATGAAGACCAATCTGGATTCGGTGTTCAACATGACCAAGCCGGTGTGCGACGGCATGATCGAGCGCGGCTGGGGCCGTATCATCAATATTTCGTCGGTCAACGGCCAGAAGGGCGCCTTCGGCCAGACCAACTATTCGGCCGCCAAGGCTGGCATGCACGGCTTCACCAAGGCGCTGGCGCTGGAAGTGGCCAAAAAAGGCGTGACCGTCAACACTATCTCGCCGGGTTATATCGGCACCAAGATGGTGATGGAAATCCCGCAGGACGTGCTGGACAGCAAAATCATCCCGCAAATCCCGATGGGCCGCCTGGGCAAGCCAGACGAAGTGGCCGGCCTGGTAGCCTACCTGTCGTCCGATGAAGCGGCCTTCGTGACGGGCGCCAACATCGCCATCAACGGCGGCCAGCACATGTCGTAAGACGCGGCATCGCTGCCACGCAAGAGCCGGGGTCGTTCGCGATCCCGGCTTTTTTTTCGTACAATCTGCTATCGATGCTCAAAGGATAGCCATGTTCGACCCCGCCACCACCCTGTTCCCGCCAATCGCGCCGTCCCGTCACGGCATGCTGGCGGTTGACGACCTGCACACCATTTACTGGGAAGAAGTCGGCAATCCGGACGGCATTCCGGTGATCTTCCTGCATGGCGGCCCTGGCGCCGGACTGTCGCCGCAGCACCGCCGCTTCTTCGATCCGCAGCAATACCGCGTGATTCTGTTCGACCAGCGTGGCGCCGGCAAGTCGACGCCGGTGGGCGAGTGCCGCAACAACACCACCCAGCTGCTGATCGAGGACATCGAACGCCTGCGCGTGATGGTCGGCATCGAGCAATGGCTGGTGTTCGGCGGCTCGTGGGGCTCGACTTTGGCGCTGGCCTATGGCGAAGCCCACCCGGAACGCTGCCTGGGCTTCGTGCTGCGTGGCATCTTCCTGTGTACGAAAACGGAAATTGACTGGTTCCTCGACGGCGCCCAGTGGTTCCATCCTGAAATCCACGCCGAATTCATTGCGCCGATACCGGAAGCCGAACGCGGCAACCTGCTGCAAGCGTATGTGACGCGCATCATGAGCGACGACCCGGCCGTGCACTGGCCGGCGGTGCGCGCCTGGAGCCGCTTCGAAGGCCGCCGCGTGTTCCTGCTGCCGCAGGCCGAAGATCCGCCGTCGGATGCGCTGGACCTGGGCATCGGCCGCCTCGAATCGCACTATATGGCCAATCTCGGCTTCTTCAGCGACGACCAGCTGGTGCGCAACGTCCGCCGCATCGCCCACCTGCCGGCAGTGATCGTGCAGGGCCGCTACGACGTCATCTGCCCGCCAGTCTCCGCCTGGCGTCTGCATCAGGCCTGGCCTGGTTCGGTGCTGCAGATGATTCCGGATGCCGGCCATGGCGCCATGGAAAAAGGCATCGCCAATACGCTGGTCGGCGCCACCGAACAGTTCAAGCGCAGCCGCCGCTTCGCCTGAAAAACAGCCCGTGCGGGACGCGGGCTGCTACACTGTAGACTAATCAATAAGAATAAATTGTCATGGCGATCATGAATTTCCAGACCGGAGACATCGGTCACATCATCCAGCTGGCGATTGCGCCGGTATTCCTGTTGTCGGGCGTGTGCACCAACCTGATCGTGCTGACCAACCGGCTGGCGCGTATCATCGACCGCTCGCGCGTGCTGGAAGACCGGCTGGATGTCGCCTACAGCGATCCCTACCTCAACGAGCTGGATGTGCTGTATGACCGCTCGCACCTGATCAATATGTCGATCTTCCTGTCGACCGCCTGCGGACTGTTTGTGTGCGTGATCGTGGCCATGCTGTTCCTCGGCGACATCACCAATTTCAGCCTCGACAAGTACATCGCCGGCACCTTTGTGGTCGCCGTCGTGTGCCTGGTCGGCAGCTTTGTTTCGCTGCTGCGCGAAATCTTTATTGCGTCGGGATGGATGCGTTCGCAGCGCCATGTCCGCCGCAAGCGTTAAACTTTTTTTGTGAGAACAACATGCACGACTACCAACGCCCGCCCACCCTGTACCGCTACGGCGTGCGCGAAGACCTGGAACTGGCGCTGACCCAGGGCCAGTTCATCCTCCGTCCGGCCTCCAACTGCCTGACGCTGAGCTTTTCCCAGGCCTGGGATGCCAAGCTGTTTGAACTGTTCTCGTCGGATGCCTGCCTGATCGTCCATAACACCGAGGAATTCGGCGAGCGCCTGCACCGCGCGGTGCAGCGCGCGCTGCCAAGCTGGGCGGGAATTGATGGCGCCGTCGAATATGGTCAGCGCGCGGCGCTGGGTGCGGCCTTCACCAAGACGGCGGCCGAAGCGCAGGAGCAGGAGTGGCAGTTTGCGTGGCGCGCCATGCAGGCGCAGCTGAGCCTGAATCCGGTGCTGATCAAGATCGGCAGCCTGGAAAACTTCGCCGAGCTGCGCTCGCAAGATACCTACCTCGCTTAAGGCTGCGGGATCGCTTCGACCTTCGGCGCATCGCGGCGGTCGAGGCGCGCCAGCACGGCGTTCATCATGCGCTCGATGTCGCTGCGGACCATCTTGGCGCCGAGCAGACTGGGGACGTAGAAATTCGGCAGCATCTTGCCGTGGTAGATGATTTTGGTGCCGCCGGTTTCCGGCACCGGCACCAGTTCCCAGCGCGATTCGTAGTGTTTCATGTCGCCCGAGATCAGCGAGATGTCGATCGACGACATCGGCTGCTCCACCGCGCGCACGATCAAATGGATGGTGCGGCTCATGAACAGAAAGCGCGCCACGCCGAATTGTTCGATGATCACCTCACCGCTATTGCGTGACAACACCTTGGACGATTCCATATCCGGCACGAATTCCGCCATGCGGTCGTAGCCGGTGAGGATGCGCCATACCTTGGGCAGTGGCGCGGCCACCGTGCCGGTGGCGTCCACTTCATACATATGTTGGCCGTCCTGATCGACGCGGTTGACCGACACTTCCAGCCTGGGCAATTCAAGCTTTGGTGCTTGCGCCATGACCGGGGCGGTAACACCCAACAACAAAAACACAAGGAATCGCATCATTTGGCCAGCGTACGATAAAGGGTGGCAGAATACAAGAGCAGCACGCGGGGACTTTAGAAGCCCAGGTCTAGGGATTTCGGATTTAATGCGGGCATTATGAAAACGACACCATACCCACACTTGCTGGCGCCTCTCGATCTCGGATTTACGACGCTGCGCAACCGCGTCATCATGGGATCGATGCACACCGGCCTCGAAGACCGCTTCTATAACTACGGCAAACTGGCCGCATTTTATCGCGAACGCGCGCGCGGCGGCGTCGGTTTGATAGTTACCGGCGGCATCTCTCCCAACAGGTCCGGCTGGCTGCTCCCCTTTGGAGGTACGCTGAATTTCAAGGGCGATGTGGTCAACCATCGTCGCGTGACCAAGGCGGTGCACGAAGAGGGCGGCAAGATTCTGATGCAAATTTTGCATGCCGGCCGCTATGGCTATCAGCCGCTGGTGGTGTCGGCGTCGGACAAGAAATCGCCGATCTCGCCGTTCAAGCCGCGCGCGCTGACCGAGGCCGGCATCGAGGAAACCATCCGCGATTACGCCCGCTGCGCGAAACTGGCGCGCGACGCCGGCTATGACGGCATCGAGGTGATGGGCAGCGAAGGCTATCTGCTGAACCAGTTCCTGTGCGCGCGCACCAATCTGCGCACCGACCAGTGGGGCGGCAGCATCGAGAACCGCATGCGCCTGCCGGTGGAGATTGTGAAGCGCATTCGCGCGGAAGTCGGCAATGACTTCATCATCATGTACCGCCACTCGCTACTGGATCTGGTTGAAGGCGGCAATACCTGGCACGATGTGGTGACCGTCGCCAAGGCCTTGCAGCAGGCCGGCGTGTCGATCCTGAATACCGGCTACGGCTGGCATGAGGCGCGCGTGCCGACCATCGTCACCTCGGTGCCGCGTGGCGCCTTCGCCAGCCTGGCGGGCCGCTTGCGGTTGGAAGTGACGATCCCGGTGGTGGCGTCCAACCGCATCAACATGCCGGCCGAAGCGGAAGGCATCCTGCAGCGCGGCGAGGCGGACATGATTTCGATGGCGCGCCCGTTCCTGGCCGATTCGCATTTTGTCGAGAAGGCGGCGCAGGGCCGCGCCGATGAAATCAACACCTGCATCGGCTGCAACCAGGCCTGCCTGGATCACACCTTCTCCAACAAGCGCGCCAGCTGCCTGGTGAATCCGCGCGCCTGCCACGAGACGGAGCTGGTGTACGCGCCGGCGGCCAAGCCGCGCCGGGTGGCGGTGGTGGGCGCTGGGCCGGCCGGCTTGTCGGCGGCCACGGTGGCGGCGGAATGCGGCCACGATGTGACCCTGTTCGATTCCGCCGACAGCGTGGGCGGGCAATTCAAGATCGCCATGCAGGTGCCGGGCAAGGAGGAATTCGCCGAGACCATCCGCTACTTCGCGCGCAAGATCGAACTGACCGGCGTGAAGCTGCAATTGAATGTGCG